>Ga0206831_1016_pt2 | contig 44308 bp, 45 predicted proteins | sample Alteio_BWOrgCont_73_FD_152876 | JGI IMG/M metagenome (GOLD analysis project Ga0206831, IMG submission 152876) | Enriched cells from forest soil in Barre Woods Harvard Forest LTER site, Petersham, Massachusetts, United States -... | ecosystem: Environmental > Terrestrial > Soil > Temperate forest >...
ATCTGGCATCGCGCCTGCATCGGAGCCTGCTTCCGGGCCCGTTAAAGCAAAACACGGCACTTCAATGCCTTTGGCTAAACGCGGTAAATAATAATTTTTTTGTTCTTCCGTACCATAATGCAGCAATAATTCGGCAGGCCCCAAAGAGTTGGGAACGCCTACTGTGGTGGCCATCGTAATACTGTGCGAGAATAATTTTTCACTGATCCGGCCAAACGCATACGGCGAAAAACCTAAGCCACCATATTGTTTAGGAATAATAAAACCCATGAAACCTTTATCTTTAATGTATTGCCAGGTTTCGGGTGATAAATCTTTACGGTGCTGGGTAACTTCCCAATCATTCACCATGCGGCATAATTCTTCTACTTCATTATCGACAAAGGCTTGCTCTTCGGCAGTTAATTTGGCTTCAGGGTAAGCGTGTAATTTACGCCAATCCGGTTTGCCACTGAATAATTCGCCTTCCCACCACACGCTACCCGCTTCCAAAGCTTCTTTTTCCGTGCGCGACATTTTCGGCATAATTTTGCGATAGAAGGTAAATAAAGGTTTGGTGATTAAAGCGCGCCGCAAGGGTCTGAAATTAAAGGTGGGGAAAATAAGCAGAAATAAAACCCACAGAATAATTTTGGCAGTCAAGGAGTGGTGCACAAAAGTAAATTCTAATAACAAAATTAACGCGATGACGGTCCAGGTAAGCAATAAAGCGCGATAGTAAAGTAACGCACCGGCAATGATGAGTAAAATAACGATAGACAGGAAAGTTAACATATACAAAATGCCCCACGAGTTTTAAAAATTGGCGGCATTTTAACATAAAAACAATTTTAAAAAAGAAAGCTCACAGGTATGAGATGCTTGGTAGGGGCGGGGCTTGACCCGCCCGCTTTGTAATACGGCGAGGCGGGGGGGTCAAGCCCCGCCCCTACATGCTATAAACTGTTAAGGAATTTCTTCACTTCAGTGGCAACCGCCTGCGGGTGTTCGAGCGGGAAAATATGACTGCCCGGCACTTTAATCAATTTGGCGTGATAATAAAGCTCAAAGGTATAATGATCAAAACGATTATAAAGATAGTGGCTGTTGGCACCATAAAAAACCGCAAACGGTAAGTGCGCCGCTTTCTTTGCCCGCCGCACGCGATGCGGTATGGTCAAAGCGATATGTTGCTCTAGTTCGGGAGCTATTCGCAGTGTGATACCAGTTTCTGTCGGTATGGTACCGGCACTAATATAATCTTCCAAAACTTCAGTAGCAACATATTTAAAAGCTCGTTTACTGCGAAAGTAATCCAAGGCTTCTGTTGCATTGCCCCATTGACGCCGGCGTTTAGCTGCATCTCCTCCAATAGTGATTTTACGAAATAATGGCGTGTGCTTTACCAAACCTATCCCGGTCGCTTTAACATGATTAAAAATCGGCGGTTCAAACAAAACTAAAGCTTTAAACAATTCTGGCCGCCGTTGCGCAGCAATATAAGTGAGCACGCCCCCAAATGAGTGGCCCATACCAATGACGGGCTCACTGTAGTGCTCTTCTATGTAATCGATTAATTCCCGCACTTGATGCGGCCAGTTTTCCACGACCGGATAACGGGAATTGTGGCCAATGACATCAATATAATGAACTTCATGCTCAGGCGCGAGATAAGAAAAAAACTTCTTATAGCTTGAAGCTGGAAAACCGTTGGCGTGGGAGAAATGGATGAGCATGGTGGTTTAGGGTTTAGGATTGAAACTTTCATCGTCATTCCCGCAAAAGCGGGAATCCAGAATTAACAAAAGATTGAGGGGTTAGGATTGAGGGAAAAGCTTTGGGTTAAACCTACAATGCTTAGTCTTAATTCCAGAAATCCAGTTAAAATTTCAGCTTAAAAAATAATTTATCACCAAGGATCTCTCAATCCTCAATCCTCAATCCTAACATTTCCCCTCGTTCCTCAATCCTTACTTTAGCAACTACTGCCCTGCACTCGCTGCAGCAGCAGGCGCCACTACCGTTGTCGCATTGCTGTTCGGTGCATTAGGCGCTGCTTGCGCTGCGTTGGCAGCTTTCATACTTAAGCGAGTCCAATTTTCAGTGCGTCCAATCCAGCTAAACCCGATATAACCGTGTAATCCCAGCGTTTTCCCATCAGCACTTAACATCATATTGGCGTGATAGGTTTTGTTGCTATTAGGATCAAAAGCACTGCCATTAATCCATTTATTGGGAGTACCAGGAGCAGCTTGCATACCATAAATCACCGTCATCCCCAAAATTGGCTTATTGGCCAAGTCACCCGTACATACTTTGCAGAGATCAGAAGATTTTTGTCCATACACATTTAAAATCTTAAAAACCTTCCCATTGTAGCTGCCACTTTTGGTTTGCCAGACATAAACAATGCTTTTGCCACCTTTTGTAAGCCAGTAACCACTTGGATCTGTTTTTGCTGCGGCAGCTACACTGCTATCATCAGCAAAACTGCTGGCAAACATAAAAATACTTAAAATAAAGGCTATTATGCACTTCGAGCTGAATTGTTTCATGATGTTTATCCTCGTTGTTTGATTGAAAATCGGCCTTAGTATACTCTTCTCATAAGGAAATAAAAATACTCTCAACAAAAACTCAAAGCTTTTAAAATTTCTCAAAATCATCCTCAAAAAGTTTTTAAACGAGGTCTTGTTTAGACAATTTTTAGAAATTTGCAAAAAAAATTTGGTTTTTTATTTTTTTTGTGCTATGTTTATGTTGCATGCTTTTAATCTAATCGAGGAGATAAAATATGCTTAAGAAAAAATCAGCTGCCGGTGGGGCAGCAGCGTTGAAAGTGAAACGCTTAAAATTGGCTTTGAAAAAAGCCGAAGGTGCTGTGAAAAAAGCCCATGCTGCTTTGAAAAAAGCAGAAGTGGTTGCTAAAAAAGCCGCAGCGAAAAAGAAAGTTGTAGCAAAGAAAAAACCCGTTAAAAAAGCCGTGAAAAAGCACGTTGCAAAAAAAGCGGTAAAAAAAGTCGCTAAAAAGAAAGTAGCGAAAAGAAAAGCTCCAAAAAAAGCTGCTGTTAAGCTTCCGGTTTTGTTATAAACCGACCTTAACGCAAAAGCCGCCGCAAGGCGGCTTTTTTATGCCTGCTTAATTAACTAACCTTGCTACAAGTACCAAGCACCAATAACTTGCCTTGCCCATCAACCACTTCAAAAGCTTCATCATCGTAATAAATTTTCACTTCTTGCTCCATAACTGATAGTTAAATTCACAGGCTCTCCCACCGGCAAATTGGTGGACTCCCCCCGTAAAACAAATTTCATGTTCCATATGTAAAACATTTCGATAATTAAATCGTATGCTATCCATCGCCTTTAAATAAAATTTGTTATAAATAGATGCGAAAACCGTGAAAGGAATGGGTTGGCTGGTAGATTTAACGGCAAATAAAAGTTACTCACAATTTCTGTGGATAAGTCTGTTTATAAGTCGTGGGGGAAATGCGCTAAGGCTTGATTTTCCTCATTCTTTGCTTTTCAGCTTAATTTTAAACAAAAAAATTTATCATTAAATATCAACTGGTTACGCAATTAACCCAAATGATAAAAAAGCCGACAAAGAAAAATAGCAGAAAAATCAAAGCGCTTCTAAAATTGTGTACAACTGGGTACAAGGTGGAGAAAAAATGACTTGCATAAGACATTCAAGCCACGCAAAAATCAATTAATTGTCCGTTAAATAACACATAAGTGTAAGCAACTGTGCCGAAATCAAATAGTTAAGGTTTTCTTAAGAAGAAAATTTTGACTACGCCTTTAAGCGACGATGAATTTTGGGGGCTTACAGCGTCCCTTATTTGTCACTTGCTACAAATGCTCTTTCACTTCCAACATACCTCTATATAAGTAACTTGCTTTTCTGATCGAGATCACGGAGAATTGCGCCGGTGTTCTGCATCGGTCCCTTCGCGACGATAAATTGTAAACCCCGCCAGGTCCGGAAGGAAGCAACGGTAGCAATGGACTCGGGTGCCGAAGTGTGGCTGGTGCGGAATGCCTCTATTTTAGTTGTGAGTTGTCGGTTGTGAGTTGTGAGAAACTGACAACTGACAACTCACAACCCACAACTCAAATGTCCCAAGTCCTTGCCCGCAAATATCGTCCCAAATCTTTTGCTGATTTTATCGGCCAAGAACACATCGTAAAAAGTTTAACGAACGCATTAAATAATCAGCGCTTACATCATGCTTATTTATTTACCGGTACGCGTGGTGTAGGTAAAACCACCTTGGGTCGCATTATCGCCAAGTGCTTAAATTGCGAAGCAGGCATTAGTGCAACGCCGTGTGAAAAATGTGTTTCTTGTCAGGAAATCACTGCCAATTGTTCCGTCGATTTAATCGAAATTGATGCTGCATCCAATACTAAAGTAGAAGATACGCGTGAATTATTAAATAATGTGCAATATGCGCCCACGCGCGATCGTTTCAAAATTTATTTAATCGATGAAGTGCACATGCTGTCCGGGCACAGCTTTAATGCGCTCTTAAAAACCTTAGAAGAGCCACCTGAGCATGTCAAATTTATTCTGGCCACGACCGATCCACAGAAATTGCCGGTCACGGTTTTATCGCGCTGTTTGCAATTTCATTTGAAAAATATGCCAGCTGAGTTAATCGCTAAGCAACTTGGTTTTGTGTGCGAACAAGAAAACGTGCCAGCAGAAATGGCTGCTTTAACACAGCTTGCACAAGCGGCGAATGGCAGCATGCGCGATGGTTTGAGTTTATTAGATCAAGCGATTGCTTACGGCAATCAAACGGTGCGTACTCAAGCTGTACAAGCGATGCTGGGCATTTTGCCGGACGAACAATTATTTACCTTGATTAACGCTTTAGCAGAATCTAATGGTCAACAATTAATTCAACAACTACGTACGATGATCAGCGATGGCGCTGACTGCGAAGCCATTTTAGAAGCTTTATTGAACACTTTACAACAAATTGCTTTAGTACAAACGGTAGCTGATACGCTAGATGTGCAAACTACCAATGCGACTTTATTAAAAAAATTTGCAGCAGAATTAAGCAAAGAACAGGTACAATTATTTTATCAAATTGCCTTGATTGGCCGCCGCGATTTGCAATGGGCAGCCACACCACAAAGTGGCTTAGAAATGATTTTGCTGAGGATGTTGGCGTTTGAAAATGTCGATGTAGGGGCCGCTCGTGAGCGGCCCGCAAGCAGCTTACGCACTGCTACTCCTACACAAGATAACTCATCAACGCCACCGATGAGCAAAAATCAGTCATTCACAGCTCAACAACCCACAACTCACAACCCACAACCCACAACTCACAACTCACAACCCACAACTCACAACTCACAACCCACAACTCACAACTCACAACCCACAACCAATGCGTGGCATCAACTTATTGAAGCTCTCAACCTAAGCGGCATCACATTAGTGCTCGCGCAACACTGCGAGCTAAAAAATTTAGAAAATGATAAAATCACGCTGCAAATTGCAGCGAGTCACACGGCGCTTGCCAATGATAAACAAAAGCAACGTTTGACGGAAGCTTTGAATCAACATTTTGGCAAACCGATGCGACTGGAAATTGTAAGCAGTGATAACAAGGTTAATTCACCAGCAGTGGAACAACAGCGCCAACTGCAAGCCGAACAAGCGAGTGCAAAGAGCAGTTTAGAAAATGATCCCAATATCCAAAAAATGATGCGACAATTTGGGGCAACAATCGATACGAATTCAATTAGAGGAAATTAATATGGCAGATATGAGTAAAATGATGCAGCAGATGCAACGCATGCAGCAAAAGTTTAAAGAACAGCAAGAAGAAATAGCAAATAAAACTATCGTCGGCGAGGCTGGTGCTGGCTTAGTTAAAATTGAAATGAATGGTCGTCACGATGCGCAAAAAGTCAGCATCGATGATAGCTTAACGCCTGGCATGACTGCTGATGATAAAGAAATGTTACAAGATCTAATTTGTGCCGCTATTAACAATGCTAATCAAAAAATTGAAGCCAATGCGAAAGAATCCATGGCTGATCTCACCAGTGGTTTGCAATTACCGCCTGGCTTGAATAATTTGTTCAAATGATGCAGTCATCCCGTACCTAAATTTTCTTTAAAAAAGAACTTGGAATATATTATTTTTCTCCATTTCCTTATGTGAATTTAGCTGCGGGATCCAGGATATAAAATTTTTTCTCTATGACCAACACTCTTCTTGAAAAGTTAATCGAAGCGCTACGCTGCCTACCTGGCGTGGGCCCCAAGTCCGCCCAGCGAGCCGCATTTTATTTGTTGGAACGCGATCGCGAAGGTGGTAAAACTTTAGCACATGCCCTGAGCGAAGCAATGGAAAATATACGACATTGCATGCAGTGTCGCAACTTTTGTGAAACAGAATTATGCCATTTTTGCCGCGATGCAAAACGCGATCAAGAATCTCTGTGTATCGTCGAAACTCCTGCTGATGTATTAGCGATTGAACAAACGCAACACTTTCGCGGTCGTTATTTTGTATTGATGGGCCACCTCTCCCCTTTAGATGGCATCGGCCCACAAGAATTAGGCATCGATTTACTTAAAGCGCGCTTAAAGGTAGAAAAGTTTAATGAAGTTATTTTAGCGACTAATCCTACTGTCGAAGGCGAAGCAACGGCGCATTACATCAGTGAATTAGTAAAATCGCATAACATCAAAGTCAGCCGTATTGCCCATGGTGTTCCTTTAGGCGGCGAATTGGAGTATATTGATGGCGGTACATTGGCGCATGCATTCAATGGCCGACAGGCGATATAGGATTGAGGATTGAGGATTGAGGATTGAGAAAATAGTATAAATTATTTTTTAACTTTATTTAAGGAGATGAAAAATGAAAGTGAAAATTTTATTGGTTTTATTAAGTATCATTGGAGTAAATACGAGCTACGCTGCTAATTGGAGTTATAGCGGCGCAAACGGCCCTGAACATTGGGGACAATTAGATGCAAGCTTTGCAGTCTGCGAAACAGGCAAACAACAAACCCCTATCAATATTCAACTGTCACAAGTCAAAAAAAATTCTAGTGCTTTGCCCATTGCTATTAACTACACTTTTAATAAAGATAAACTTACTGAAACTCTAAACGGAGAAACGACTTTTACTTTCCCGAGCGGCAAATTGCTCACCTATAATGGTCATACTTTACAAATCGATGTCACTGACGCGGCCAATGATGACGCTGTGTTTTGGCAAAATAGCGCTTATCATTTGTTACAGTTTCATTTTCATTCGCCCAGTGAACATTTAGTGGATGGTAAAACCTACCCTTTAGAAATTCACTTTGTCAATGAAAACGTAAGGACGGGAAAAGTTTTAGTGTTAGGTGTTTTCATTGCCGAAGGTAAAAAAGATAACCCAACTTTAACTGAAATTATTAAAGATGCCCCAACTTCTCTTGAGCAAAGTAACTCAATCGACACTAACATTGTTTTAGCTGAACATTTACTCCCACCCAATTCCGCTTATTTTGCTTACATGGGCTCTTTAACCACTCCGCCTTGCACCGAAGGTTTTCAATGGATTGTGTTCAAAAATCCAATTTATGCTAGCAAGCAACAAATTCAAGCCTTAGCAAAAATTTTGCAAGATAATGTAAGGCCCGTTCAAAAATTAAATGGGCGAGTTGTAAAAGAATATAAAGTTTGAACTTCTTGAAAATTTTTAATCTTCTACCCGTTCAAACGGGTAGAAGATTAAAATATAGATTAGGGCGTGTCCTCAATCTTTAGCTGCAACGAAAAAAAAGATAATCGAGCGAAAATTTTGCCAAAATGTGAGGATAATAGTTGTTCTATGTGACGAACATTTTGGCAAATTTTAGCCGATTACGCTTTTTTTGCAGGCAGATTAAAGATTGAGAACACGCCCTATATTCCAGGGAATAATTTATTAATCGTTAACATCACACCTTGCACAGTTACCAATTGCTTATTGTTAACATATAGCGTACCAACTGTGTCATAAGTGGTGGTGCCATCGCTGGAACTACCGGTAAAGGGTCCGGAATTATTGTCAGTAAATTCTGCTACTGCATAAGTATAATTGACATCGACAAACCAAGTCGGATCAATATAATAACTCAAACCAATTTGCGCGCCGCCTCCCACTATCCAATCGGAATTCGAAAAACTGGATGACCCACCCGTAATATCATAATGCGCGTCATTAATCTCTGCAAAACCAGTAGCATTATACACATTCGATTGCACATTAAATAACACTGGACCTGCACCAAAATAAATATACGCATGTTGAAATGAACGGCCAATAAAAGGCATTAAAGCCAGTTCATGATTCACTGTGGTTTGTGTGGAAGCAATTGTCACGTGGCCTGTAAAAGGAGCTGGAGCGTCATTCGTGTAAGTAAAACTTCCGAACTGAGGTACATCGATTGCTTTATTAGTAGAAGTAGTGTTTAGATATTGATAAAAGAATTTAGCGCCCCATAGCCAATCACTGGTGAAATGCTGAAAATAACCAAACTGCACTAAGGGCGCAAGAGTTGTCTGTGTATCGTTAAAAGGATTGGCAGGCCCGCCTGCTTCGCCAGAAGCAACCTTCGTCACACCGTCATAAACATCTGAAACACCGCTCGCATACAGATTTTGGTTCACGTTAAATGAATTGTAACCACCGCCTAAACCTGCAAAAAAACCGCTATTGGGTACATTAGAATCATTGCTTGCATTCATATCAGCAAACGCTAAACTGGTACCCGCCAATAAATAAAGTCCAACACAATAACTTAATTTCTTCATCATAAATATCCTCCATTTGACTGAACTTTCATCGTAACATATATGTTTCCAGAAAACAAATATACTTCTTATTATAAAAAACTTTTTTCACGCAACTTTTTATTTTGACCATGCAGCTTTTTGCGATTTAAACGCTTTTCTTTAGAAGCCAAACTCGGTTTGGTTTTTTTGCGTGGCTTAGGAACAATGGCAGCGCGCGCTAATAAAGCTTGCAAGCGCTCAATGGCATCTTGTTTATTACGTTCTTGAGTACGGTAACTGACGGCCTTAATCAACAATTCCCCTTCTGCGGTAATTTTATTGCCAATTAATTTTAACAAACGGGCACGAATTTCATCGGACAAAATAGCTGACTCTAAAACATTAAAACGCAGCAAAACACCGGTCGCCACTTTATTAACATTTTGCCCACCTGGGCCTGGCGATCGGATGAAGGAAAGTTTAATTTCGGAAAGAAGCTCGTTTTTCATAATATACCGTGCATCGTCACAATTTGAGTTTTTATGACCAACTATTTTGAGTCAGATTAGATTTTTTTCACGACAGCATAGTTATTCATATGGTGAGTGAAAAAAATTTAATATGGCTCAAAAGAGGCAGTGTCAGAATGCTCAAATTGTGACGATGTACGGTATACTATCTTAGCATGATTCAAGCCCTCACCCTCGGCAATAAAACCTTTAACAGCAACTTGATTTGCGGCCCATTGGCGGGCGTCAGTTGCGCACCGTTTCGGCGTTTGATTTGGCGCTATAGCCAACCGGCTTTCACTTGCACCGAAATGGTTTCCTGCAAAACCTTATTAGCAAAACCTGGCGAGGCACAACGCCGCTTTATTGAAAAAGCGCCCGATGAAGGACCGCTGTGTTTTCAATTGGCAGCAAGTGATCCACTTGAATTAGGCGAAGCGGTAAAACGCGTTACCGACTATGGTGCTGACTTAATTGATTTGAATTGTGGTTGCCCGGTGAAAAAAATCCGCGTTAAAGGAGCGGGTTCAAAATTATTAACCGATCCTACCAAGCTGTATCAACTCATCATGGCCATGAAACAAAATACTCATGTACCCGTGTCGGTGAAAATTCGCGTTGAAGGTAAGAGTGGCGACAAATTTAATGCTGAAGTAGCGCAAGCCGTCAGCGACGCCGGTGCTGATTTTTTAATCGTGCATGGCCGGCATTGGACAGAGCATTATGAAACGCCTTGTTGCTATGATGACATTCAATTCTTTGTGGAGCAGATGAAAATTCCTGTAATCGGTAATGGCGATATTAAAGATCTTGAAACTTTACGAAAAATGTTTGCCACCGGTTGCGCTGGTGTCATGATTAGCCGTGCCACGGTGGGACAACCCTGGCTGGTTGCGAAACTGACTGCTGAACTCAATCAACAAGCCTACGCCCTGCCTGCTTTGCCTGAAATCGGCGCTTTATATATTGAGCATGTCACAGGCTTAATTGATTTACTAAAACACGAACGCTTTGCTGTTATTCAAGCACGACAATTTGCAAAATATTATGGCCGGTTTTTAGCAAACAAAACCGCTTTTTGCGAGGCAATGAATAGCTGTGAAGATTTTGCAAATTTTAAAGCCTTGTGCCAACAATACTTCCCTGCTACGTCGTAATTCTATAACTACTAACCATGTTTTGAGCAGAATATCTATTTTCATGTTCTGGATAGATAATTTCCACAATAAAAAATAAGATTACTAGCACCCCTATCATAATCAAAAACATTTTATTACTTTTTTTCATATTGCTTCTTTCCTGTTGTGGTTGAAAATTTTATTTGACTTCATATTCAGTTAATTTTAAGTAGCTTATTAGCCAACAGAATAAAACTATAATCAAGAGAATTAATATCCAGAACGCCTCGCTAAAAACAGCTTTATGAATTTGAAAATAAGAATAAGAGGAGGAAATATTAAATGCTTTCATCAGCAACGCTAACACAAACTCAATACACGCTACAACAACATAAACACCTAAAATACATAAAAAAGTTTTAAGGCGCGAAAGTCTTTTAAACGTAACTGCACCCAATAAAAAAATCGCATTAATAACCAGATATTTTATCACCATAGACAAATTGAGTGGGAAAACAGCTGTTGGCGACCACTGCTTTAATAGTAAACCACTATGCAACCAAGCAAACACCATATAAATAATACAGGAAAAAAGTGTATAGCCAATAAACGTAATTAACCATTTAGCAAGCCACTTTTCTAAAGTAGAAGCAGGCAACATAAGAAAACCAATACCTGCTATTGGGTTGTGCAATTCACGAAAGGCGTGCCCTGTTATTAAAAGACCACCGATAGTTAAAATACCATTATAAAATCTCATGTTGGGACCAGCGAGCAAAGCTAATACCGCTATAATACCTGCACTCATCACAATAGCATACTTACGCGATCGTAAATCACTCATTACCAATTGTTTGAGCCTTGTTATACTTAAAAGATTAGGCTGTTGCATGGGCAGACTCCTCCTTAGCAAAAATTTTTTGAAAGACGGATGGATTAGTAATCACTGCGTTAAACAGCACTTCTAAATTTATCTTGCTCTCCACGCCGGTCTTGTTATCCATCACAACCGCATAACCGTCTAATTGTTTTTCCGAATAAAAACACTCATCTGGCTGGGGCTCATTTGGCATGGTAACAAATGCTAATTGCTGCACAATGGTTTTAAGTGAAGCATGCAAAACCAATTCTTTTTCTTCTATGATAAACACTGAATCAATCAGATTCTCTACTTCACGAACCTGATGGGTTGAGAGAATAAATAATCTTTCAGCATTCATGGCACTTGCTAATAACTTACGAAAGCTTGCTTTACCGGGAATATCCAAACCATTGGTAGGTTCATCCAAAAGAAATAAGCGACAATTAGTCGCCAACCCAAAGGCAATTAAAAATTTCTTTTGCTGCCCTTGTGAAAGTTTGTTAAGCAATATATAGTCAAGCATATCGTCGTCAGCTAATTTAAATTCTTTCAGATAAAGTTCAAATTGTGCTGTATTAAATTGCGGATAAAAGCAAGCATAATTCGCTAAATATTCTTTTGATTTTAAAGCAGGCAAATAAATATGTTCGGGTAAAAAATAAATTTCTTGTAAAAAAGCGGGGGACCGCTGCTGTGGCTTATAGCTTAATACTTCACATTGTCCACGGGTAGGAAAAACTAAACCCGCTATTATTTTTAATAAGGTCGTTTTACCTTCACCATTTTTACCTAACAAACCACAAATGCTGTTGCCCTTTAGTTTTAAGGTAAAATTTTTGAAAACGCCATAGGCCCAGGAATAACCGAAGCCAAGCTCATTTATTGTAATCATTATTTATCTCTATTTGGATGAAGGAAAGAATACTACAGGAAAAAGAAAAACCAAACAATATTTAATTGTTTAAATTGTATGCTATGCTTAAAAATAGATAATAGATATGAGCTTGTTTTTATAGCCATTTCTGTTAAAAATGAAATAGCACTTTTTGAAAGTTATACCTTAGTTCGTCACAATTTGAGAGAATTTAAAATGGAAAAAACAAATCCTGGGTATATCAAACGTCACGGTTTTTTAACTTTTTGGATATGGCTCATTATTATATTAGGCATTTTGGGGGCATTGGGAAGCTTACAAGGAGCCTTAGGAATAGATATGGGCATGTTTAATAAAATATCTGCTACTTTACCAGTGCTCATACCTACTAATGCAGGGTTTTATTTCTTACTATTCATTGTAAATGGAGTTAAAACGATAGCAGGTCTTGCGTTATGGAATTGGAAAAAATGGGGATTTTGGGCCTATGTTGCTGCTGACATTCTCCTTCTGGTAGCCTATGTCATTTATGTACAAGGACTTGTTTTTGGCAACCTCGCCGTCAGTATAATAGGCACCCTTATATTATATTCAGCTTTAAAAGCAGGTGAAAATAAAGCCTGGTCCCGTTTAAAATGAAATACCCCCTTATCTTTGCTAAATTCTTTCTTGCTAAATTCTATATTGTATCGTACAATTTTTAGTACAATATAACGTACAAATTGGAGAGACTCCCTCATGGCTACTCAACGCATTCATTTAGAAGATATCGTTCCTCTGTCAGAGTTTCGTAACAATATTCCGGCTTATATTAAACAAGTGCAGGAAACGGGCCGCTCGGTTTTAATTACGCAACATGGCCGTGGTGCAGTTTTTTTGGTCGATGCAGAAAGTTATGAAGCAGAACAGAAAGAATTGGAAAGACTTGAGTTAGTAGAGTCAATTAAAAGAGGACTGGAAGATGTGGCAGCGGGACGAGTGATGAGCCATGCTCAGGCAAAAAAACTACTTCTTGCACCTTTTAAAAAAGAATCTAAAGGTTTAAAAAAAGCAAATGAAAATCACTTGGACTGACGAATCTATCCAATCCACAATAGAAATTCGTGATTATATAGCTAAAGACAATCCAGTTTTGGCTGAAGAATGGGTTAACAAAATGATGTCTTCTATTGAAGATCAGTTGATGATTTTTCCGGAAAGCGGCCGCATCGTTCCGGAAATCAATGATCCTAATATCAGAGAATTAATACGTGGAAATTATCGTGCTATTTATCAGTTTGAAAAGCAAAATGTTAGTATTTTGAAAATAGTACATAGTAAACGTGATTTCAAGCCAAATATGTTGCACTGATGACAAAACCTTCTTCCTCTCAACACGCCAGCGAACTCAAGCGCCTCCTCAATGAATATAATTATCAATATTATGTTCTCGATCAACCGACGATGCCCGATGCTGAATACGACCGTTTATTTCGTGAATTAGTCGAATTAGAAAATGCGCATCCTGAGTTACAAACCCCAGATTCACCGACGCAACGAGTCGGTGGTCATGCCATCAAAGAATTCCCCGCCATTAAACATCAAGTGCCGATGTTATCGTTAGAAAATTGTTTTAACGATGAAGAATTAATGGCCTTTGATAAACGCGTACGCGAGCGCTTAAGCAATGTTTCGCAAGTAGAGTATGTCTGCGAACCTAAACTCGATGGTTTAGCTTTGAGTTTACGTTATGAAAATGGCATTTTGGTGCAAGCCGCTACACGCGGCGATGGTGAAACCGGCGAAGGCATCACCGAAAATATTCGCACCATTCCAACCGTTGCACTGCAGTTGCGGGGCGACAATATTCCACGGGTTTTAGAAGTGCGTGGCGAAGTGTACATGCCACGCGAAAAATTTACTGCCCTCAATGAACGTTTAGAAAGCGAAGGTAAAAAATTATTTGTTAATCCACGCAATGCAGCGGCTGGCAGTGTGCGGCAGTTGGATCCGAAAATTACTGCGCAAAGACCACTGGCTATTTTTTGTTATGGTTTAGGTGCGGTCGAAGGTTGGGAGATTCCTGCCACTCATTATGCAATGTTGCAGCAATTAAAAGTGTGGGGCTTGCGGGTTTGTCCGCTGATTAAAGTGGTCGGAAATATTCAGGGCTGTCAACAGTATTATGCCGACATTGGCGCTCAGCGCCCTACCCTCCCCTATGAAATCGATGGTGTCGTTTACAAAGTTAATCAATTAACTTGGCAAAAACAATTAGGTTTTGTTTCGCGTGCGCCGCGCTGGGCCATTGCGCATAAATTTCCGGCACAAGAAGCCATGACTATTTTAGAAGCAGTGGATTTTCAAGTCGGCCGTACTGGATCGCTCACACCGGTTGCACGCTTAAAACCAGTATTTGTCGGCGGTGCGAAAGTCAGCAATGCCACGCTCCACAATATGGATGAAATCAAACGTAAAGATTTGTGTATTGGTGATTTTGTCATCGTACGCCGCGCGGGCGATGTGATCCCGGAAGTTGTGAATTCTATTCTCGATAAACGCCCAGTACAAACACAAGAAATTATGCTTCCTGCACACTGTCCTGTTTGTGGTTCTGATGTGATTCATCCAGAAGATGTAGCCGCTGCGCGTTGCTCGGGTGGTTTATTTTGCCCTGCACAACGCAAAGAAGCGATTAAACATTTTGCGGCTCGCAAAGCGATGGATATCGAAGGCTTGGGTGATAAATTAGTGGAGCAATTAGTTGATACCGGTTTAGTGCGCACGGTCGCTGATTTATATCATTTAACGTTGGAGCAGTTGGCTAATCTTGAACGCATGGCGGAAAAATCCGCCGAAAATTTATTACACGCTTTAGAGCAAAGTAAAAATACGACGCTGCCACGCTTTTTATTTGCTTTAGGTATTCGAGAAGTCGGTCAAAGCACTGCGCTTAATTTAGCGAATTATTTTGGTGATATCGCGGCTTTACGGCAAGCATCGATCGAGCAACTTTTACAAGTGCAAGATGTTGGGCCTATTGCAGCGATGAGTATCACTGCTTTTTTTCAGCAGGCTCATAATAATGAAGTGATTGATGCATTGGTAAAAGCTGGGATCCATTGGCCCACTATTACTCCCTTATCCGAACAAACCCTGCCTTTAGCGGGCCAAACCATCGTATTAACCGGTACTTTAGAACAATTAAGCCGCGAAATTGCGACTGAGAAACTACAAGCCCTCGGTGCCCGTGTCAGTGGCAGTGTTTCGGCTAAAACCAGCGTTGTGGTTGCCGGACGTGATGCAGGCAGTAAGCTTAGCAAAGCTCAAGAATTAGGGGTCGCTGTCCATGATGAAGCATGGTTATTAAGGCTATTGACTCGCGATTTATGATAAAATGCAGCACTTTACTTTGTACACGACAATTTTTAATACTCGGTTGTCATTCCCGCGGAGGCGGGAATCCAGATTTAATCTTTAAAAGCCTGGATCCCGGATAATTGCTGCGCAATTTCCGGGATGACGAAGACCAAAAGTCTAAGTGTAACAAATATATATCCTATGAAAAAATTATACCTCAAAACCCAAGGCTGCCAAATGAACGAGTACGATTCGGCGCAAATTGCTAATTTACTCGAAGCTGCTAATGGTTTAGAAACCACTGACAATGTTGAAGAAGCCGATTTAATTCTGCTTAACACTTGCTCCATTCGTGAAAAAGCGCAAGAGAAAGTTTTTTCTGATTTAGGCCGCTGGCGTGAATTGAAATTAAAAAATCCATCCTTGATGATCGGCGTGGGCGGTTGCGTTGCCAGTCAAGAAGGCAGTGAAATTTTAAAACGCGCACCGTATGTGGATTTAGTGTTTGGCCCGCAAACGTTGCATCGTTTACCAGCCATGATTGACAGCGTCAATCAAACTGGTAAACCTGCTATTGACGTGAGTTTCCCTGAAATTGAAAAATTCGATAAATTGCCGGCACCAAAATTAGACGGTCCCGGCGCCATGGTTTCGATCATGGAAGGCTGCAATAAATATTGCAGTTATTGCGTGGTGCCTTACACACGCGGTGAAGAAATCAGCCGACCCTTTGAAGACGTGCTGGCTGAAGTCGTTGGTTTAGCCGATAAAGGTGCCAAAGAAATTACTTTTCTGGGACAAAACGTCAATGATTATCGGGGCACTATGTCTGATGGTCAAGTGGCGGATTTGGCAACCTTAATCGAATATACCGCAGAAATTCCTGGCATTGAACGGATTCGCTTTACCACTTCGCATCCCTTAGCCTTTTCCGATCGTTTAATTGCAGCCTACGCCACCATTCCCAAACTTTCGAATCATCTGCATTTGCCGGTACAAAGTGGTTCCAATCGTATTTTGAGCGCGATGAAACGTGGCTATACGCGCGAAGATTTTTTGCAAAAAATAAAAAAACTAAAAGCCGTGCGTCCTGATATTAGCATTGGTTCTGATTTTATTGTTGGGTTCCCGGGCGAAACTGCTGAAGAATTTCAGGCGACCATGGATTTAATTCGTGAAGTCGATTTTGATCAAAGCTTTAGTTTTATTTACAGTCCGCGTCCCGGTACACCAGCGGCTAAACTGCACGATCCAATCAGTATGGAAGAAAAGAAACATCGTTTGGAAATTATGCAACAACGTTTAGATTTGCAAGTGCATCGCCACAGTCAAGCGATGTTAGATACTGTGCAAACGATTTTAGTTGAAGGGCCGTCAAAAAAATCCGCTGATGAATTGCAAGGTCGCACCGATAATTATCGTGTGGTAAATTTTGCAGGTGATACAGCACTGATTGGTAAAATGATTAAAGTGAAAATTACTGAAGTGAAACATTATACGTTGCGAGGATTGAGGATTGAGGATTGAGGGAAAACAGGATTGAGGATTGAGGAACTCATGCTGTTTGTCATTCCCGCGAAAGCGGGAATCCAGTTTTTAAATGCTAGATTCCGGCTCGCACTTACGCTTGACCGGAATGACGAATTCTGACTTGTTTTCACTCAATCCTACCCCTTCAATCCTTTGTTAGTTCTGGATTCCCGCTTTCGCGGGAATGACGACTAGCGAGAATTTCTCAATCCTCAATCCTAGGAAAAACATGGCAAATTCTATTACACTCCATTTAAGCCCCGAAGACAATATTCGTCTTGCCAATTTATGTGGCAATTGTGACGAACATTTACGACAAATCGAGCACTATTTTCAAGTGCAAATTAATAATCGCGGCCACGAGTTTCAAATTGTAGGTCCCGCCGATAAAGCTAAAGCGGCCAGCAAAGCCATTCAGCGTTTATACGAAGAAGCACAATCCAATCCGCAATTAATGCCGACCAATGTAAACTTGGTATTGCGTACCTCTGAAGAGATGCCAGAGAAAAGTGATTTAATGATTCAAACGCGTAAAACGCAAGTAAAACCGCGCACGCCGAATCAACACCGTTACTTAGAGCGCATTCTGCACCATGATATTAATTTTGGCATTGGCCCCGCCGGTACCGGCAAAACTTATTTAGCAGTTGCTTGCGCCGTGCAAGCTTTAGAGCGCAATCAAGTACAACGCATTGTGTTAGTACGCCCTGCCGTCGAAGCGGGCGAAAAGTTAGGCTTTTTACCAGGTGACTTAACGCAAAAAGTCGACCCTTATTTGCGCCCTTTATATGACGCATTGTATGAAATGCTGGGCTTTGAGTATGTCGAAAAATTATTAGAGCGTAATGTGATTGAAATTGCACCACTCGCTTTCATGCGCGGTCGTACTTTAAATGAAGCATTTATTATTTTAGATGAAAGTCAAAACACCACCGTTGAACAAATGAAAATGTTTTTAACGCGAATTGGTCATGGTTCATGCGCAGTCGTCAATGGCGATTTGACACAAATCGATTTACCGAAACACACTTATTCCGGTTTGCAGCAAGCCATCGATATTTTGAGTGACGTTCAAGAAATCAGTTTTACCCACTTTGTTGCGAAAGATGTGATTCGTCATGCCTTGGTGCAAAAAATTGTGGAAGCGTATGAGCAGCACGGGAAAAAGTAGAAGTAGGTCGGCTTACGGGAGTTTCGCGATTAGCGAAACGATCAAGCCGACGCCAATGTTGATGTCGGCTTGTTCGCTTAGGCTAAAGCCTACGCTCTCGTAAGCCGACCTACGTCTGAATCTCAAGAAAATATATGCCAACAATAATTATTGACCGCCAAATTGCCACCAATCTAGCGATTAGCAAATTACCTACCGAACAGCAATTCCAAACGTGGATTGAAGTGGTACTAAAACAGCAAAAAAAGCGTGGCGAAATCACTATTCGCTTAGTCGATGAACCCGAAAGCCAGCAACTTAATAATCAATACCGGCACAAAAATTATCCTACCAATGTGCTATCATTTCCCTTTGATAATCGCGGTGTCAAGCTAGCAACGCCCTTGTTAGGCGACCTGGTGATTTGTGCGCCGGTTGTCTTGCAAGAAGCAATTGATCAACAAAAAGAGCCGCTCGCTCATTGGGCGCATATGATTGTGCATGGTACATTGCATTTATTGGGCTATGATCATATAGTGGATAAAGAAGCAGCAGTGATGGAAAATTTAGAAAAACACATATTAAAAAAATTAGGGGTTGCTAACCCTTACGAGGAAGTATAAATGGACGAGCATAAGCGTTCCTGGTTAGAAAAATTAAGTAGCTTATTTTCAGCTGAGCCTGGAAATCGCGATGAGTTGATTCACGTATTGCGTGAAGCAGAAGAGCACAAATTGCTGGACGCTGAAGCTTTGAGCATGATGGAAGGAGTGCTAGAAGTCAATGAAATGCGGGTCACCGACATCATGGTGCCACGCTCGCAAATGATTGTAATCGAAAAGCAACAAATGATGAAACATTTTTTGCCGCTGGTCATTGAGTCGAACCATTCTCGTTTCCCGGTTTATGATCATGAATTAGATAACATCATCGGGGTTTTGTTGGCGAAAGATTTATTGCCCTACTTACTCGACAGAAGCAAATTATTTGATATCCGTGAAATATTGCGTCCCTCGTTTATCATCCCTGAAAGCAAGCGTCTTAATACTCTGTTGCGTGAGTTTCGTAGTAGTAAAAATCATATGGCGATTGTAGTCGATGAATATGGTCACGTCGCTGGCCTTATCACGATTGAAGACGTGTTAGAGCAAATCGTCGGTGAAATTCACGACGAACATGATATTGAAGATGAATCGTGTATTAAAAAGCATTCTGAACAAGAATATATTGTTAAAGCCATGACACCGATGACTGAATTTAATGAATACTTTACTGAAAAATTAGCCCCTGAAGATTGTGATACCATTGGAGGCTTAGTATTAAAACATTTTGGTCATGTTCCCAAACGTGATGAGAGTTTATCGATCAACAATTACCATTTTAGTATTTTGTCGTCCGATGCCCGTCGCATTAAAATGTTAAAGGTTGAGCGGATTGGAACTCCCAAAGATGTCTAATGTTCCCCTGCTTAAAGTTTTAAACACAGACGGCGTTAAAGGTGCACTATTATTAGTTGCTTTGCTGTTCATTTTAATCATCGCCAATTCGCCACTCTATCTGCATTATCAACATCTGATTGAATTCCCTATTTTTTCCCAGCCTTTATTATTTTGGGTCAATGATATTTTAATGGTGGGATTTTTTCTCATGCTGGCCTTAGAAATTAAACGCGAAATATTAGTCGGTGAGTTGCGTAATCCTGCCCAAGTGGTTTTACCGATTGCAGCAGCCTGTGGTGGTGTCATTGCACCTGCGCTGATTTATTTTGCTTTAGTAGGGCATCATGATGCACAAGCATTACGCGGTTGGGGTATTCCGGTTGCGACGGATGTCGCTTTAGCTTTGGGTTTATTAGCTTTACTCGGCAAACGCGTACCCACCAGTTTAAAAATCTTTTTAGCGGTACTGGCAATTGCTGACGATTTAATCGCTATCATTATTATTGCTGCCTTTTATACCGCGCATCTTGCGGTTCTTTATTTAGGCCTTGCAGTAATCAGTATTATCGTTTTGATCGCACTCAATTATTTTAAAATAAGCGCACTTAAAATTTATTTTTTAGTTGGCATCGTGCTGTGGTTCGCCTTATTGAAAGGTGGTGTACACCCGACTCTCGCCGGCGTAATTTTAGGCTTTTGTATCCCACTGACTAAACCAAGCACTACTCCCCAATATCCTATTGTCTCACCCCTTAAACATTTAGAAAAAATTTTAGCACCCTGGGTTGCGTTTTTGATTTTGCCAATTTTTGTGTTAGCCAATGCCGGTATTCCCATGTTGCATTATCAAGCGAAAGATTTATTGCAACCCGTCGCACTGGGCATTGTATTAGGACTATTTATCGGTAAACAACTAGGTATTATGTTGGTGGCTTTTATTTTAACTAAATTAAAATTAGCTCATCTTCCCACTCACAGCACGTGGTGGCAATTTTATGGCATCGCAATTTTGGCGGGTTTAGGGTTTACTATGAGTTTATTTATCAGCGCACTGGCGTTTGATGGTACAGCGTTTGCGGAAATCAGTCGGGTGGGGATCATTTTAGGTTCTGCTCTATCTGCCATCATAGGCTTGCTGATTTTATATTTTTCCCGCTCTTCTTTCAAAGCATCGGTTTAACCTAGAAAACGCAGTCGAGCGCGTACTAAATTGTATTGATGTAGTTTATGGTCTATATTCACTACGTGTTTTTATGTAAACAGTACTCAATAACTATCAAGAGCAGAATATGGCTGAAACAGCATCACCCCATTCTCACCGTCATGTATTTTTAGCGATATGGTTGTGGTTCATCATAATAATCAATATCATTGGATCTATTTTATATTTTTTAATGGCAGACATTTTTGCTGAAAAAATAAATTTGCCTGCTGGTTTATCCTATTTGATGGGCATATTCGGCTTATGTAATTGTGTTGCTGCCATTGCATTATGGAAATGGAAAAAGTGGGGCTTCTGGCTCTATGTGATTGCAACTATTGTCGGAACTATTATTATCTGCGTTTATTTGAACTCCCTATCAAGCATTATTACATCCGTTATTAGCATATTAATATTGTATTGGGCTTTGCAAGTGGGTAAAGAAAATAAAGCGTGGAAATATTTAAAATAAATTTTTTAATACGGCAGATAGCGGCGACCGCCCCTGTTTGAGATCACAAATTGTGATCTCAAATTCTGACATTCAGTGTGAGTTAATTGAAACATAAAATCAATAGGGAAACGATCAATATTGCGTTTAATTGCTTGAATAAGCGCTCTGGTTTGAACTCCATAAAGAATTGCCAAATGCGCATCAAGCATAACCTTTTCACCGCGGACACATAGAATATGGTGCTGAATTTCTTCGATAGGTTTGGTGATGGATACTGAATTAACTGTCATGATTGATTTCTTCTAGCCAAGAATATTTTTAATAGCAGCATCCTTGCTGCCTAAATGCTTATCCCACTGTCAACCGATCTTTATTTTTCTCCACCACCTTTTGGCTAATTCCTTTCACCTTGGTCAAATCGCTGATCGATTTAAACGGCCCATTCAATTGACGATAGGCGACAATTGCGGCAGCGCGTTTTTTGCCAATGCTTTTCAAAGTTGATAAAGTTGCAACATCAGCCGTGTTGATATTCACTACTTGCGCGCTGGCCGGTTTCGCCCCATTATCGTGATGGCGATGATGTGATGCTGAAGTGGCATTGGCAGGCGTAGTATTACTATCTGCCCACGCAGCATTTCCAAAAAGCATTATTACTGCTAATAACATACCAAAAAATAATTTCATAAAATACTCCTGTTAGCTAATATTAATATCGTGATAAATTTATTAAAAATTTTAAATGATTTTTAATTTAAGAAATATCACAAACTTAATATTAATATAAGCATTTAAAATGTCAATAAGAATTTAATAAAACAAAGAAAAGGCGCTTTTCAGCGCCTTTCTTACAACCTTACTCTACAAGGAATTAACCGTTAGTAGCGGGAGCTGCTGGAGCAGTAGAACCACTAGCTGGAGCAGCAGGAGCTGCTTGGTTGTGATGCTTGCCATGATGTTTGTGGTGGTGGTGATGCTTCGTTGGTTGTTGCATGCTGCTCGTAGCAGACGCAGGACCTGCAGCAGTATCTGCAACAGCAGTTGAAACGCCAAATAAGGCAACCAAAGCCAATACGGCTAATTTTGCTTTCATGTTTTTTTCTCCATTAGGAAGTTAAGTTAAAATTATTTCACCACAATGATGAGGTGGGCGCGCGCATTATCGCATATTATGGGATTTTTACAAGGGATTTTAGTAAAAAAATTCACTCCTTTAAAGAAGGTACTTATATTAACTGCGGCTTAATTGTGCCCCAGTGCCGACAACCCGGGCAAAGCCAATCTAAGGTTTTACTGGTAAAGCCACAATGTCCGCATTGATAACGCATTTTATCGCGCAGAAAATCCTGAATTAAACTTTGCAATACCTGCCAGCGCTGCTGATCTTCCGCATTAGTTTGCTTGATATAAAGTTCAGTTAAGCGTTGCAAGCCTTGAATGGAAGGTTGTTTGCGCAAGTGCTCCACAATAAAATCGGCTGCAACTTTATCGCCATGCCATAACTGTAATTTATCAGTAATCGTGAGAATTAAATTTAAGCGGGGTGACTCATTTAAATATTGATATAGATAATCGTGCAAACCGGTTTCATCATGCAATTTTTCGTAACACGTGGCAAGGGGTTCAACGGTTTCAGAAATATAATCCGCGTCTTGATCTTTAACGCGTTTATACGCTTTAATAGCCGTTTTAAAATCATTATGCCGCATGTACCATTCGCCCTCAATTAAACTCACGCGCACGCATTTAGGATCGGCTGCTAAAGCCAGCGCTAAATATTCTTTAAATTTAGTGTCCGTTAATTGCAAGAAACTCGCGCCGATTAATTCACAGTAATAATGCGCAATGATCGTATTCATTGGTTCTTTCAGTTGTGCTTGCAAAAGCTGCGCATATTGAATCGCTTTTACCCACTCCTTTTCATGCTGATAAATTGTCAGCAAAGGCTTAATGCAAGGAGCGGCAACTTTACCACCCATATCGATAGCTTCTAAATATAAGCGTTCAGCGCGATCATAAAGTCCTGCGTGTAGGTAATCATGTCCCAATTCAATCAACGCTTGAATGCGCATCGCGCGACTTAAATTAGGTTTAGAAATTAAATTTTGATGAATGCGAATCGCGCGTTCAACTTCACCACGGCGGCGAAATAAACTGCCGATGGCGACGTGGGTTTCGAGTGTTTCGCTATCGACATCCAACATGCGGATAAATACATCAACCGCTTTATCGGGTTGTTCATTCAGTAAATAATTTAAGCCAACAAAATAGTGTTTTGATAAAGATAATTTACGCCGTGAAGAACGTCGCTGTGCACTACGACCTAAATAAAAACTGATGACTAATAAAACTAAAACGAAAAAAACAATATAAACGGCGTGGATAAAATGAAAATGAAAAGGATGAGAGATAATATGATGATAATGATGATGCATTAGGCTTTCGAAACTTTATTGACCCGTTCGCGCAACTCTTTACCCACCTTGAAATGCGGACGATGTTTTACTGCTAACACCACTTTTTCACCCGTGCGTGGATTACGCGCGGTACGCGGTTTACGATGGTGCAGTGAAAAACTGCCAAAACCACGAATTTCAATCCGTTGATTCTTTGCTAAACGATCCACCATGGCATCAACGATGATTTTTACGCTCGCTTCAATGTCTTTGACCGGAAGTTGGGTCATTTCGGCGGCGATGGTGTCGATGAGATCTGAGCGGGTCATGATATTTAGGATTGAGGAATGAGGAACGAGGATTGAGGGGAGGTGGTTCGGCTCGTCATTCCGGCCAAATAAAGCGCGAGCCGGAATCCAGCATTTAAAAACTGGATTCCCGCTTGCGCGGGAATGACGACAAATTCTAAACCCTCAATCCTCAATCCTCGCTCCTCAATCCTATTACTCTTTTCCATCCATTTTTTCTTTAAACAAATCGCCCAGCGTGGTGTTCACCGGCGCATTGTTTAATTCGCGCAACACTTCTTTATGATCTTGCGCTTCTCTAGCTTTAATTGAAAGATTAATCATATTGTTTTTACGATCGACGTTAGTGATTTTAGCTTCCACTGCCTCACCCACTTTTAATACCGTTGTAGCATCAGCCACTTTTTCCTGGCTGATTTCCGAGGCGCGCAACAAACCTAGCACACCATTGCCTAAATCAATCGTGGCTTGTTTCGCATCGACTTCTTTTACAGTACCGGTCACAATATTGCCTTTGGTAAATTTCGCTAAGGCATCTTCTTCTAACTGTTTAATGCCAAGTGAAATACGTTCTTTATCGGGATCAATCGCTAAAATCACGGTTTCAATAGTTTGGCCTTTTTGATAGTTGCGTACGGCTTCTTCGCCTGCCAGTGTCCAGGAAATATCAGACAGATGCACTAAACCATCAATTTCACCGGATAAACCAATGAAAATACCGAAGTCAGTGATCGATTTAATCTGACCAGAAATTCTGTCACCTTTATTGTGTCCACTCGCAAATGAATTCCACGGATTTTGTTTACATTGTTTCAAGCCTAAAGAAATGCGACGCCGATCTTCATCTACTTCCAACACCATTACTTCCACATCATCGCCCGGATTCACGATTTTATTTGGGTTGATGTTTTTGTTGGTCCAATCCATTTCCGACATGTGGATCAAGCCTTCTAAACCTTTTTCTAGCTCAATGAAGCAACCATATTCAGTAATGGTGGTTACTTTGCCGGTAACACGTGCACCCACTTGATAACGACGCACTAAATCGTGCCAAGGATCGTCATCCAATTGTTTCATGCCTAAGGATACGCGATTTTTTTCACGATCAAATTTCAACACTTTAACATTGATTTCATCGCCAACATTCAAAATTTCGTTTGGATGTTTGATGCGCTTCCACGACATATCGGTGATATGTAATAAGCCATCGATGCCGCCTAAATCAACGAAAGCACCGTAATCCGTTAAATTCTTAACGACGCCTTTCATAGCAGCGCCTTCAGAAATTGTTTCTAACAAGCTAGTACGCTCTGCACTGCCTTCTGATTCAATTACGGCACGACGAGACACGACGATATTGCTGCGTTTTTGATCGACTTTAACAACTTTAAATTCTAAGGGGCGATTTTCTAAATGTGCGGTTTCACGCAAAGGACGCACATCGATCAACGAACCAGGCAAGAAAGCGCGCACGCCTTCCACTTCAACGACAAAGCCACCTTTCACTTTAGAAGTGATGACACCAATAACGGTTTCATTCTTTTCATTGGCACGAATTAAACGCGTCCAAGATTCTGAACGTTTCGCACGTTCACGAGATAATATTGTATTGCCATGTCCATCTTCCAAGGCTTCAACAGCAACATCGACAGAGTCGCCCACGTTGACATGTAATTCACCTTTGACATTGTAAAATTCTTCGGCAGGAATAACAGCTTCTGATTTCAAACCAGCATTGACTGTTACATACCCATTTTTAATGTTAACCACGGTGGCTGGAATAATTGAACCGACATGGATTTGTTGTTGTTTTAAACTTTCTTCAAAAAGTTGTGCAAAGCTTTCGCTCATTGAGTGTACCTACTATACGAATAAATCGTATTAAATTGTTGATTGAAATTACTAACTTAGTAAAAAATTAGCACCCGTAATACCTTAGCTCTTCAGAATTTGCGCATTCTAACACTGCGTCTTTTGAGCCATATTAGAATTTTTTTTGTTCACCATATGAATAACTATGCTATCACAAAAAAAATTTAATCTGTCTCAAAATACTTGGTTATAAAAGCTCAAATTCTGAAGAGCTAAGGTATATTTTGGAGGAGCCCCCGCTCTTTGGCCAAGGCCAATACTTGTTTTAACACAGCATTGACCGTCAAACGGCTGGAGTCTAATTGAACCGAATCAGCGGCAGGTTTCAGTGGCGCAGCGTTGCGATTGCTATCACGTTCATCGCGCGCGACCATGTCTTCCAAAATCGCGCGTAGAGTAACACAAAGTCCTTTATTTTTCAACTGTTTATAGCGCCTCTTTGCACGTTCTTCAGCGCTCGCAATGAGAAAAATTTTCAAATCTGCCGCAGGAAAAACCACCGTCCCCATATCACGCCCATCACAGACCAAACCCGGCGCCACTTGAAAATCACGCTGTTTTTGCAATAAAGCGTGTCGTACAGCGGGTAAAGCAGAAATTTGGGAAGCAAATTTGCCACACGTTTCCGTACGCAAATCGAGACTGACATCTTCATTATCTAAAAAAACATGTGACTCATTTTTTTTATTATCCGCACGAAAATCGATATTTAACTCGGCAGCTAATTGCACGAGTTTGTCAACATTCGTAGCAGCAATTTGATGTTTTTGCGCCGCGAGTGATAATAAACGGTAAATAGCGCCGCTATCTAAAATGTGCCAACCCAAACGCTTAGCCAATAAGCGACATAAAGTGCCTTTGCCGGAGCCGCTGGGGCCATCGATGGTGATAACGGGAATGAAAGACATTACGATTTTTCTATTGTAGGGGCCGCTCGTGAGCGGCCCGTTATTTAATGCGGGCGGCTCGCGAGCCGCCCCTACAGAATGTGAAATTGGTCGGGACGAGAGGATTTGAACCTCCGACCACTTGCACCCCATGCAAGTGCGCTACCAGGCTGCGCTACGCCCCGGAAAAAAATTCCATTTTAAAAAATTAACAACGAGCTCCCTGGCATTGCGCTACCAGGCTGCGCTACGCCCCGTCAGTATTACATCGTGCTAGTCGGCTTATCGGCATCCAATGCACCGACTAAAATAGTTTCAATCCGCGTACGGATTTGCGTGGCATCTTCTGGAAATTGCACGCCAATTCCTGGCAACCAACGCCCTTGCTGGGCTAGTTCGGGTGTAATCCACGCCACAATGCCATCTACTTCAAACACGTTGCCCTCCTCCAGCAAGGCTACTTCCAAACGTACTTTATCATTAAGCTCATACTTTTTATTAGTCGGCACAAACAAACCGCCATTTCTTAAAAACGGCATATAGACCTTGTACAAAGCTTCCATACTTTTTAAAAAAACTTTTAAAGGTGCCTCATTTTTTGAGGGTGCTGCTTCATCACTCACGATATTGACTCACTCCAATGAATAGATCTTCTAACAATAATTGCTGATTTAAGCTTGGCACCAGCGCAATCGCACGGCGTAAAGCATAAATTTTATCTAGCAACATAAAAACTTTCAGCGGCTTAAGCTGAGTCTGCCATTTTTGTAATAACTCCGTCCAGGCAGGTTTGACCGACACCGCATTGTGGTACAAGCATATCATCTGATGCAATAAATGCAAGTTAATAGTTAGGAATATATTGAATTCGTGACGCGCATACTTTTCGGCAAGTTGCATTGCAGTTTGCTTTGCATCCAATAATAAAACCAAATCCTGCAGTAATTCCGCATATAAATCTTGTTGCGCAGGCTCACTTAATTGTAAAGCTTTCAGCGGAGCACCCTCCGCTAATTCTAACAACTGCTTTGCGTTTTGCTGCGAAGTTGACAAACGTGTCCTTAACCATTCTAACACCGTTGCCGTGTCTTCAACTCGTATTGTTATCTTTTGACACCGACTCCGTAAAGTGGCTGCCAATCTTTTTGGATGATGGCTAATAAAAAATAATAATATCTTATCACCCGGTTCCTCTACTAATTTTAACAAGGCATTGCTAGCAGCTATATTTAAAGTTTCCGCCGGTTCAATGATGGCAATACGATAAGCACCTGCATGCGATTTGTCCCGCAAGCGTACCTGCAATTGTCGCACTTGATCGATTTTAATCGTGCGACTATCTGCTTCTGGCTTGATGTGGATGAAATCAGGATGGTTGCCACTGGCAAACAAAGCGGCGGATTTTCCCGCCGCATTATTTTCGGTTAACACATATTCCGCAAACGCATGCGCCAATTCACTTTGCCCTAGCCCCTCAACTCCGCTTAATAAAATCGCGGACGGCAAACGATCTTGCTCGTAAGCTATCACTAAATTATTCCAGAGTGTTTGCTGCCAGGGAAACGGAACTGACATGCTAAACCATATTCGCGATCAAAGCATCACCAAAAGCAGAACAACTTAATAATTTCGCGCCGCTCATCAAGCGTTCGAAATCGTAAGTCACCGTTTTAGCAGTGATGGTGCGCTCCATCGATTTAATAATTAAATCTGCCGCTTCCGTCCAACCCATGTGTCGCAACATCATTTCTGCTGACAAAATTAATGAGCCGGGGTTCACTTTATCTTGGCCCGCATATTTTGGCGCAGTGCCATGAGTCGCTTCAAAAATTGCCACGGTATCACTTAAATTTGCGCCGGGCGCAATACCAATGCCACCGACTTGAGCCGCTAACGCATCGGAAATATAATCGCCATTTAAATTTAAAGTCGCGATCACATCGTATTCTTCGGGGCGCAATAAAATTTGTTGTAAGAAGGCATCGGCGATGACATCTTTAATCACAATTTCTTTGCCAGTGCGGGGGTTTTTAAATTTGCACCAGGGGCCTGCATCAATTTCCACTGCGCCAAATTTATTTTTCGCGACTTGATAACCCCAATCTTTAAACGCGCCTTCGGTAAATTTCATGATGTTGCCTTTGTGCACCAAGGTCACCGAACTGCGATCGTTATCGATCGCATATTGAATGGCACGTTCGACTAAACGCTCAGTCCCCGCTTTGGAAACCGGCTTGATGCCAATGCCACAATGCTCTTCAAAGCGAATTTTTTTCACGCCCATTTCGTTTTTCAAAAACTGAATCACTTTTTTCGCCGCATCAGAGTCAGCTGCCCACTCAATACCGGCATAAATATCTTCCGAATTTTCGCGGAAAATCACCATATCGACTTTTTGCGGCGCTGATACGGGGCTCGGCACGCCGCTAAAATAACGTACTGGACGCAAGCAAACATATAAATCTAATTCTTGCCGCAGCGCGACGTTGAGTGAGCGAATACCGCCACCGACGGGCGTCGTCAACGGTCCTTTGATGCTCACCACAAATTCTTTCGCAGCGGTTAAAGTTTCAGGTGGCAACCAAGTGTCTTTGTCATACACGTGCGTGGCTTTTTCGCCGGCATAAATTTCCATCCACGCGATTTTACGTTTACTACCGTAAGCTTTTTTCACGGCCGCATCGACCACTTTGCGCATCGGCGGTGTGATATCCACACCGGTACCATCGCCCTCGATAAACGGAATAATCGGCTGATCGGGCACGTTTAACGATAAATCTTTATTGACGGTAATTTTTTGCCCTTCCGCGGGTACTTTGATGTGTTGATATGACATAGTGACTCTCTGGTTAGAAAATTGATAAGGTGGTATTATACTCCAATTGAGAAACAAGAAATCTATAACTTTATTGTCCGTCATTCCCGCGCAAGCGGGAATCCAGGCTTTTTATAGGGTTTTTCTGGATCCCCGCCTGCGCGGGGATGACGCGAATTTAAATAACTCATGTTACGCAAGTAACATGAAATCTTTACGCGATGGGGGGTTTTTAGGGGGGAGAATCGCGATTCTTCCCCCTAAATTTGAACATAAACTTTGTTTATGTTCAAATTCAAAACAAAGATACTCATGTTACGCATTTTGCGTAACATGAGTTAAATAAATTAAACTTAAAACCTACCGGAGAATAAAATGTCTACTGTAAAACCGATCCCTGCTGGCTATCACACCATCACGCCTTATCTCGTCGTCGATGACGCGCGCCGCTTGATTACCTTTTTAGAACACGCTTTCAATGCGAAGAGCACTATTTGTTCGCAAAGTGAAGATGGTAAAACCGTGCATCATGCCGAATTAAAAATTGGTGATTCGATGCTGATGGTCGGCCAAGCCTGTGGCGAACACAAAGCTAACCCTACTATGTTGTATTTGTATGTGTTAGACACCGATGCGACTTACCAGCAAGCCTTAAAAGCCGGTGGCACAAAATTATTAGATCCCGTCAATCAATTTTATGGCGATCGTAACGCAGCCATTACCGATTTTGCCGGCAATCAATGGTGGATTGCCACCCATGTCGAAGATTTAACACCGGAAGAATTGAAAAAACGCTCGGCAAAGGCAGCGGCAGAGAAATGCTGTGCCGATGATGATTGTCACTGATCGCGTCGGTCAGCTTATGTCATCCCCGCGAAAGCGGGGATCCAGGGATGTAGGTCGGCTTACGAGAGATTGCGAAGCAATCGAACAAGCCGACAACCAACCGGTATTTTAAAATGTCGGCTTGCTTCGCTTGCTATTGCAAGCTTCGCGTAAGCCGACCTACATGCCGATTGTAAAATTCGCTACAACCCTAGCATTTTTCTGATTTTAGTTTATAATGAACCTAGTTAATAATTATGAGGAAAACCACCCATGGCTGATAATTTCGAAAGTGCTGTCATAACCCGCCGGGCAGAGTCCGTTTGGGCCACCAACGCGGTACTTCGCAATACCTATTTTTTACTCAGTTTAACTTTAATTTTCAGCTCGGCTTGTGCCTGGTTTTCCACCGTTAGCAATGCTCCTCAACTGAATATCTTCATCACCCTTATTTTGATGTATGGCTTAATGTTTTTGACCATGCGGTTAAAAAATAGCATCTGGGGCATTCCCTGCATTTTCCTGTTTACTGGCTTCATGGGTTATTTACTCGGGCCGATGCTCAATTACTATCTGCACAATTACATCAATGGCGGTGAATTGATTATGACCGCCGTGGGTACAACTGGAGTTGTGTTCTTGGCTTTGTCGGGCTATGTACTGACCACTAAGAAAAATTTTAACTTTTTAAGTGGCTTTATTTTCGCTGGCTGCATTACCGGGATTGTGCTGATGGTCGCCAGTATCTGGATTCATACTACCGGCTTACAATTAGCGATTTCGGGCGTGTTTAGTTTGCTTTCTTGTGCTATGATCCTATATCATACGAGTGCAATTGTGAACGGCGGCGAACGCAATTACATTATGGCTACCGTTAGTTTATACATTGCATTGTTTAACCTGTTTACGAGTTTACTACAGATTTTTGGTGCTTTTTCTGGCAATCGTAACTAGAAACACCAAAAAGTAAAAAACCCTGCGAGCCAGGGTTTTTATTCCAAAGGCGAGCTAAGGCTCGCCTTTTTTATTGCAGAATTTATTTAAGCAGCTATAATGACTCCAGTTGCGACCTTGCTTATAAAATAATAACTAAAGAGACAATTTAGTGCACGGCATATCTTCAATCAGAACCTACCGATTTCCTCCCCTAGCGGATATTTTTGGTGCGACAATAGCTCCCAATCAACAAGGGTTAATTATCTCTGCTCATGAGCAGCCCCAAAATGAGAGAGCTTTATTTTTATTAAATGCAAATGGCCCGCTCTCACTTTCTCGTCTGCGGCAAAACAGAGGTGGCCGCTCACTCGTTGAGACCTCACTTGTTACGGGCAGTTATATTAATACTCCAATCCTACGCAATTACCTGAATACGCGAGCAGGCCAAGTTTTTCCGCTTAGTCACCATCACATCGCTTCTCCCCTGCATAATTATATTTGCGCTTTTAATTTAGAGCAACAGGGTGTCGTCAGCTGTTGGCATTTTAACTCCGCAAACATGCTTTCACTAGCTTGGTCTAAGCAGCTAAATTTTTCATTTGCTGGTTCCGGATATACTGAAAACATGTGCCAACTTATCGCGGCAGATGGCCTGCCCTATATATTCATTCAATATATTGCGAAGCTGCCGACTGAAAGATATAATCTTGGAAATAACTCCTTTAGGTACCCAGAACGGCCAGCCTTGACTGCCATCTGGCGCTTAGATGTCAGAACCGGTGAGATCAAACGCTTATTCGAGTCAAAGAGCCAAGAAATAGTTGAGTTTTCACTCATGGGAGACCGTTTGCTTATCGCACAAAAGGAAGCCTCTGCAGGCCGGTGCAGGGAAAATCCACTTCCACCAGCTGGATGCCTCTCGTATAAATATCAACATATTGCTAAAATAGCCATGCATGATATTCAATCTCTCGAGCTCATGAGAGAAATACCGGTTGATAAATATCAGAAACCTACGCATGATTTTCCGGATAATTTGTTGCAAAAACAATCAATATTTGCCGCCCCTAAAGCGCCCTTTCCCTTGCTTGTTTTGCAAGATGAGCCCAATCGTGCCAGCCTGCCTCTTCTTTATACTTTTGGCTTAGGTAACACACCAAGACTGGCGCCGGTTGAACATGATTTCGACTCCGCTCTCGGTATGTTTAAAGATCATACGTTTGCACATCGATATACCATGAGCAATCACGGCGAACACTGCTTTATATCTTGGGCGAAGGTGGAAGATCAACCTATTGTAATTTGGCGTTTTATACAGAAACAGAAAGCAGAGGGACAGAAAGCATGCCTCATGGATACAATTACGCCACATGGAGTAGTTGCAGAGCTCATTACCGGTTCGGGTCTATTTTATATAAGGTACGATGACTATGGGCCTCAGTATCAGGGTTTGAGGAATGTAATTCAGGAAGTGCGTATTTAACTATAGGGTGTTATTTGACAAACCGAGAAAACCTCCTACACTCAAAACTTAATTAATAAAAATGAGGAACAATTTAATGGCCTTCTCACATCCATTTGTGCCGTCTACTTTATTAGATGCAAACGAAGTAAAAGCTGTAGCGCTTAGTCATTTACCTGAATTTCAATTTTATAGCTCAAATAGCTCAACAGGTCATCTTGCAAAAATAAAACACGCCGTGGAATTATTGACCATTTCACGAGCTCCCATTCCGATATTTCTAAGCCTAGCCACTATATTATCGCTTGAGTTTTTTGGAAAAGCATCTCTTTGTCAAGATTTGCAAACAACATTAGTACGTTCACAAATAGTGCCGCCTCCTAATGATACTAATGCTTTGACAGGGACATCTTGGCGAGATTGTTTTAGAACTCAAGTAGCAATCTTCGTACAAAATCTTTATTTAAGCCAATCTCAAAAAACCGTCACAGCACAGACTGTTGTAAAAAAACTTACAAATATTGCTGAATCCTCTCTTTGGAATGGCCGTAATCTTGCACCATATTCTTTACTTGAGATCATAATTTCATTAATAAAGGATCAGGAGTTTTATACAAAACTTGATGACTATTATCCTGCTAAATTACGATCCCAAAAAATTCTAGCCGAGTACCATCGCACTCAGAGTCCCCTTACTTTAGCTCCTTTACGGGAAATCTCTATATTAGAGCTTATACTTCATATATATAAACTCCTTAACTCTCAGGAAGAATTAGAGCAGCAACTGTTTCTTAATAATTCAGATCTGTGGATATGTTGTGATGCTTATAATTTGTCTATGCAGGCGGAGGTACCCAAAGGCTTGGCAAAGCCTATAAAACAAGGTTAAAAGAAACAAATTGAGTTATTTGCGCAAATAAAACCAAAGGCTAGTGTTCCCGCTGTTTATGGCTAAAACTTTCGAATTTTTACTCGCGCGCTTAAATGAGCAATTTCTGCTAAAATCTCCCGGTGAACTTCTCCAAAATCTTTATCGAGCGCCCGGTCGCAACTATTTCTTTAACACTCGCCTTAATTATTTTCGGCTGGTTTGCTTATCGCTCGCTGCCCGTCAGTGAATTGCCGAACGTGGATTTTGCGACCATTACGGTAACAGCCAATCTCCCGGGTGCCGACCCTAGCACCATGGCTAGCGCGGTAGCCACACCACTGGAAAAACAATTCAGCACCATTGCTGGCATCGATTCGATGAATTCGAGCAGCAGCCTCGGGCAAACCACGATCACGCTGCAATTTAATTTAAGCCGTAGTATTGATGCCGCCGCGCAAGATGTGCAAAACGCCATTTCGCAAGCTCAGCGATCCTTGCCTTCGGAAATGACCACGCCACCGTATTTACGCAAAGTAAACCCCGCTAGTACGCCGATTTTTTTCATTACCCTTACCGGTAATAATGTACCGCTCACTAAACTCGATGAAATTGCGCAAACTCAAATTGCGCAACGCTTATCGATGATCGATGGTGTGGCGCAAGTCACTGTGTTTGGCTCGCAGCAATATGCGGTACGGATCCATTTTAATCCACAAGCTTTAAGCGCACGCGGCATGGATATCAACGATGCCATCAGCGCCGTGCAAACACTTAACACGCATCAACCGACCGGTGTTTTGCAAGCCACGGATCATTACTATCAGCTGCAAACTGATGGCCAGCTGATGAATGCAGCGGCTTACAACCAAGCCATTATTGCCTATAAAAATGGCATGCCCGTGCGGGTGCAAGATGTTGGTACCGCGGTCGATAGCGTTGCTAACGATAAACAAGCCACGTGGGTCAATCAACAACGTGGCATCGTGTTAGCCGTGCAAAAACAACCGGCTGCCAACACCATCGCGGTTATTGATGCAATCAAAGCCCAATTGCCAGAACTCACCCATGACCTGCCCGCCGATGCCGCCTTAAAAACCTTTTATGATCGCTCGATTTTTATTAACAGCGCGTTAAATGAAGTGAAAATTGCTTTAGTGCTGGCGATTATATTTGTCGCGCTGGTGATTTTATTTTTTCTCGGCAATGTCCCCGCCACTATCATTACGATTTTAGCGCTGCCAGTTTCTTTACTCGGCACTTTCGGCGTGATGTATTTATGCGATTACAGTGTCGATAATTTGTCGCTGATGGCAATGGTGTTAGCAGTGGGATTTGTCGTCGATGACGCGATTGTGGTGATTGAAAATATTGTCCGACACATGGAAAAAGGTGTTGCGCCTTTACAAAGTGCCATCCTGGGTAGTCGCGAAATTGGTTTTACGGTTATTTCGATGACGCTCTCACTCGCTGCAGTATTTATTCCGATTTTATTTATGGGTGGCATCATTGGCCGTTTGTTCAATGAATTTGCTGTCGTCGTCGGCGTGGCAATTTTACTTTCCGGTGTTGTTTCACTGACTTTAACACCCATGTTGTGTGGCCGCTTGCTGAAATCCGCGCACGGCAAAGCCTCTTTATTCCCGCGTTTTGAACGCTTTTTTAACGCCACACGCTCACTGTATGCCGAAAGTTTACGCTGGACTTTATTGCACCGGCCTTGGGTATTGGGCGGCATGATTGCCACGCTTATCATTGCAATATTTTTATTTATGGTGGTTGGTAAAGGCTTTATTCCCTCCGAAGATACCGGTTTAGTGACAGGCAATACACAAGTGCCGATTGGGGTTACTTTCCCCGATTTTCTGGCGCGCCAACAAGCCGCCGCGCAAGTGATTAGCCAAGATCCTAATGTTGCTGCAATGCTTTCCAATGTTGGGCAAGGTGCAGGCGGAACTTCGACCAGCAATAAAGGCCGTTTTCAAATTTTGTTGAAAGATCGCTCGGAACGCGATTTAAGCGCTGATCAAGTCATCCAAGAATTGCGGCGTAAGATTCAGCAAATCCCTGGCGTGGAAGTTTTCTTAAGCAACCCACCCGCGATTCAAACTGGCGGAGCAGTCACCAATAGCGCTTATCAATATGTATTGCAAAGCACGGATTGGAATGAACTACAAACAGCCATCCCAACCATGTTGCAAAACATGCGCAGTATTCCCGGTATTCAGGATGTGAATTCAGATTTAGAAATGACCAATCCACAAATCAGCATTCACATTCAACGCGCGAAAGCCGCTAGCTTAGGGGTAACACCGCAACAAATCGAAACGACTTTGTACAATGCGTTTGGCGAAACTCAAATCAGCACGATTTATACCGATACGGACGAATATGATGTAATTGCCGATGTTGATCCAAAATTTCAAACCGACGTTAACGCGCTGAATGCGATTTATTTGCATTCCAGCAATGGCAATTTAGTCCCCTTGAATGCCGTCACTAAAATAAATTATACCGCTGGGCCAGTGTCAATTAATCACTATGGCCAATTACCCGCCGTGATTTTATCGTTTAATTTGGCGCCGGGTATTTCTTTAAGCAGCGTGAGTTCTGAAATCGATGGTATTGCTAAACAAAACTTACCGTCCAGCGTAAATGGTTCTTTCATCGGATCAGCACAAACCTTTCAACAGTCGATGCATACCTTGCCCTTATTGTTGTTAGTGACAATTTTAGTGATTTATTTAGTGTTGGCGATTTTATATGAACACTTTGGTCACCCGATCACGATCTTAACCGCTCTACCCTTTGCCGGCGTAGGCGCTTTATTGATGCTGATTATTTTCCACAAAGAACTCGATATTTTTAGTTTCGTCGGCATCATCATGTTAGTCGGTTTAGTGAAGAAAAATGGCATCATGATGGTGGATTTTGCACTCGAAGCCAAACGCAAAGAAAACTTATCATCCATGGAGGCGATTATTCAAGCTTCCACCATTCGCTTTCGCCCGATCATGATGACCACTCTGTCAGCGATTCTTGCTGCTCTCCCTATGGCAATTGGCTTTGGTGCGGGCGGTGAAACGCGGCAAGCGATGGGCATTGCCGTCGTGGGTGGCTTAATCTTTTCGCAATTCTTAACGCTCTATGCAACGCCCGCGTTTTATTTGTATATGGAAGAGTGGAGCGGAAAATTGAAGCGTTCTTCATAATTCAAGAGGTTAGGAAAGAGGCATCTACTGGCTGACAGTTAAATGTAAAAATGATACAATTGTAATTACTATGAATACTTCAAAATCCAACTCGCTAAAGAAAGCAAAATTTTTAAGAGCCAACGAAGAAAAAGCGCTGGCAACAATTAGGGTCTGTTGACAATTACAAACTCTGCTGCAAATGCAGCGTGATTGGCTCTAATTTACCCAAATTTTCGTCGTATAGAATAACTATATTTCCTCAAATTTGGCTAAATTAGCGCTCAATCATCTGCATTTTCGCGACGATTTTGTAATTGTCAACAGACCCTATTATCAAACGAGACCTCCCTCATGCGAAAAGAATAAAGCATGAAAATGCTTGGAAATAAAACTTTGCTCTTCGTCATCCCAGAAATTGCCGTAGGCAATTATCCGGGATCCAGGCCTATCTTGCTTAAGCCTGGATTCCCGCTTTCGCGGGAATGACGACATAAATCGAAAATAACAAATGCTTAAATTATTCCACTCTATTGTTGCACTTTTTTTCTTAACTGCTTTTCAGCTTGCTAACGCTGATACAGCACCCACTTTCCAACTCGTCGAAACCACGCCGGTCAAAACCATTTATCAAAATTCTACTCTAAGCAATACTGAAACCGTGTGGCTGAACATGGTGAATGAAGCCCAGCGTTCCATCGTGATCGGCAGCTTCTTTTTTGCCAGTGCGCCTAATTCTTCCATGGAATATTTTGTGCAAGCTTTAAATGCCGCAGCAGAACGTGGCGTGCAAGTACAAATTTTATTAGACCAATCAATGCAAGCGCAAAGTGCACCCGTCGTTGCAGAACTCAACAAAAAAAACATTGGCGTGCGTTATGTTAATTTCAAACAATTAGACAATGGCGTGATGCACGCAAAATACATGATTATCGATGGACATGATAGTTTTGTCGGCAGTCAAAATTTTGGTTGGAAAGCAATCAGTCAAAATCATGAGTTAGGCATTCGCATTGATAATGTTCAACTTGCGAATAATTTGTTGCAATTATTTAATATCGACTGGCAATTGAGCCAACTGAATAATTTTTCTGCGGCACGCGATTGGGCGCGTGCGCATGATTTTACCAATCCAATCACTCATGAAAATCCGATTCAGATGGGTACAGCGAGTATTTATCCAGCCTACAGTCCGAAAGATTTTATTCCAGACAATGTCGATTGGGATTTGCCGCAACTTCTCGATTTAATCGACGGAGCTAAGCAGCAAATATTGATTCAAGTGTATCAATACTCTGATTTATCCGGCTATCAAGGCCGCAATCGCTGGCAGCCAATTGATAAAACCTTAATTGATGCCGCCAAACGTGGCGTGAAAATAAAACTCTTAGTATCTGATGCGATGCTGAATGGCAAGGCCGGTTTGCGGGGTTTACAGGGCATTCAAAACATTCCCAATATTGAAATTCGCGTCAGCTCTATTCCGGTTTATCAAGGCAAGCATGGTGCTTATCCGCGCGTTGATCACGCTAAATACATGTTGATTGACAACAATATTACTTGGATCAGCACCAGCAATTGGCAAAAAAATTATTTTTATAAAACCCGTGGTATTAGCTTAGTAATCCACGATTCAGCGACTAACGCTGCGCTGCAAAAAATCTTTTGGCAAGCCTGGCAAAGCCCCTATGCCAAAACCCCGGCGCAAATGCAAGCGCCCAGCAAGTGGTTTGGCGGCCTGTTTAATGACGATTAGTTTGTGATAAAATCCACAAACAAATGTAGGGGCGGGGCTTGACCCGCCCGTATTTAAATGCGGCAAGACGGGCGGGTCAAGCCCCGCCCCTACAAAAAACCAGGAGAGCCTCATGCCATCATTTGACATTATTTCTGAAATCGATCATCACGAATTACAAAATGCTATCGATCAAACCAAAAAGGAAACCGAAACGCGTTTCGATTTGAAAGATAAAGATTTAAAAATAGAGTTGGTTAAAGAAGATATCACTTTAAAGGCCCCCGAAGAATTCGTATTGGGGCAATTACGTGATATTTTAGAAAACAAACTCACCAAACGGAAAATCGATATTCAAGCCTTTGAATTTAAAGATCCCACTTCAACGTTAAAAGAATGGTCGCAAATCATCAAAGTAAAAAATGGCATTGATCAAGACACTGCCAAGAAAATTACTAAATTAGTCAAAGATAAAAAGTTTAAAGCACAAGCTTCCATTCAAGGCGAAAAAGTACGCGTGACAGGTAAAAGCCGTGATGAATTACAAGAAGTGATGGCTTTTTTCCGCGCCGAAAATGTGGGCTTACCTTTGCAATTTGATAATTTTCGCGATTAAAGGAGAAAGCAAAAATGGAATGGCTGAAATGTGTTAAAGATTTTGTCACTGTGGTTGAAGAAAAAAGTTTTAGCCGTGCTGCAGCGCGACAAAACACTACCGCCTCTGCGCTCAGCAAACACATTAAATGGCTAGAAAAAGAATTAGGTGCCACGCTATTACGCCGTTCAACACGAAAATTATCGCTCACGGAAATGGGCGAAATTTTATATGCCAAAGCCAGTCATTTACTCACGGAATGGGACGATATAAAAAGTGAATTGTTGCAAAATAATCGCACTGCACAAGGACATTTATATGTGGGGATACCACACTGGTTTGAAATGAAATCCTTCATGGAGATAGTCCCACCGTTTTTAAAGAAATATCCTGACGTTAGATTAGAAGTTTTCACTGGCATTCAACCTTTTAGCGGCACCGAGGTTGACTTTGATTTATTTATTGCACGTGACGACGTTTTAACAGAGCAAGATAATTTGCATCGTTATCCTTTATTTACTATTCATCGACATTTATATGCGGCTCCCGAATATTTAAAAACCCGCCCTAAAATTAAATCTCTTCACGACTTATTGCAACACAACTGTCTTTACAATCGAGTGTTTGATCACGAAGGTATGTGGAAATTTAGTGAAGATTCTTTACATGTGAAAGGTAATTTCACCAGTGATAATGCTAAAGCAGTATTGGATATGGCTTTGGCGGGACAAGGGATTGTTTATTTTTCTGATTTTTTAGTAGAAGAATATGTAAAAGAAAGAAAGCTGGAAAGAATCTTGCCACAGTATCATTCTGACCCTGCCGCTATTTGTGTTTTTCGACGTGATAGCCGCTATCTGCCACACATTACCAAAACCCTGATTCAACATTTGCAAAATCATTTTAAAAACAAATAAATTTAATTATTTCCACTTTGGAAATACACTTTCGCTTCAACTTATAATTACTGACTAACTCATAATGAAGATTTATACATTAATATTGCCTTAAGTTACTCATGATATAATGCGGAAAATAATATAGAGCCTCCTATGCGTGTTTCCCGTTATATTAAGTGTTTTCCCACAACATTTTTTCTTATACAAGGTCGCACGCAATATTCTTACAAATTTCAGTATCAGTATGAAGAAGACTATCCTGGATTTTTTAATAGCTGGTTTACATCATCCCCTCCTACAGCTATAGTCTTGCCGGAGAAGATGCTCTATGAATACAAGATTTTCTATGAATTGGTTGATTTTTTTAAGCAACAAAGCAATTTGATTGCATTACAATCTGCTCAATCGCAATCCCCACAAAACTGGCAACGCTTTGATAAAACCGTGTTAACTATGCCACGGATGTTTGACTATTATTCAAACTCAAATATTTTACAAACGGAACCAGGAAAAAAGGCTTTTTCAGCAAAGGTAACAAGTATGAATAATTATACCGCTTTTTTTCCTCTCGCGATAGAAGTACGGATCAATTTTCAACAGCCCTACACTCTTCAATTCGTATTGAAACAAAATAATCTACTTATCATGGGTTGGAATATTACTTTAAAGTCTGATCCTGATATTAATTTGAAGTTACAAAAAATAATCTCAGTACACGGCAGCGATGCGATGCCAAAAGCATTATATGAATTTTTATCTTTCGTCTTAGAAACACCATCAATGCGTGCTCTCATTACTCCTGTTTTGTAGAATATTTTTCACTGGCGTTTCCTTCACCCACGCTTTAATGGTTTCAGCATGTTCATTTAATTGAGGACCACGTGGATACTCGGTGACATCATTATATAACGAAGATTTGAGGGGACTACCGGTTGTGTTTTTCGACGTGATAGCCGCTATCTGCCACACATTACCAAAACCCTGATTCAACATTTGCAAAATCATTTTAAAAACAAATAGGGTCTGTTTACAATTACAAAGCCGTCGCGAAAATGCAGATGATTGAGCGCTAATTTAGCCAAATTTGAGGAAATATAGTTATTCTATACGACGATTAATTTGCCTGGAGCAAATTAACCCGCGCTTTAGCGCGACCCCAAAGGGGTGGAGTACATGGATGTGCGGAATAAAATTTGGGTAAATTAGAGCCAATCACGCTGCATTTGCAGCAGGGTTTGTAATTGTAAACAGACCCTAAAGTTAACTCTTTCCATTTTGGAAAGAGTGTTTTTCCCAAATGAATCTTGCTGCGCCTTCTTCTTTTATGCATACTGCTTTTGTCTAAATGCAACAAAAAAAGGGGGACTTATGTTTACCACTCACTTATATTTTTCGTTACGCCTGTGCTGTGCTTGTCTTATCATAGTTGGCTTGCTGGCCTATATTTTTACCAAACCTGTCGTTGCTGAAACTGCAACCAGCGTTGTTGCTATGCACTCAACCCCAGCCTCAACTTCCACGCCAACTGAGCCTGTCATAGCTGAGGCTGTTCATGAATGTCCGGCAGGTCCCAACAAATCTGCTGATAGCTCCATGCATGCTACATTGGAATGTTTTTTCAGTAATATGGCAATTGCTGTGGTTTATCATTATTAGATAGTCGGCAAAGGTTTGGCGGGTGTTTCTTTAACCCATTGCTTAATGGCTTGCGCATGTTCGTTTAATTTAGGACCACGCGGATATTCGGTGACATCGTTATATAACGAAGATTTAAGAGGATTACCGGGAAAAGTTGCTTCGGGCGCATAACCCTCGGCAAAATGCGCTTCCATTTGGCGATGTTGAATTTGCGGCTCAGCGAGTACCTCATCTAAACGATTAATAGGGCCACAAGGAACGCCTTTTTCTTTGAACTCAGCAATCCATTCTGCCGCGGTTTTAGTGGCCAAAATAGCATTCATAATCGCTTCTAATACTTCTACATTTTCAACCCGCTTAGGGTTAGTAGCAAACCGCTCATCCGTTGCCAGCTCTGGCTTACCTAACACTTCACAAATAGCTACATAAATATGATCGTTAGCCGCACAGACAATTAAATCTTTATCTTTCGCATGAAACACATCAAACGGTGCGATCAGACGATGTCGCGTCCCAGTAGGTTGCGGAATTTTGCGACCGACCGTATAGGTGATAAACTCAATTGGCATTAAGCTCATTAACACATCGCTCAATGCCATATCCAACGATACACCTTTACCGTGCTTACTGCGATCAAACAAAGCGGCACAAATGCTTAAGGCTGCAAACACACCACCGGTTATATCACCTAAAGAAATACCGGCTTTCACCGGTTGACGATTCTTTTCGCCAGTCAGCGACATAAGGCCACTCATACCTTGTGCGACTAAATCGTAACTGGGTAATTGCGAAGCAGGCCCGGTTTGACCAAAACCGGAAATATGCGAAATGATTAGCCTTGGATTCAACTTTAATAAGGTTGCATCGTCATAGCCTAAACGGGTTAATACCCCAGGACGAAAATTTTCTACCAATATATCAACGCGTTTGACTAATTCATCAAATAATAATTTATCGTCTGGATTACGCCGCGTATCGAGTGCAATACTTTCTTTGCCATGATTCATTACGCTGGCATAAGCGGATTCCCCATCGGGTAAGAAAGGGGGAAATTGCCGGGCATCATCCCCTCCTACTGGATTTTCCACTTTAATAATTCGCGCACCCAGTTTATATAAAATCGCCGTGCAATTAGGGCCTGCTAACACGCGCGTTAAATCCAACACTGTAATGCCGCTGAGCGGACCTTGCACTGCCATAAATTACTCCCTACCTAAATAACCCACGCATCAACAAATTCATGCACCGGCATGGCTTCCAATTTTTTCTGATCGTCACACAGTTTTGCAATAGCTTCGACTTGCTGTTTAGGGAAATGGGTACCTAAATTAAATTCAAATTTCTTCAGCAATTCGGGCACACCTTCTTCACGTCGACGGCGATGACCAATTGGATATTCCACCGCGACTTTATCGGTCGTACTACCATCATTGAATTCAATTTGAACTGCGTTCGCGATCGAGCGTTTATCCGGATCGTGATATTCTTTGCTGTATTGTTTATCTTCGACGACTACCATTTTTTCGCGCAATGCATCGATACGCAGATCTTTCGCCACCGCATCTTCATAATGATCGGCGGTTAAATCACCGAATAATAAGCCAATGGCAACCATGTATTGAATACAGTGATCGCGATCGGCCGGATTATGCAATGGGCCTACTTTACTGATGATGCGGATCGCTGATTCATGCGTGGTTAAAGTAATTTTTTTAATGTCTTTGAGTCGATCTTTAATCTTCGGATGCAATTTCAAAGCGCATTCCACTGCGGTTTGTGCATGAAATTCAGCCGGGAAAGAAATTTTAAATAATACATTTTCCATCACATAAGAACCATATGGACGTTGAAATTTAAAGTGTTCCCCTTTAAACAACACATCATAAAAGCCCCAGGTTTTCGCCGTCAAAGCACTGGGATAACCGGCTTCACCCTTTAGCGTCATCAACGCTAAACGCACCGCACGACTGGTGGCATCGCCTGCCGCCCATGATTTACGCGAACCCGCATTGGGTGCATGACGATAGGTCCGTAAACTTTGCCCATCCACAAAGGCTTGCGACACGGCGCGCGCAACGTCATCTTTACTGCCGCCTAATAAGTTCATGATGACTGCAATCGAAGCGACTTTCACATACGCTACGTGATCTAAACCGACGCGATTTAAACTATTTTCCAAGGCTAACACGCCTTGAATTTCATGCGCTTTGATCATGGCACTTAATACATCTTTCATCACCAGCGGCTCTTTACCTTCTGCAACGCGTTGGCGACTAATAAAATCCGCGATGGCTAAAATGCCACCTAAACTATCCGAAGGATGGCCCCATTCGGCAGCCAGCCACGTATCGTTAAAATCGAGCCAGCGAATCATACAACCGATATTAAATGCCGCTTGCACCGGATCTAAGGCAAATTGCGTACCGGGAACATGCGCACCGTTGGGTACCACAGTACCTGGCACAATCGGCCCTAATAATTTGGTGCACTCTGGAAAGCGCAGCGCGAGCATGCCGCAGCCTAAGGTATCCATCAGGCATAAGCGAGCGGTGTTATAGGCAAGATCGCTCACAATTTTAAAATTCGCCGCGTAATCGGCAATGTCTAAAATTTCTTTATCAAAATCGGGGCGGATGTT
>Ga0206831_1041_pt1 | contig 43982 bp, 39 predicted proteins | sample Alteio_BWOrgCont_73_FD_152876 | JGI IMG/M metagenome (GOLD analysis project Ga0206831, IMG submission 152876) | Enriched cells from forest soil in Barre Woods Harvard Forest LTER site, Petersham, Massachusetts, United States -... | ecosystem: Environmental > Terrestrial > Soil > Temperate forest >...
TATGGTGGTGGCGGAGGCTCCTTCGCCCATCAGGCAGTGGTCACCGAGGAGCTCGCGCAAGCGGGTGTACATTTCGGCTGCGGTGTCCAGAGCATCGTCTCGCACTACATTCTCCAATACGGAAACGAAGAGCAAAAAAAGAAGTGGCTGCCGGCGATGGCGCAGGGTGAGCTGGTCGGCGCGATTGCCATGACCGAGCCTTCCGCGGGCTCCGACTTGCAAGCCATCAAGACAACCGCGCGCCGCGAGGGCAACGATTATATTCTCAACGGCTCAAAAACATTCATCACCAATGGCTTTCATGCCGGCCTCGTGTGCCTGGCTGCAAAGACCGACCCCAAAGCCGCAGCATCCAGAGGTATCTCGATGTTTGTGGTCGAGACCAAAAATCTGGCGGGGTACCGTGTGGGCAGTTCCTTTGAAAAAGTGGGCATGAATGAAGTGGACACCTGCGAACTTTTTTTCGACGATGTGCACGTCCCCGCCGCGAATCTTCTGGGAGCCGCCGAAGGCGCGGGCCTGTCTCAAATGATGGAGCAACTGCGCTACGAGCGCATGATGATCGGCGTGGGCGCCGTGGCCACCATGGAACGCGCCGTGGCCATCACCACCAAATATGCCAAAGAACGAAAAGCCTTTGGCCAGGCGCTGATTGAGTTTCAGAATGCTCGCTTCAAGCTGGCGCAATGCAAAACGGAAGCGCACGTGGGCAGGGTGTTCATCGACAATTGCATCGCGCGATTTATGGCCGGCCAGCTGGATGCCGTGACCGCCGCCATGGCCAAGTACTGGCTCACCGAGTGCCAGTGCCGCATCGTGGATGAATGCCTGCAACTGCACGGCGGCTATGGCTACATGACGGAGTATCCGATTGCGCGCATGTGGGCGGACAGCCGCGTGCAACGCATCTACGCAGGCACAAACGAAATTATGCTCGAAATGATCGGCTGGTCGCTTTGATTTAAGACCCGCTAGGAAACCGTTGAATGGCTGGAAACCTTTGGCTCTTCTGTCCCGTGGATTGACATCGCGCCCGTGGGGATCACCGGCACTTCGCCGTGCGCTTCGATGCTCCAGCTCTTGGCCATGCGATTGCCACCGGCGGTGAGGCAGAAAAACGCCGATAGCTCGATGATCTCCGCATTGCTGTAAAATTTTTTCAGCTCCGCGTACACTTCCCGGTCTCTTCCATCATCCAGCGTGAGCGTGCGCGCGTAGTGCAGGGCAGCGCGGGTCTTGGGGTCAGGGTGCTCCCAGTTGGCCAGTGCGCAGCTTCTTTTTTCCTCTTCGGTAATGGAGGCGGCCAACGGAGAAGTTTGCCGCGCGCAGAACTCGCAGCCCACCATCTGCGCAATCTGGATGCGCGCAAGCTCCTTAATTTCGTGAGGCACGGTCCCGCCGCGATGCAGCATGTCCCAGTAGCCCGCGAAGGCTTTGGCCACTTCCGGGTTCTGTCCCATGGTGCGATACCACGCCGGAGGCGGGCTTTTGGTCACCTTGGCGCGCTCGATCACATCGCGCAATCCGGGATCGGCTGCATCATCGCTAATCTGGGGGACATTGGGAATATGCGTCGCGCTAGACATGGTGGCCTCCATCCAGTTTGCGTATCGGGTAACAGCATACCCTCGCGTCGCTCTGCCCATCAAGTAATGAGGGATTCTGGCAGGCGGATGAACTTAAGATTTTCGCATCCTGTCATGTTAGAATTGTGTTCCTGTCACTTTGACGGAAAATCAAACCTAATTTATGCAAGGGAGAATTTAATGAACTATTATGGCGGCAAAGAACTGGCCGAAAGCTTTCGCACTGTTCGCAAGAACACGCTGCAGATCGCTAATGACATTCCCGAAGACAAGTACAGTTTTCGGCCCATACCGGAGACGCGCAGCGTTGGCGAGCTCTTGGCGCACATCGCGGTGAGCAATGGCTTTCAAAAGCAGATTAATGCAGTAGAGCGCCGTAGCAGTATGGAAGGTTTTGATTTTCCATCGCTGATGAAGCGCCTGTCCGCGGAAGAAAAGAAGCCTCGCACAAAGGCTGAGTTGATTGAACTCCTCACCGTCGACGGCGAGGCCTGGGCCAAGTGGTTGGAAGGGCTCGACGACAAGTTCCTGGGTGAAGTCGTAACCATGCCCCCGGGAGGAGCGCCGCCATCTAGAACTCGCTTCGACATGCTTCTCTCCGTGAAAGAGCATGAAATGCATCACCGCGGCCAGTTGATGTTGATCGAGCGCATCCTGGGCATCACGCCTCACCTGACCCGCCGGATGCAGGAACGATTTGCCGCCGCTTCCGCCGCAGCTGCTGCAAAAGAATAGCAATCCAGTCTTAGGGGAATCGCCGCGCAAACGAGAAGCAATCGGGCTTGCCGGATTGATCCGGCAAGCCCGAATTGTTTCCTGCCGAGACCGTTTTGAATTTTTTTCTATTTTGCGCTTCCACTCCTCAGGTCGTTCTCCCTACTGTCGATCTTCGCTAGCGACGTGAATTGCGACGGCGACAACACTAACCTATTAACCTTCATTGCTTCTGTGGCTTAGAAGGAACTAAAGGTATTTCCTGGTCTGCCGATCTATTCCCTGCGAGGTGATCCAGCCATGTTCAACTCTACTCAGTCTGTCCAAGTCGCGCACGCGCAGAAGCAGGTCGAGCAAACCGTTCAGCCCCCCAAGACTCTCCAAACGGAAGCCGCCACGCAATCGGCAATTCCCAAAGATACAGTCACAATCAGCCAACAAGCCAGGCAGGCAGCTGTAACCAACACCCAGCAAGCCAATGGAACCGCTGACAACTCCAATGGCACTAACCACTAAGTGGCGTAGGCTTCAGCCTGCGAAAAACTCGCATCATGTCATTCCGATGGGCGGGGTTTGCCCGAGGAATCTGCTGTTTCCTAGTAGCCGCGAAGAAAAGCAGATCCCTCGCTTCGCTCGGGATGACAAAAGGTACTTTTTCCACAGCCTGTCCAGCCCGCGGATTTTAGTCCAAGCAAGCAGGAAACTCTGCAGCGGAATTCCACTGAAGCACGGAGTGCGCGCAATCCCTGCTTCGTTTCTTTATATCTTGTTTCTTGGAAAATAAACGGTCTAGCTGGTCTTCCCTGCGTACTGCAATTTCACGCGGGCGCTCTTCTCGGCCACCGATTTCGCCAGCTCTTCCTTATACGTGGTCAGCCGCACGGCAATTTCCGGATCGGCCGTGGCCAGAATCTCGGCCGCAAAGATTGCCGCGTTGATGGCGCCGGGCTTGTCGATGGCCATGGCCGCCACGGGTACGCCGCCCGGCATTTGCACGCTGGACAGTAGTGAGTCGATGCCCGACAGCACCGTCGTGGCCATCGGCACTGCCACAACGGGCAGCGTGGTGACCGCCGCGATCACCCCCGCCAGGTGCGCCGCGCCGCCCGCCGCAACAATCACCACTTTCAATCCGCGCGCGACCGCCGTCGAGGCATATTCGTGCGTTCGCGCCGGAGACCTGTGCGCCGAAGTCACTTCAATTTCGTAGGGCACTTCAAATTTTTCAAGCATTTTGGCCGTCTCGCTCATCACCGGCAAATCGGTGTCCGATCCCATGACGATTCCTACGAGTGGCTTGCGGCTGTTCCTGGATTCACTGGCCATGAGGGCTCCCTGTTTTTATTTTTCCTACGATATTTCAATCAATGCGCGCTGCTCCCGGAATCATTATCGCAGCGATTTGTCGCTTGCTGCTTTTCTTCTCTATCAATGCCATCTCCCCGCGGGATGCGTCCCTGCTCGACCGCACGGCACAGCACCTCAGATACGATGCTTCTCCACCGCAGGGCTTTGTCGCAGATCCCCTTTTGCTCCGATATCCGTGCGCCATTGCGCGCCCTCAAAATGAATCTTGCGGATTGCTTCGTAGGCCTTTTGAATCGCCAGTGGCAGGGAATCGCCCAGGGCCGTTACGCCAAGCACGCGCCCTCCGCTGGTCAAGACAGATTCGCCGTCGCGCTTGGTTCCCGCGTGGAACACGGCTACATCCGCCAGCGCTTCTGCCTCTGCAAGTCCGGCAATCTTTTTTCCCGTCTCAAACGTACCGGGATATCCGCCTGACGCCATCACCACGCAAGCGCTCGCGCCCGGTTTCCAGGCAGGCTTGATGGTGTCCAGCTTGCGCGACGCCACAGCTTCGAATGCCGCCGCCAGGTCGAAATCCATGCGCATCATGATGGGCTGCGTTTCCGGATCGCCCAGCCTGCAATTGTATTCCAGGACCATGGGGCCATGGGCGGTGAGCATCAGGCCAAAATACAAAAAACCGGTAAAAGGGATTCCTTCCTGCGAGAGTCCTTCAATTGTTGGGCACACAATGTCCTTGACGATCAGCGATTCGTATTTCGGCGTGATCATTCCATCCATGGTGTACGCGCCCATGCCGCCGGTGTTGGGTCCGCGGTCGCCGTCGAATACTCGCTTGTGGTCTCGCGTGGGAGCCATGGGGATGAAGGATCGCCCGTCCGTCAGCACAATGAACGAAAGCTCATCGCCCTTGAGCGCGTGCTCGAACAGCAAGCGCGAGCCGCCTGGCCCCAGCTCGTGCTGCTGCATCACGCGGCGAATGAATGCTTCAGCCTCCGCGCGCGTTTCCGCCACCAGCACGCCTTTTCCGGCGCACAATCCGTCGGCCTTGATCACCACAGGCCAATCCACCGCGTCCAGCGCGCGGATGGCTTCCAGCGGGGATTCAAAATCGCCGTACAGCGTGGGTGTGGGAATGTCGTACCGGGTCATGAATTGCTTGGCATAAATCTTGCTGCCTTCCAGCCGCGCATCGCGCAGCGAAGGCCCCACCAGGCGCATCCCCCGGCATTCAAATTTGTTGCGAATGCCCGCGACCAGCGGCGCTTCCGGACCCACCACGGTCAGGTCCGGCCTGAGCTGCTCGGCCAGCGCCACCAGCGCGCCCACGTCGCTCGCGTCCACGGGCACGCATTCCGCAAGGTCCGCAATCCCGCCATTGCCCGGCGCACACCAAATTTTCTCTACTTCCGGCGACTGACGCAGCCGCCAGACCATCGCGTGCTCACGCCCTCCGCCGCCGATCACCAGAATTTTCACAGTAGGCTCACGATAGTCGGCGGCTCAGCAACTGTCAACCCGGGCGCCTTGCGAAAGAGCTGTTCAATCGCCACAGCATCCTAACCGCGGGGAATTAAATCGCTACTTTGTAATTCCCATTTGCGACATGGCGAACGCATAATCGAAGGCTGCTTCGTGCAATGCATCGTAGCGCCCCGAGGAGCCGCCGTGGCCTGCGCCCAGGTTGGCCTTCAGCAGCAGGAGATTTTTGTCGGTCTTTGTGGCGCGCAGCTTGGCGACCAGCTTGGTGCCCTCCCAGTAGGGCACCTGGCTGTCGTTCAGCGACACCTCCACAAGCATGGCGGGGTAATTTTTTGCCGCCACGTTGTCATACGGGGAGTAGCGAATCATGTAGTCGAAGGCCGGCTTGTCGTGTGGATTTCCCCATTCGATATATTCACTTGTAGTAAGTGGAAGAGAGGCGTCCAGCATGGTGTTGATCACGTCCACGAAGGGCACCTGCGCCAGCACCGCCTTGAACAAATCCGGCCGCATGTTGGTGACCGCGCCCATCAGCATGCCGCCGGCGCTGCGCCCTTGAATGACCATTCGATTGGCGGAGGTGTACTTATTCTTTTCCAGATATTCCGCGCAATCGATGAAGTCGTAAAACGTGTTCATCTTGGACATCATGCGGCCTTCGTCGCGCCACTCCTCGCCCAGTTCGCCGCCTCCGCGAATATAGGCGATGGCGAAAATCACCCCGCGATCCAGCAACGACAAGCGATTGGATGAAAATGTAGCGGACATGGAGATGCCATAGGAACCATATCCGTACAAAAGCATGGGCGCGGTGCCATCCAGCGGAACTCCCTTCTTGTACACCAGGGATATTGGCACCATGGTTCCGTCGCGCACCACCGCCCAGATTCGCTTGGCTTCGTAGCGCCTGGCATCGAAGCCGCCCGGCACTTCCTGCTGCTTCATCAGCTTGCGCTGGTGCGTCTTCATATCGTAGTCGTAAATGGAAAGCGGCGTGACCATGGATTGAAAGTTGAATCGCAGCGTGGCCGTGTTGTATTCCAGGTTTTCGCCGATGGAAAGATCGTAATCGGGTTCATCCATGGCGATGCGCTGCGACTCTTTGGTTTTCATATCGATGATGCGCAAATAATTCAGCCCGCCTTCCCGCTCGGACACCACTAGGCGGCCCGCAAATGTTTCCAGTCCATCGATTTTTATGTTGGGGTTGTGATCGATGAACGATTTCCAGTTTTTCTCGGAGGGATCGTTGACGGGCGCGGTGACTACGCGAAAATTCTGGGCATTTTTGTTGGTGGTGATATAGAACTGCCCTTCATAGTAGTTCACGTCATACTCGTGGCCCTTTTCGCGAGGCACCACAATCTTGAACTGCCCGGCGGGATTGTCGGCAGCCAGGTACCGATATTCGCGCGAAGTCTTGGCCTCCGATTCCAGAAAAATCATTTCCTTGTCCAGCGAACGCCCAACTCCAAGATCGAACAGTTCGTCCTTCTCGTCAAACAGCAAATCGCTGTTGGCAGCGCCCAGCGTGTGCCTCCAAAATTTGTCGGAGCGTTTCGAGATGGGATCTTCCGTGGTGTAGAAAATTGTTTTGTTGTCGTTGGCCCAGGCCACGGAGGTTTCGCGTTCGATATGCTCGCCCAGCGTTTTGCCCGTGCGCAGGTCCTTGATATAAAGCGTGAATTGCCGATAACCAGTGGTATCGATCGAGTACACCAGCAAGTTGCCGTCGTCGCTCACGCTGAAATCGCCCAGGCCAAGAAAGCTGTGACCCTCCGCCAGTTTGTTCAAATCCAGCAAAATTTCCTCGGGCGCGTCCATGCTGCCGAGCTTGCGACAGCGGTACGGATACTGCTTTCCTTCCTCCGTTCGCGAATAGTAAAAATAGCGCCCATAGCGCGCCGGCACGCTCAAATCGGTTTGCTTGGTGTGGCTGAGCATTTCCTTATACAGCGCATCCTGAAAATCCTTTGTCGGCTTCATCACCGCTTCGGTGTAGGCATTTTCCGCCTGCAAATACTTCATCACGTCGGGATCTTTCTTGTCGCGCAGCCAGAAATAGTTGTCCTTCAGAGTTGCGCCGTTGACTTCGCTGACGTGCGGCACCTTTTTGGCCACGGGCGGCTGAAAATTGGAATCTTGCGCCAGCGCCGCGGAACCAACGAGCGCGGCGGCAAGCGCAGGCCGCAATAATAGTTGGCTAAGCTTATTCATATCGTCCTCAGGTAATTTATTGCTGCGTTCAGACACCCTGTACCCGCCTCGCCAATTTCGCGTGAATTTCGGGACATTCTCTATAGCTTGCAGAAAAAGTCCCAAACCTTTTGTCATTCCGAGCGGAGCGAGGAATCTCTCTTTCTTTTCAGGAGTCTAAACCGAAGAGAGATTCCTCGCTCCGCTCGGAATGACAAAATAACCCATATGTAGCGCCCGCCTTCAGGCGGGCATCTGCTTGATTCCAAAGTGCCCGCCTTCAGGCGGGCGCTACTTAAGCCTCGCAAAACTTAGTTCTCACACACACTCTGTAGAATATACCCTCCGCGGAATTGACGTCTCGAAGTGCCCAGACTACCATGCCGCCTGCCATGTCGGAAAAATCTTCCCGCCGTTTCACCATGCCAGCGTTGCTGCTTTGCTTTTTCATTTCCGGCGCGGCTGGCCTGATCGAACAAGTGGTGTGGAGCAAGGCGCTCGGACTCATTTTCGGACACACCGCGTACGCCGTCGCCACGGTCCTCGCCGTGTTCATGGCCGGGCTTGCTTCGGGCAGCGCATGGATCGGCGGGGGCAGCGAACGCTGGGCCCGCCCCATCGCGCTCTACGGTTGGTTGGAGCTTGGCGTTGCCGCGACTGCCGCAATTTCTCTTGCCGGCCTCGCCGGCGTACGCGCCGCTTACGTGGCCGCCTATCCGTACGCTGCGGGAAATGCCGGCGCTTTGCTTGCGCTGCGATTTGCCGGTTCGGCGCTGGTCTTGTTTCTGCCCACATTTCTGATGGGCGGCACGCTGCCCGTGCTGGTGCGTGGACTCACCAGCAATTCGGCGCAGCTGGGAGCGCGTCTCTCGCGCCTCTACTGGATCAACACATCCGGCGCGGTAGCCGGTACCTTTGCCGCGGGATTTCTATTTCTTCCAACGCTCGGTCTGCGGCGCACGCTTGCAATAGCCGTATCACTGAATCTCTCCGCCGCGGTGCTGGCATTCACGCTCACGCGTCAAGAATCCGCGCAAACACATTCGGCGGAGTCAAGCTATCCGGAAATGTTGGGCGCGTCCCCCTCCATTGCATCATCGAAATTCTTCCTGATATGTTTCGCATTCGTTGGCGCCACGGCCATGTCCTATGAAATCGCCTGGACGCGCCTACTCTCCACGCAACTGGGCAGCTCCACATACGCGTTCACCCTCATGCTGGGCACATTCCTCACAGGAATTGTGCTGGGCAGCGCTCTCTACGAGCGATGGAGCCGCAATCGCCAACCGGGCGCGATGACCTTCACCATCACGCAAACGCTGACGGCGCTTGCAGCGCTGGCATTCCTGGTCTTCTTCACACGCCTGATTGAAGTCCTTCCGCCCATTCTGCGCGCCACGCACGAATCATTCGCAGGGTTGGTGCTTGCTCAGTTTGTGACCAGCGCGCTGGCCATGCTGCCCACTGCCGTAGTTTTCGGATTCAACTTTCCGGCCGTTGTGGTGCTCATTGCCGGCCCTCGTTCGTCCACGGGTACCGGCGCGAGCGCCTCGGTAGGCCGCGCCTATGCGTGGAATACGCTCGGCGCAATCGTGGGCGCGATCGCCGCCGGCTTCTGGCTCATGCCTCGCCTGGGAAGTTTTCATTTGCTGGCGGCGACCGCGGGCGTGAACCTTGCGCTGGCCGCGGCGATTTCCTTTGCATCCGCGCAGCGGCCGGCGTGGAAAATTCCGACGGTGGCGGCCAATCTCCTGCTGCTCATCGCCGCCGCATTCATCGGCTATTCCAATTATTTTTACGATCCAGCCGTCGCTTCCTTCAACACGCTGATGTATTGGAATCTCTACGACCGCCCGCTGACGCTGCGCGAAAACGCGGACGCGCTGGATATCGTGTACTTTCGCGACGGCCTGAATGCCAACATTTCCGTTGCAAGAACCGACGACTACGTTGCTCTGCGCACTAACGGAAAAGTGGACGCCTCCAATCATGACGCCACCACGCAGCTTCTCATCGGTCATCTTGCCGTGCTGGCGCATCCCCCTCGTCGAGTGCTCCTGGTCGGCTTCGGCAGCGGCATGACGGCATCCGCGCTGGCCTCCTACCCGGAACTGCAGCGGCTGGACATCGTGGAAATCGAGCCGGCCGTGATCGAAGCCGCGCCCTTTCTCGCCTCGCTCAATCGCAACGTGCTGCGCGACCCGCGCGTGCACGTCACACTTGACGACGCCCGCAATTTTCTCTTCACCACCCGCGATACATACGACCTGATTATTTCCGAGCCGTCCAACCCCTGGATCGCCGGCGTGGCTACGCTTTTCACGCGAGAATTTTACGCCGCCGTGCGCGCGCGGCTCGCTCCGGATGGCGTGTTCGTGCAGTGGATGCAGGCCTATTCCCTGTATCCCGATGACCTGCGCATGCTCCTGGCAACATTCCTCTCCGAATTTCATGGCGCCACGCTCTGGCACGGCGACGCGCCGGACCTGATCCTGATGGCGCCCAGTCCTCCGTCCGCCGAAATATTGCGGCGCGTGCAAACTTTATTCAATTCGCCGTACCTGCATGACGATTTCGCGCGCCTTGAAATGGAGACAGCGCAAGGATTGTTTGGCTTTTACATGCTGGACGATGCAGGCCTGCGAAAATTCAGCGAAGGCGCTCAAATCAATACCGACGACCGTACGCTGCTCGAATACCACGCCCCGCGATCCCTGCTCGTCCACGGCCTGGAAGACAAGAACCGAGATGCAATTCTGCTCCAGCAAAAAGATCCCTTGCCCGTGGATTTTCCACCGGACGCGCGCGACGTTGCCCTGGCCGATTCCGCCGTCACCTCGGTCAATCAGGAGGACCCGGATGGCGCCGAGCGTTTCCTGCGCGCCCTCGACGGCCGCCCGATCACTGCGCGCATCGCCACCATCCGCGGGCACGCCGCGCTCGCGCAATCCAATTTCCAATCGGCGTTCCACTCTTTCGATGCCGCTTTGGCCATCGATCCCAATTCCATGGAAGCCGCATGGGGCCAGGCGGAAAGCAACCGGCGCTTTGGCAACAATGAAAAAGGGCGCCAGGAATTTCAGCAAATTCTGGCACGCGATCCCAAAAATTTGCGCGCGCTCGCGTCGCTCACAAAATTGGATGTGGATTTTTCGCGCTGGGAGGAAGCCGAAATCTTGCAGCGGCAACTCATCGCCGCGGATGCAAACTCAGGCGCGGCGGCGCTTGCTCAGCTTGCTGAAATTCTGATGCATGAGGATAAGACCGACGAAGCGGTTCGCGCCATACATGACTGCCTTGCGCTGGACCCCTACAACTTTCAAGCCCATCACGATTTCGGCATATTGCTGGCCAAGCAAAATAAATGGGCCGAAGCGCGGACGCATCTCGAATTCGTGATGCGATATTTCCCCGACCAGGATTCCGAAGTCTACCCGCTCCTCTTTCAAGCCGACAAAGCGCTGGGCGATCCATCCGCAGCCGCCAAGGCCGTGCGCTTCGGCCTGCGCGTATTTCCCGACCACTCCGAATTGAAGCGCCTGAATCTGTTGCTTTGAGTGGCATAGGCTTCAGCCTGTGCGGTTTTAGTCCTGGGAAGAACTAAACTCTGCAAGGGTTTTGCGGTTGCTTGGAGTAAAGGCGCACAGGCTGAAGCCTATGCCACAAAAAAAGGGCCGCCGAAGCGGCCCTGTTTGTGCACTCCATTTGTCCTGGCTCGAAGCGAGCTAAGTCTTAATTCGACTTCGCCGAGGCCGACGCTGCAATGGCCTTGGGCGCGCTCAGGTATCCCGTAATCTTCTTGTCAGTAACCTGGTTGACCACCAACTCCATGGGCTGGCGCGATCCGCCGGCGTAGAAGTAGATGGGTTCGTTGACGGCCCGGTTCTTCTTTTCCAGGCGCGTGTCGTCCACGTACATTGCAATCGTGTACTGGTGCTTCTTGGCGCTGGCGCTGCGGAATTCCAGCATGGTCTGGCCAACATGTTCCTTCTGTCCCTTGGCAGTCAGCGTGAATTCATAGTAATCGCGCTCGCCCATTCTCTTGAGCTGCTCGAGTTCCTCGTGATTGCGTGCGATCAGTTCGCCGTGCTCGCCGCGCAACTGTTCGATGCTGCCCTTAGTGGTGCTAAGGTCGCTCTTCACGCCGTTCACGTCGGTGCCCAGGGCCGTCACGTCATCCGCATTGGCCTTGGTCGCCAGAGTGCTTTGCACGGCACTCAGCTTCTTGTTGTAATCGGCGCGGCTCTCCTTCACCTGGCTGCGTGCCGTTGCCAGTTGATCTTCGGTTAATTTCAGTTTGTCGCCCACCAGATTCACTTCGGATTGCAGTTCGGCGTTGGTGCGCTCTGCCTGAGCCATCCGCTGGCTCATTCCGTCCTCGCTCGCCTGAATCGTCTTGGCCTGGGCCGCCAGCGCCTGCTCCGCATCATGTGCGTGGCCGCCGGCATTCCATGCCATGCCTACACCTACAGCCGAGAGAATCGCCAGTCCAACCACGGCCATTCCCATCCAGCGCGGCGAACCTTCGGTGGTAATTTGTTCATTCTGTTGTTCCAACATTTGATAATCTCCTTTGCGATTTCCCTCGCACCATGGAGAAGTGCATGTGACCAACCAAATGCAGTGTCCGATTGGACACACCGCACAACAGATAAGAAATACAAGACTTAACCTATATTTGGGGTGAAAGTGCCATTAAGGGGGGAGAGGTCGGACGTGTAAGTTTTACAGTCAAGTCCAGGAAAATTTCGTGTAAGAATATGAATCCTTTGGCTTTAAGGGGTCGTGTGGGAATTTATACGCGAGCGCCCGAAATCAATTAAATCCCATTTTGACAGTGATTTAGGCGACGCGCGATCGTTCTGCGGGAACAGCTTCCAGTTCGCGGTCAAAATAAACTTCCAAGGTGAGGGCTGCAGCATCGAAAACTGCCCGGCAATTGCTGCAATAACTCAGGTGCCGCTGCACTTCGCCCCCGACTTCGGGTGCCAGCCGCCCTTCCAAGTATTCGCAAATTAGCCGGATTGTAGCCTTGCAGTTCATGCTCATGATAGTGCCCCCCAGTGCTGAGAGACTACTTAACTCGCACGCCGGGAGCCAAAATGTTCATGAGTTTTTAATGTGTACAATCCTTTTATAATCAGGCGTTTAAATGGACGTCAGAAGGTGCGACGGGTTCGCCGATCAGTAACGAAAGAAGAGAATTTTTTCACATTACCGACAATTCTTACCGTTCCGCGCGGGGTAATCAGACCGCGCTCTTTTCATCCCCTAATTCGCCCAAAACGGGAGGGATATCTACCGAGTAATGGTCATATTGCGCAGCACCGCAATGCGCTCCGAGAGTGGCGGATGCGTGTTGAACAGCCCAGAAAAGATCTGCCCGCCGCTAAACGGCGCAACGATGAACAAGGAAGCTGTCGTCGGTGAGACATTCATGGGAATTCTGGCGTTGTAAGCGCCCAGTTTTTCGAGGGCGCTGATCAAGCCGTTTGCGTGCCCCACCATTTGAGCGCCCGTAGCGTCAGCGGAAAATTCGCGCTGCCGCGAGAGTCCTAATTGAATCAGCAGGGCAGCAACCGGAGCAATGAAGATCAACAAGAGCCCTGCCAGTCCGCTGCTTCGCCTATCGCGGGAGTTGCCGTAGCCGCCAAAGATCATTGCCCATTGGCCCATGTGGGCGATCCAGGTGATGGCCCCTGCTAGCGTAGCTGCAATTGAGGTAATAAGAATATCGTAATTGCGAACGTGGGAGAGCTCATGCGCGATAACGCCTTCGAGCTCGTCATCGTTCATCAATTCCATCAAGCCGGCGGTGACCGCCACGGAAGCGTGTTTTGGATTGCGGCCGGTGGCGAACGCGTTCGGCGCGGGCTGCGGGATCACGTACAGTTTGGGCATCGGCAGGTTGGCTTTGGCAACCAGTCTTTCCATCACCTGGTACAAGCGTGGAAGCTCCTCGCGCGTTACCGGCTGCGCTCCGCTGGACTTCAGCGCAATCTTGTCGGAGAAAAAGTAGGCCACGCCATTCATCACCACGGCGATGATTAATCCGAAAGTCATGCCCTGCTCGCCGGCAATGGCGTCGCCGCCCAGAACCAGCAACATCGTTAGTGCCGTCAACAGAAATAATGTTTTGATCGCTCTCATGATTTCACCCAAATAAAGCCGTCAATTCAGTCTAGAACCTAGCAGCACACGCGTCAACTTGCCTTGTGGGACAGCCACTCTTGGCTGTCCTGTTTTCTTATGCCTCTGGAAACCGGACAGCCAAGAGTGGCTGTCCCACAAATTTTACCGACGCCTTCCGGATTTCGCCGAAGTGGCGGCGGATTGAGCCGCATCGCTCTTCGCACCGTTTTCTTCCGCAGCTTTTTGCTCCACGCGCTCAAAACGCATGGCGTCCTTGTCCGGATCGATATCCACGCGCACCAGATCGCCCGGCAAAACGCTGCCGTCGAGGATGCGCATGGCCAGCGGATCCTGGACCAGCCGCTGCACCGTGCGGCGAAGCGGCCGCGCTCCATAAGCCGGATCGTAGCCGTCCTGCACGACTCTCTCGCGTGCCGCGGGCGTCAATTCGATGCGAACTTTTCGCTCCGCGAGCAAGTGCATCACTTTAGTCAACTCCAGATCGATGATCTTGTTGAGCTGATCTTTGCCAAGCGGGTTGAACAGCACAATATCATCAATGCGGTTGATGAACTCCGGCCGAAACGCCTGCCGCAAGGCTTCCATGGCTTCCTTGCGCGCGCGTTCCGGATCTTTTCCCGCCAGATCGAATAGCGCGCTCGATCCCACGTTTGAGGTCATCACCATCACCGCGTTGCGGAAATCGACGGTGCGGCCTTTGCCGTCCGTTAGGCGTCCATCCTCCAAAATTTGCAAAAGAATATTGAACACATCGGGATGGGCCTTTTCAATTTCGTCGAAAAGAATTACGGAATAGGGATGCCGGCGCACTTGCTCTGTGAGCTGCCCGCCCTCCTCGTAGCCGACGTAGCCGGGAGGCGCGCCAATCATGCGCGACACCGAATGCTTCTCCATGTATTCGGACATATCCAGCCGGATCATGGATTTTTCGTCGTCAAACAAAAACTCCGCGAGAGCGCGAGCGAGTTCCGTTTTTCCCACGCCCGTGGGTCCCAGAAAAATAAATGTGCCAATAGGCCGATGAGGATCGGAAAGCCCGGCGCGATTTCGGCGGATGGAATTGGCTACGCGTTCCAGCGCCGGATCTTGTCCGATAACGCGCTGCCGCAAGCGCGATTCCATCGTGACCAGTTTCTGCGCTTCGCCCTCCAGCAATCGGCCAACGGGAATCCCTGTCCACTTGCTCACCAATTTGGCGATGTCTTCCTCGCCCACTTCTTCCTTCAGCATTCCGCCATTTTTTTGCACATCTTCCAGATTCTTTTGCGCGGCGGCAATTTCCCGCTCTGCCGTGGCCAATGTGCCATAACGAATTTCGGCCACCTTGGCCAGATCTCCGCTGCGTTCCAGGCGCTGCTCCTCGGCCTTCAGTTTTTCAATCTGTTCCTTGGCGTCGCGAATTTTTCCAATGGCCGTCTTTTCCACCTGCCATTGAGCCTTGCGCGCGTTGGACTCCTCGCGCAGTCCGGCCAGTTCGGATTCCAGAATTTTCAGGCGCTCCTTGGAATGCGCGTCGGTTTCGCGAAGCATGGCCTGCCGCTCGATTTCCAGCTGCATGATGCGCCGTTCGATTTCGTCGATCTCTACGGGCAGGGAATCGAGCTGCATGCGCAGGCTTGCGCCGGACTCATCGATCAAATCGATGGCCTTGTCGGGAAGAAAGCGGTCGGTAATGTAGCGGTGCGACAGTGTGGCAGCGGCCAGAATCGCGGCGTCCTTGATGCGCACGCCGTGGTGTGTTTCGTAGCGTTCCTTCAGGCCGCGCAAAATGGCGATGGTGTCTTCCACCGAAGGCTCGGCCACCAGCACGGGCTGAAATCGCCGCTCCAGAGCGGGATCTTTTTCAATGTATTTGCGATATTCGTTGAGCGTGGTGGCGCCGATAGCGCGCAGTTCGCCGCGCGCCAGGGCAGGCTTCAGCATGTTGGAAGCATCCATCGCGCCTTCCGCCGCGCCCGCGCCCACCAGCGTGTGCAGCTCGTCGATGAACAAAATAATTTTGCCTTCGGATTCGGTAATTTCCTTGAGCACCGCTTTTAAGCGGTCCTCGAACTCGCCGCGATACTTCGCGCCGGCCACCAGCGCGGCAAGATCCAGGGCCACCACGCGCTTGGGGCGCAGCACTTCGGGCACGTCGCCTGCCACGATGCGCTGCGCAAGCCCTTCGACCACGGCGGTTTTTCCCACGCCCGGTTCGCCAATCAGCACGGGATTATTTTTTGTGCGCCGCGCCAGAATTTGCATCACGCGGCGAATTTCATCGTCGCGCCCAATTACTGGATCGAGCTTGCCGCGTCGCGCCAGTTCAATCAGGTCGCGCCCGTATTGCTCCAGCGCGCGAAAGGTCGCTTCCGGATTTTGCGAAGTCACGCGATGGCTGCCGCGCACCGTGGTCAGCGCCTGCAGAATCGCTTCGCGCGACGCTCCATATTTTGCAAGCAGTTCCGCGGCTTCATCCTTGCGAATGCTGGCAATGGCCAACAGAATGTGCTCGGTGGAAACGTATTGATCCTTGAATTGCTCCGCTTCCACGAATGCGCCTTCCAGAACTTTGTTGGCAGCCTGGCTCATCTGCTGCTGCACCGCGCCCGTCACCTTCGGCAGGTGCCAGAGGCGGGTCTCAATATCGCCTGCAATGGTTTCAGGCCGCACGCCCAGCCGCGCCAAGAGCGGAGGCACCACGCCATCCTGCTGCGCAACGAGCGCGCCCAAAAGATGCAGCGGCTCGATCTGCTGATGATCGTGCCGTGCCCCAATCTCCTGCGCCGATTGCACGGCTTCCTGAGCTTTTACTGTGAATTTGTCGAAGCGCACCATTTTTCTTTACCTCATATTTTGAAAACGATGGGGTCAGTCTTTCAACCGGCCCCGAAACAGCACGTCGGGGAATTAACGGCCCCGGTTTTCTACCTCTCTTCCATGTGTAGGGGCACGGCAATGCCGTGCCCCTACTCCCACGAAAGCACCAAAACGCGCCGGAATGTTACTTCCCGTTATTTGCGGCATTGACAGTTACCTTTACCTGGCGCGGTTTGGATTCCTCGCGCTTCGGCAAAGTTACGGTCAGTACGCCGTTCTTGTACTCGGCGCCGATGGCTTCCGCGTTCACCGTATTCGGCAGAGAAAAGCTGCGGCTGAACGCGCCATAGGTTCGCTCCACGCGCAGGTAGTTTTCTTCCGATACGGACTTTTCAAACTTACGCTCCCCGCGGATTGTGAGCAAGTTGTTCTCGACGCGTACGTCGATGTCCTTCTCATTCACGTCTGGCAAGTCCGCCTTGACCACCAGCTCGTTGGGGGTTTCATAAATATCCACCGCCGGGGCCCAGGTCGTCAAAGCCGACTCTTCGGCTTGATTGCGGAACGACTCGTTAAAAAGCCGATTGAACTGGCCCTGCAGGGTGGAAAGACCGCGAAAAGGTTCGAGATGAGAGATAGTAGCCATGATTGTTGCTCCTCCATGCATTCGCATTGAATATGTAACTGCACGCGAAGCATAAAATATTAGCGTGTTATTGTCAAGTATTTTCTTGGGGCCGCCAGACTCCTCCAACCTTTTATCAAGTTTATGTAAAATAAAGACTTATGCTCCATCCCAAAACATCCATTTGCTCTTAGCAGCTTGAATGGCTTATAGTCGCCCACTCATCCATGCTGCTTTCCGACTTTCAATTCGAGCTGCCCCAAGGGCTAATCGCCCAAGCACCTTTGCCGCAGCGTGATGCCTCGCGCATGCTGATCCTGAATTGCCAAAAACATTCGTGGCAGGATTCCACTTTTCAATCGCTCCCCGATCTGCTTCGCGGCGACGAATTGATCGTGGTGAACAACGCGCGCGTCATTCCGGCGCGCCTATTTGGCCGCCGCCAGGGAGTCCGCTCGGAAACGCCGGGTCACAATCGCCGCACTGTGCGCGAATTCTTGTCCTCGCCAATCGAAGTCCTTCTGACCCGGCAAGTGCAGCCCGATGAATGGGAAGCTTTGGTTCGGCCCGGACGGAAGATCCGCGTGGGAGAGCGCATCGATTTTGGAGAGGGAGAACTCACCGCTGAAGTCCTGAGCCGCGGCGATTTTGGTTTGCGGCGAATCCGTCTGACGGCCATGGGAGACGTCGCGCAAACGATCGAGCGCCTCGGCCACGTTCCGCTGCCGCCCTATATTTTGCGTGAAGACGATTCAGCGGACCGCGAACGCTATCAGACTATCTTCGCCGATCATCCGGGAGCCGTGGCCGCGCCCACCGCCGGCCTGCATTTTTCTCCCGCAATTTTAGAAAAGCTGCGCCAGCGCGGCATCGAAACCGCCGCCATCACGCTGGACGTGGGCCTGGGAACCTTTCAGCCCATCCACGAAGAGGAAATTGAGAAGCATCAAATTCACTCCGAGCGCTACGAAATTCCCGAAGCCGCGGCATCCGCGATCAGCAAGGCGCTCCGCGAAAGCCGGCCGATCCTTGCGGTGGGCACAACGGTGGTGCGCGCGCTGGAAGATGCCGCGCAAAAATCCGTGGAACGCCACGGCGAAAAGCGGAACCCCGCAAATTCTCTAGTCGAGCCCGGCCCCGCGGAAGCAAATATCTTCATGAAGCCGGGCCACACGTTTCGCGTGGTCGATCAACTGCTGACCAATTTTCATTTGCCGCAATCCACGCTGCTCATTCTGGTCAGCGCCTTTGCCGGCCGCGAACTCATCCTTCAGGCGTACCGGCATGCTGTCGAATCACAATACCGCTTCTACAGTTACGGCGATTGCATGTGGATCCGCTAATAGACCCGTTATTTGCGCTTTTTTTCAATCATCCGGACACATCTCAACGCATACTTTTCGTGTAGATACCTTTCATTACAGGCCTCGCCATATTTTTCTCGAGCGGTTTCCGCAAACTGACTCTTGGCACAAAGTTGGCAATGTTTTCGGTTACAACACTCCTCTCTCACATCGTGCCGAATTGACCAGGATTCTCCACCAGCTCAATACTCTCGAGCTTCTTGAATCATACGATTTGAGTTCAAAACTGTCTCCATCCGGAGACAATAAGCGGGCGATTTTTGGAAGACCCGATTCAGCCTGCTGAAATCAGAAGAGTTGTTTTGCCGCGCCATTTGCCCTCAACTTGCATTGACAATGGAGTTATGCCTTATTGTCAGCAATCACTGCTATTACCTACGGATGGGGCGCCCTGTTCCATGGTCAATTTCATTCCAGAGGGGGAGCCATGTTCGCGGGGAAAATAGTTTTTGCGGGGGGCAATTTCGGCGACTACAACATTTTTATTTATGATTTGAGCTCCCAGAAGCTCACGCAGTTGACTTCCGATGACGCCTGGAACGACTATCCGCGCTTTTCGCCCGATGCCAGCAAGATTGCCTTTGCTTCCACCCGTGGCGACAAACAGGGAATCTGGATCATGAATGCGGATGGCAGCGACGCCAAGTTGCTTACGGCAGGATTGAAATGGGCGGATTTCCCCGCGTGGTCTCCCGATGGAAAAGAAATCGCATTCGTTTCCAACGAATATTTTCAAGAAGATATTTTTGCGCTGAATCTTGAATCCGGCGAAATCAGGCGCTTGACCAAAAACGATGGCGCCGACTTCTACCCGGATTGGTCTCCGGATGGAAAGTCCATCGCGTTCTCTTCGGAACGCGGCAATCATCAGGATATTTACATTTTAGATCTCACCACACTGGAGGAAAAGAGGATTACAACTCATCCGGGCCCGGACACTTCACCAGCTTTCAGCCCGGACGGGAAAAAAGTAGCCTTCGTTTCCCAGCGGCCGGATCAAAATAAGAAGTTTGAATTTACGCGGTCGTTTTTGGATTTTTTCCAGGGAAGCGATCACCTGGACATCTGGACAGCTGATCTGGCCACCGGAAATCTAAAGCAGATGACCACCAATCGTGGCGTGGACAGAAATGTCCGCTGGTCCCCAGACGGCAAAACCCTGGTCTACACCAGCTCCTCCGTGGACAAGGCCGACGCGCGAATCATGTTCTGTGATTTGGACACGGACGTAATCACCCCTCTGAAATTCGACTCAGGCATGGTGAAGCGCGAGCTGGAGCGTACCTTTATTGCCGACATGAACAAGCCTTTGCCCGCCAACCTGCCGCCCTTTCAGGAAACCGGAATGGACAAGTTATTGGAAAGCACGGGAGAAAAAATGCTTTCCGGCGCGGGGCGGGTGACTCCTAAGATCGCAAAGAATTTCCTCACTAAATGTGGGCAGAAGTACGAGCAGAAATGCGAGCAGGTCGAGATCGATCGAATCAACACAATTACAACACGTCATCTAGACTGGAAATAGTCCAGGGAATTTGGGAGATACGTTCATGGCTGACTTTCAAATATTTTCTTCAAAAATGAAAGAGACACTGGATTTGGCCGCTCGTTCCTTTGAGGCTGAAAACAGCGAAGGGTACGGCATGCTGGGCGAACAGTTGGAAGAACTGGAAACACTGGCGCAACAGAGTTTTCAAGATCACGAAGATTGCAAATCGATTGCGATGAAACTCGAAAGCGGAGACCCCCTCACACCAGACGAACTAAACACTCTTAAACTCTTCGTGGTCGGGGATGCCGCCTATTTCACGAAGTATGACGACAACATTGACCGCAATAAAGCGGAGTTGAAGAGGATTCTCGATGAGATTCGCGGCATGCAGTTGAACGACCTGGATGCCGAGGAAATGATGCACCTGGGCGTGTTGTGCAAGGAAGCTGCCAGCGTTGCCAAGCCCACTGCCTTTTATTTCGACCAAAAGGAACGAGTCCAGAAATTTGAAGATGCCACTCGCGGCGGCATCGACCGCGAAAAGGGCAAAATCCTCGCGGACATCATTCGAGGCCTTTAATTCACCGGTTCGTTTGAGCCGCTCGACCTGCTAGGCAAGCGGCTCTTAGCAGATAGACTGCAAGCAAGCGTTGCACTGACCTATTGAGACCGCTGGTCTTATCGGCAACTGGGGATCAAGGCATGAGGTACTGATCCCGACATCAGGGAAGGCGCGGACGTTATCGAAAGGTTTTTCAATAGGGATAATGCGGACATAGCTTATGATTTCTATGCCCAGGACGGGTAATCCCAGCGTGGCAAAGTTCGTTTTGTTTATGGTCGTCCTTGGGAGCAAGGTCGCAATCGAGCTTGCAACAGGGGAATTTATCGGTCGCCGATTAGTAATACAACGTGCTAACGACCCGGCTGTGTACTGGACTAGTGTAAATTTGGAGATTGTCATCCTGCTGGGTGGTGCCGGAATTTTTTTGTATCGGTCCATGACGCGAGACTGATTTCCCGCCAGACTTGCCGCGAACCCATTTTTGCATTCTTGGGCGGTCGCATCGAGCGGCATCCCAGAGTTTACGTCGGGGGATGTGTATTCCTCCTGTGAAACGGCTCTTAGCAGATCAATTGGCGCGGTTCGATCAACCCTTTTGCAGCACGCTGCGCAGCTCGCGGACGTCCTTCACTTTTTCAAGACCCATCACCTTATCAATCAGGCTTGTACAGTTTGCTTTGCCCAGCACAGGTTCCACCAGGTCGCGGCATTTCTGCACCACTTCTTCGCGGGTCATGGGGTTGTCCACCGTGCCGCGCACGTCGGCCACGTGATCAGAATACTTTGTTCCGTCATTCATGGTGATCTCGACGATGGCCTGCCGCGCGGGTTCCAATTTTTCCAGCTCCGCGTCGGGCACCAGCTGCACCTTGGCGCGCACGCGAAGCACGGCCGGATCGCTCATGCGTGGCTTGTCGTGCGCCGCTTTGAACGATGCGGTCCTGTCGATGAGCATTACGGCGATCATGTGCTGCAGGCTGATGTCCGGCATCTCGCGGTTGTCGACCACTTTCGCTTCGCTGGTGGCCTCGCGCACCACAATGGATTTCACATCATCCGGATTGATGGGATGCTTTTTCAAAATGTCGTACATGCAGTCCAGCGGGGCCTGAATGGGCGATCCCACGGTCCATTTTTTGATGTTGGTGCGAGTAATTTCGTAGCGCTCGCCCAGCTGCGATACCAGCTCTTCCTTATTTGCGTTGGGAGCGTAAGCGTCAAAGTAGTTGTCCACGCCGGAAAAAATGTCGTCAATGCCGTCAAACCCGGCGTGAACCACCAGGGCGGAAGTTACGCCACTGCGCGCATTCATACCCGCGAAAACGAAGGCCTTTTCGATGTGCTCGGTATCGCGATTCCAGGCGCCGATGCCTGAGGATTGCTGCGCGGTGTAATCCAGCAGCCAGCGCATCTGCTGGGAGTTCAAGTCCGCCGCGCAGCCCGCCGCGGCCGCCGAGCCAAACACGCTGGAGATGGCGTGCGTGCTCTTGTGGCTCTTGTTGCGAAATTCAAGGGCATTAAAACTAATGGTCATTCGCGGCCCGATGTCATAGCCCAAAGTCACGGCGCGCAGGAAGCGCGTCCCATCGATGCCAAATTTTTCGCCCACTGCAAGAGTGGCCGGCACCACCGCGCAGCCCGGATGCGATTGCGAAAACTCGTTGGAGTCGTCGGTCTCATCGGAGTGCGCCAACATGCCGTTGACGAAGGCAGCCTCAGGCGGACTGGAAGTCATTTTCGATGCCACGATTGTGGAAGTCTTGTCGGTATTGAAATCGCGAGCGTAGGTGAATGCCGCGCGAGCCGGTGGCAGGTCCGACCCGGAAATCATGGCCGCAAATGTGTCAAGGATGTGGTGCTTGGCCTTCTCGACCACTTCCTCCGGCAGTGCGCGCCCGCCGGCTTCGCTCATATACGCGCTGAGCTTGGCCATCACAGGGCTGATGGATTCGGCGGCAAACACACTGCTGGGAATAGCCGCGGCAGCTACGGTCCACCCGGCGCGCAGCAACAGGCTGCGACGGCTCAGGCTTCCCCCATCGATCCTGGCCGGATTATTTATGTCTCGTTGATTTCCCATATTGTTTCTCCCGCGAAATCCTAACATGTCCCCGCCGGCTCACCCAAGCTGCACCGCCGTTTTCGTGACTCAGCGTTTACTTTCAGGCGACATGCTAATTCTCTTTGCAACCCAGTCAACTCCCGTGCCGTCTCTTGCATCAACGTCTTGGATATACACTGTCCGAGAGGTGGCCCCCGCCATGCGATTGTTGTTGGTTGAAGATGATCCTGCTATCCAAAGCTTCCTGCAAAGGGCGCTGGCGGAATCCGGCTACCGGGTGGATACAGCCTGCACGGCCTTGGACGGAGAGGTTTCGGCTTCGGAACATCTGCACGATGCGTTCATCGTCGATCTTGGTCTTCCGGACATGGATGGACTGGATTTGATCGTGAAGTTCCGTGCTCGCGGCCTCTCCGCGCCCGTACTCATCCTCTCTGCACGGCGTTCCGTGGACGATCGAGTCAAGGGACTGGAGCAAGGCGGCGATGACTATCTCATTAAGCCTTTTGCCATTGCTGAATTGCTTGCCAGATTGAGAAATCTTCTGCGCCGCTCTCCAGCTGCCCAGAATGATCCGGTTCGTCTACAGGCCGCGGATTTGCAACTTGACCTTGTGCGCCATGAGGCTCGGCGAGGCGATCAACTACTTCAATTGACGCCACAGGAATTTTCACTCCTGGAATATCTTTGCCGGAATGCTGGCCGGGTGGTTACCCGCACCATGATCCTCGATCATGTGTGGGGCATGAGAATTGATCCCGCAACAAACGTGGTCGACGTTCACATTTACCGTCTGCGCAACAAAGTGGACCACAATAGTTCCTTGCCGCTTATTCATACCATTCGCGGCGTGGGGTACGTACTCAAAAATGCCTAAGTTTTTGCGAACAACCGCTGCCTGGCGCATTTCCATTTGGACCACTCTGGCCTTCGCTCTGGGAACGGCGGTGGCTTTCTCCATTGTTTACTCGTTTGTGGCCAAGACAATTCAGGGTCGAAGTGACACGTGGTTGAGTGGGGAAGCAGCAGTTCTCGCCCGGGTCTCAAAAGATACGCCGCAAGACCGTCTCTACAATCGCATTGTCAGGGAAGTAGCAGAGCTTGCTACCGAGGAACTGCCGGACGATCGCTCTGCCAATGGGCAAAAGCTAAATACCGTATTTTTCCTGGAAATCCATGCAAATAGCAACGATGCTCCATTGTGGGTAGGGCCGGGTCCGGACGATCTTTTTCTCAAGGCAATTCAAAAGACCAACCCAGCACCAGGTGTCCCGCAGTCCATCGATGTTCAAGGATGGCGCACGCCATTTCGAGTAGTGACCGTGAGTGAAAGCGGGAGAACCATTTACCTGGGGCTTTCCAGCCGCGGTGACGACGTCCTGCTTCGCAGGCTGACCCGGCGATTCCTGATCTTGTGGGGAAGTACCGTCCTCATGGGTTTCCTGATTTCCTACCTGAGCGCCTACCGCACTCTCCTGCGCGTTCAACGCATCACCGACACAGTCGCGCATGTCAGCAGCAAAGACCTCGGGGAACGATTGCCGCAGCCGGTCAATTCCGACGAAATTTCCCGATTGGCAAAGACTTTCAACCACATGCTGGACCGCATTCAATCTTCCGTTAATGAGCTGCATTCGGTAACAGACGCGGTGGCGCACGACTTGAAGAGCCCGGTCACTTCGATTCGCGGCAATTTGGAATCCTTGCTTTCCGGCGCGTCCAATGCGCCCAATGATGTCTGGAAAGACTCAGTCGGCGAAGCCGTGGAAAGCTTGGACCGTCTTTTGACCTTATTGGATACCACCCTGGATGTTGCGGAAGCGCAAGCCGGCGCTCTACGCCTGGATCGCTGTGCCGTCGACGTTTCCGCAGTTGTGCGTCAAATGCTCGACCTCTACCAGCCTTCCATGGACGAGCACAACCACACTCTGAATATCGACCTCGAAGATCAGGTTTTCGTGGATGCAGATTGGGGTTTATTACATCGCAGCCTGAGCAACCTGATCGAGAACGAAATTGCTCATTTGCCATCCGGTTGCCACATTTCGGTTAGCCTGCATTCGCACGAGGCATCGGCAATACTGGTGATTGAAGATAATGGTCCCGGATTTCCGCCGGACATTAGAACCCGGGCGTTTGAACGTTTCGTCCGCGGAAAACAATCGCGCGGTCACGGCCTCGGGCTGGCCCTCGTCGATGCGGTGGTACGGGCGCACGGTGGCAAAGCCAACATCTCCGACCGCCCTGGCGGCGGTGCCGTTATAACCCTTACGCTGCCAGTCAGTGTGCTCCCGCGCCACGGCACATTAACGGGTAGCCCGGCTTGATGAATCCTCTCATTCTGCAGTCGCGCCGATGGCGGCAAGAAAAAGGACGCACTGGCATTTGGCTCTCACCCACTATCCGTCTGCTCGTTTTTTCCCTTTCCCACGCCCGTTACCATATTTTCGAACATGAACAATTTGTAATCTGCGCGATAGTTTCGGTTCATCCGCGTTTGCTAACATCCTCATGAGAAGAAACTTAGCCAATTTTTTGAAAAAGGACCCGTACGTGTCTCTGTCCTATGCCATGTCCCCACCGGTTCCAGAAACGAGCCGCTCTCGAATAAATCCGAGACGAATCTGGATCGATATCGATAACTCCCCGCATGTCCCTTTCTTCGATCCGATTATTGAAACGCTGCGAAAGAATGGACACGAAGTCATTGTGACCGCGCGGGATGCCTATCAGGTGCGCGAACTCATGGAGTTGCACAAACTCTCCTGTACCTTTATCGGAAAGCACTATGGGAAGAATCGGGTCGCAAAGATCATCGGAACGGTCCTGCGCGCAGGCCAGCTAGCTCCCAGCATATTCCGGAAAAAAATTGATTTGGCGGTTTCACATGGCTCTCGAGCCCAGGTCATGTGCGCGTATGCTCTCGGAATTCCGACACTCTTCATTCTTGATTATGAATTTATCGCCAAAATGGGATTCATTCGGCCGGATTATATATTTGTCCCCCAGATGATTCCGGATTCAAAGGAACTTTCGCCCAAGCGGAAAGTGCTGAGGTATCCAGGGTTGAAAGAGGACGTTTATGTGCCCCGCCTCCACGTGGATCCTTCCGTGAAGAAGTTGCTTGGATTTAACGAAAGCGATATCGTTGTCACCGTCCGCCCGCCCGCTACCGAAGCTCATTACCATAATCCGGAATCAGATTTGCTATTGGATGCCGCCTTGAATTTTCTCATGCAGTCGCCGGACGCTCGCGTGGTCCTGCTTCCGCGCAATGAGAGCCAGGCCAAAATCTTGCGGCAGACCTGGGCAAAGTGGATCGCCAGCCGTAAGATCGTGATACCCGAACATGTCCTGGATGGTCTGAACCTGATTTGGTTCTCCGATCTTGTGATCAGCGGCGGGGGCACCATGAACCGCGAGGCTGCCGCGCTGGGAGTTCCTGTCTACAGCATTTTTCGCGGAAAAATTGGAGCGGTGGATCGGCAATTGCAAATGGATGGAAGACTCACGCTCATCGAATCAGTCGAAGACATTGCCAGAAAGATTGTCCTCAAGCAGCGGCTGAAAAATAAACAACAGTTGTTCGACCAACGCCCAGCTCTGCAAGCGATCATTGGCGGGGTTGAAGAAATCACCGCAGCTCGCGCGAGCTAACCACGCTGCGGAAAAATAATTTATTTTGTCATTCCGAGCGGAGCGAGGAATCTCTCTTCGATTTAGGCAAATGAAAAGAAGGAGAGATTCCTCGCTTCGCTCGGAATGACAAAAGTTTTAGGCCTTCTTCCGCCGCCCGTAATCTCAACCGGCATATCAAGGATTTGCCAACCAGCCCAACCGCGGTCTCCGATTTCGTCTATAATCTGGGCGGGCTGCGGGTGCAGCCCGGGCACGTATTTCAAATACATCAATCGGGTGCGGTATAGACGATGCGATTTCTTCTGCTGAGCGACATTCACGCCAATCTTACCGCTCTCGATGCCGCCCTGGAGGCCGTGAAGGGCCGCTGGGACCGCGTCTACTGCCTGGGTGACCTGGTCGATTACGGCCCCGATCCGAACGAAGCAACCGAGCGCGTGAGGGAACTTTTACCCGTCATCATTCGCGGCAATCACGACAAAGCCGTAGCGGGCATTACCGATCTGGAAGATTTCAATCCCGTGGCGCGTGTGGCCGCTCAGTGGACACGTACGCAAATGCAGCCAGCAATCCTCGAATACATCGCCCAATTGCCTGCAGGGCCGATCTCGCCGGACGGCATCACCCTGGTTCACGGATCCTACGCGGATGAAGATGAATACGTTTTTGTGCCCGGGCAGGCTTTAGTTGGGCTCCTGGAATCACCCACGGACGTGACCTTCTTCGGGCACACCCATCATCAGGGCGGCTTTTCTTACCGCGCCGGGCAAATCAGCATGATTCAACTTCGCCCGGAGCATGGAGCAAACTTCGCGGCCCTGCGCATGGAGCCGGGGACGCGCTATTTGTTGAATCCAGGCTCGATCGGCCAGCCCAGGGATGGAGATCCGCGAGCCGCATTTGTCATCGCCGACCTGGATCACCGCGTCATCGAATTTTGGCGCGTGCCATACGATATCGCTGCGGTTCAAAAGCGCATGGAGAAGGCTGGCCTGCCCTTCCCGTTAATCGAGCGCATCGGAGTGGGCCGCTAGCTCTAGTTGTGTAGTGCCCGCTTTCAGGCGGGCATCGTAAATTTGAGCAAATGCCCGCTTGAAAGCGGGCGCTACAGGAACCAAAACGACCGAGGAGGAATTCCGACTTGATCCCCAAAGAAGAACGCAGCCGGCTACCGGTCGCATTTCTGATCGGAATCGTGATCGTTGCCGTGCTCGTCAGCGCGGCGGTGCTGTATAGCCGGTACGCCACTCCAGCTATTTCCGAGGACGACAGGCCGTTGGTAATCGGGCCCGCCGAGCAAGCCTACGCGCCGCAAATTCATTTTCTCGAGCCCAAGATGAGCCGCGCCGCCAATTTCCTGAATCAGGAAGTGACCTATGTATTCTGCACCGTTGAAAACGGCGGCGACCGCAAGGTTCATCAAATTGAAATCACCATCGAATTCCACGACCCTTTTCAGCAAGTCATCCTGCGCGACAAGCAGCGCCTGTTTCTTTCCACTGCGCCGCCGTTCATGCCCGGCCAGCAGAGGGACGTTCAAATCCCCTATGAACACATTCCTCCGCAGTGGGACAACGTGTTTCCTAAAATCATCGTGAGCGGAGTTACGTTCAAGTAGCGCGGGCTTCAGTCTGCGGGGGTTAGTCCTTTCGTGGCCCAAACCCCGCAGGCTGAAGCCCGCGCTACTTGTCACGAAAAATGACTTCCCCTTTTCGTCCTGCTATTCGATAATCCGCGCCAGTGGAATTGGCCTCCGATCTGCGTCGCGCTCTCGATGGACTGTGCGCCATAGGTACACCCGAAGTGCGTGAAAATGGGGAATGGCTGGCGGGGCTGGAAGGCGTGCAATACGAGGTGAGCGCGCAAGGCGATGCGGCCCTGCTGCACTTGTGGAGCGCGCAGCAATCCCTGGTTCGCCGAGTACTTCGCGTGGCGGAAGAGTCCGCCGATCGCGTAGTACTGGAAGTCAACCGCTTCGGCTTCTCGAAGCCCGCGCATCTTGAGTTCCTCGCGAGTAGCGCCCAACGAGACCCGCGCCGTGTGGAACGCGAACAATTTTCCTCCCGCCTGCGCCGAATCCTGACCGATCATTTCCCCGATGAAACTCTTGAATCGATGGCCACCTCCGCGGACCTGCACCATTCCATTTCGGGTTCCTACACGCGAGGGGTTGTCCGCCGCGGCTCGCTAGCATACGCCGTGCTCGCAGCCTCGCCCGATGAAGACGTTGCAACCATCGATGGCATCCTGACTTTTGGCCTGATCTGGCTGCAGCAAACGCGCGATCGCGCGCGGCGATATTCGGTCTATGGCTTGAGGCTATTCTTGCCGCGAGGCAAATCCACCGTAACCGCGCATCGAATGGCCGCGCTCGCTCCCCCTCAAGAAGTCGAGCTATACGAATATCAGCGCCCGTACTGGCGCGTGCGGCGGATCGCCCGCTCCAACGTCGGCAATGTGGTCACCTCGATTGTGCCGCGCCATGAAATTGAGCAAGCCATCGCCGTGGCAATGCCGCTGGCGGAACGCATCCGCCGCCTAGCTCCCGATGCCATACGCATCGGTGTGACTTCGGGAACGCAGGATGTGACGTTGCGTTTTCGCGGCGTGGAGTTCGCGCGCTGGCGCATGGGCGCAATGTGGTACGGCCTTGGCGACCAACAAAGCGTTTTGACTCCGCAAAAATGGGGCGCACTCGAAGCCCTTGTTCGGCAACTCGAAACTCACCGCCATGCGCTGGCTTCGGACAGCAAACACCGCCTCTACCGCGCTCAGCCGGAACGCTGGCTGGAAACCATGGTGGCCGCCGATCCGCCACGAATCGACGCGCGGCTCGACCCGCGCTTCATCTACACGCAGGTTCCGGCGGTTTCGTCCGGCGACCGGGGAATCATCGACTTGCTGGGCGTCACGCGGGACGGCCGGCTGGCCGTTCTCGAACTAAAAGCTTCTGAGGACATTCAACTGGTGATGCAGGCGGTGGACTACTGGCTGCGCGTACGCGCTCACCACCAGCAGGACGATTTCAGCAGATTCGGATATTTCCCGGAGGTCAAGTTGAACGCAAAGCCGCCTCTGCTGTTCCTGGTCGCACCCGGATTCCGCTTCCATCCCTCCACAGATATCGTATTACGATACTTATCCCCCGAAATAGAAATTACCCGTGTCGCTCTGGCTGAAAATTGGCGAAAAGGATTGCACGTAGTCTTCCGGCAATAAACGATTTTCGTTTTTGAATTTCTCCTCTTTTCTCTGTGCCCTCTGTGTTAAGGCCTTTTCGACGCGCGCACAAAAAGCTCAACACAGAGCACACAGAGAAAAGAGGAGTGCACGGAGAATTATGCGGATATGGCGCGATTAGCCCGAAAAAGTGGGCACAAAAAAAGAGAAGCAGCTTTGGACTAGCCATCGCTGCTTCCCGGGGTGTGTCCTTGAAGTGGTTTGCCTAATTAGACGTCGGAAATATGAAAAGGTTGCACCCATTAGAAAAATTTTAGATAAATGACGATTCTCTAGCCCGGGTGACGGCCGTGGAATAGCCGGGAGGGATTCAAACCTCAGTAAAATAAATACTTGCGCCATTTTTCGTCTTTATTCCCAATTAGGCGCATGAGTTGCCGGGAGGTGTGCAGCGTAAACGGCCGAGGACGCCGGGCCAGGGCCAGCCCAGCCTCTTCGGGCGTGCGGTCGCCTTTCCTATTATTGCACTGGTAGCAGCAAGCCACCAGATTCTCCCACGAGGATCGTCCACCGCGCGAGCGGGGCAGCACGTGGTCCAGGGTCAGCTCGGATGCCGGAAGAATGCAGCGGCAGAACTGGCAGGTATTGCGGTCACGCAGCAGGATATTCTTGCGCGAGAGCGCCCGAGTCTGCTGCGGAATGTGCCGGTAGGCCAGCAGCCGGATCACCGAAGGCACCTCCACCGATCGGGAGGCAGAATGCACCTTGGTCTGGTTGATCTCCTCCGCCTGGGCTACGCCCTTGAGCATCAAGACCATGGCACGGCGAACGGCGGTGACGTTAATGGGCTCGAAGGTGGCGTTCAGGACCAGGACGGGCTCTTGCATAATGGCGGGCTTGCGAACCGAGGGGGGCACGGCGCCGGGCGGGCGCGACTCGCCTCGAACTTCCGGCGGGTGCTTTGGCCGGGGAGGCCTACCGATTTGGCCCGGTGGTTTCATTCCCCAAAGTCCTGATCTGCCAGCCCGACTTCGTCAGCCGGGTATAATGGCAGAGCCCTTGCTACGGTCAAACCTACCACCCGGGCAGCTCCAGCCCCCTTAAGGGCCTGTGAGCAGGCGTCTAATGTCGCCCCAGTGGTGAATACATCATCTACCAGTAAAACCCGTAGCTTGTCAACCTGAGCCGATTGATGCGTAGCATAAGCGCCACGTACCGTTTCCCAGCGCTCCCGGCGCGTCAGCCGAAGATGATTGGGTCTGGGCCTCGTGCGCACTAACAGATAGGAACGAAAGGGGATACCGAGCAGGCGGGCAAAGGGCTTGGCAATCAGCTCGGCCTGGTTGAAGCCACGCTCCCGCAACCGGCCGTGGTCGAGTGGGACGGGGATCACGACGTCCGCTGAAAAGTGCTCCGGATGGCTCCGCACCACGCTGGCAAGGCGCTGCGCAAACCATACCCCTAGCGGGGTCACCCTTCCGTACTTCAGCAGCAGGATTGCGCGGGACATGCGAGGCGTATAGCCGCCAAAGCTGCGCGCCAAATCAAATTTGTACGGACGCATGCGGCAAAAATGGCATTTCGGCGCGGAAATTCCTTCCGCGACAGCGGCTGAAACGATAGGCCTGCCGCAAGAGTCGCACAGAGGCTCAACGAGAGGCTCCTTAAGGACGTCGATGCAGTCGTTGCAAAGCGGAATGCGGCTGCCCGTATCCAGCATCTGCGTGCAGATTCGGCACGGCGCGGAAAACACCAGCGAGGCAAGCGCCTCGCGCATTCCCCGAAGTTGCGAGCGGACGGTTTCGCTGACATTGGCCACAGTGCGCCAAGACTACTCCGCCTGCGTTCTCAGGGGAAGCGATATTTGGCACGATTCGTGCCTATGATTCGTAGCACAGGCACTCTGCCTGTGCGGTTTTCGCAATTGCAGCTAAACGGATGGAGTATGCGCAGCTTACAAACCCGCACAGGCAGAGTGCCTGTGCTACTTTTCTCCGCGAGCTCTTAAAGCAGCCCTTGCTCGTGTTTTTCCGCGCACTTCACGCAGTGGCGCGCCCAGGGCACAGCTTCCAGGCGCTTTTGCTGAAGTTCTTCTTCGCACTCGATGCACGTGCCGTAGGTGTTGGCCTTGATGCGCACCAGCGCTCCATCGATCAATCCCAGGAGTGTCCGGTCCACGTTGGTTTGCCCGAACAGGAATTCCTTTGTGTAGGAATTGGCAGCCTTGTCCGCCAGATCCACCGTTGGATCGTCGTCCGCGGTGCGCCCTTCTTCCTCGGTCCGCGCAATGGTCTTGATCAATTCCTCGCGCCGGGTCTGCAATTTTTTCTTGTAATAATCCAGACGCTTCTTATCCATAGTCGGGGCCCCACTGTTCACAAAATTTCCGCTATTACAAACGGGTGATTGTAGGCCCGCACTTCATAACTGTCAAGGAAGGGGTGCCGCGCGCGGCGATGGAAGGAAGTACTGTGTAGCGCCCGCCTTCAGGCGGGCATCCGCTCGAATCACAAGATGCCCGCCTGAAGGCGGGCGCTACACACGATTTTCGGCGGCGCGCTGGCGCGCTCGGGCGAAGGCCTTGCGGAGTACGCGGTTCACAGCCACGGTTACGTTGAATTTGGACAAATCCTCTTCGCGCGCCCATGCAAATTCGAGCGCATCGCTTGCCGCGGCAATCGCTCCTCCGCGGATTTCGCACAAATAATCGAGAATCACGAAATGATATTGCGGGCGCGCGGGATCGCCTGGCGTGCCGTCCGCATTGGCCGGAGCCGGAAAAATTCTCTCGAACACCTCGATGAGTTCGAGCACCTGAACTTCCAGGCCAGTTTCCTCGGCCAGCTCGCGGACCACGCCTTGCTCCAGCGTTTCTCCCACCTCCAGCAAACCGCCGGGAATGGACCATTCTCCCTGCAGCGGCGCGCTGCCCCGCCGGATCAGCAAGGTGCGTCCGCTTTCAATCACGACGCCGCCTACTCCTATCATGGGTTGCTCGGGGTATTCTCTTCTGGGTGTCATGGTCGTTTTGGCTGCTTCCCTCCCGGGCCGCTTCGCGTTATATAATACTTCAGCAACACGACCGTCCTAGTCCCCAAGGAGGTTTTCGCCGTGGTCCGGTGCCCGAAATGCTCGACAGAAATTGACGTTGATGAAGATGAAGTCGAGGAAGGCGAAATTCTGGCCTGCCCCGAATGTGAAACTGAAATGGAAGTTGTGCAGATCCATCCCGTCAAGGTCAATGCCATCTCCGAGGACGATGACGAAGAGGAAGAGGAAGAGTCTGAGGATGGCGATGATTTGCTGGACGATGACGATGATGAGGAAGAAGAGGAAGAGGATACCTAATCCATTTTTCAAATCCTCCAGGCGGCCCTCTTTTTTTTCTGGCCATCGAAATATCGCGCGCTTGACCTTTGCTCTTGCCGGGTTCGCTTGGTTGGCCGGAGCGGCATTTGTTGCCGGGCCGGTCGGCGGCGCGCAAAGTTCAAGCAATTCACATGCCCACGACTTCCTTATTTTCACCACTGTATTTACGGACCAGGGTTTCGCTCTACCGGGCGCACGGGTTCGAGTGCGCCGCTCGGACCAAAAGAAGTTTCGCTGGGAAGGCGTCTCCGACAACCGAGGCGAGCTTGCCATTCGCGTTCCGCAGAATGCGCAGTATGAAATGACCATTGAAGCGCATCGCTTCAAAATGGCTACACGCGAGATTGATGCGCGCGAAGACAATCGGGCGGACCTGACCATTCGCATGGAACTTCCAACACAGCCCCACGCCGAGCAGGGAACCGGAGGAAAGCAATGACGCTGCGGCAGACTATTGGCAAGAACATTGGCCGGACCATTTGGTTGATCGCGTTGGTGGCATTGGCTGCGGTTGCGGTGAGCGCGCAGGGAAAGCCCAACGATAAAGAATCCCAATTGCGCACCGTTCGCGGAACGGTGGTGGACAATGCCGAAGCCCCCGTGGAAACTGCCGTGGTCTACCTGAAAAACGTTCACACCCAGGACATCACCACGCACCTTTCCGACAGTGACGGAACATTTCGCTTCAGCGGGCTGGACCTCAACGTGGACTACGAAATTCACGCCGAACGCGATGGCATGACCTCCGCAACCCGATCGATCTCCAATTTTGACACCCGCAAGGAGTTCGTCCTCACATTGAAATTGGACCGCAAGAAAAGCGCGAAATAATCAATCTATTTGCAGCACGGCGAACAATCCTGCCTGGAGATGTGTGAAGTAAAACAGCTGCTGCCCTGACAGACAGGAAGTTGCCGAATGAGATAAGCAGCCCGCCGCATTCTGCCTCCTCGCGCGTAATTTGCAGTAACATGTTTTTGGGGAAATACCGGCCAATCCCTCCTGTTGCAATCCGTCTTTGACTGCCGGCGCCTAATTGTGTTTTTTTCGCGGAGGATTTACATGGCAATTCAATTCATCGTGAACGGCAGGCCGCAATCCGTGGATGTTCCGGCAAACATGCCGCTGCTCTGGGTTTTGCGGGATACGCTGGGCATGACCGGCACGAAATTCGGCTGCGGCATGGCCCTGTGCGGCGCCTGCACTGTACACCTTGAAGGCGAAGCCGCGCGCTCCTGCATCACTCCCATCTCCTCCGTCGCCGGGAAAAAAATCACCACCATCGAGGGGCTTTCTCCCGACCGCAGCCATCCCGTGCAGCGCGCCTGGATCGAAGTGGACGTCCCACAGTGCGGCTATTGCCAATCCGGACAAATCATGTCCGCCGCGTCGCTCCTGGCAAAGAATGCCAAGCCCAGCGATTCCGAAATTGACGAAGCCATGAAGGGAAATATCTGCCGCTGCGGCACCTACCAGCGAATTCGCGAGGCTGTGCACCGTGCCGCGGATTTGCACAAGGCCTCTGCGCAGCTCTCCGGTTTCGGCGCCGCCAGCGACCCGGAAGACGCGTTGCAAGAGCAACCCGTGGAAGCGGGAGGTGCCGCTTGAGCGCAAACACAACAACAGGATTGAATCGCCGCGGTTTTCTGAAAACGGGCGCAGCGGGCGCTGCAGGACTGGTGATCGGATTTTATTTGCCCGCAGGACAGTTGGAAGCGTTTGCCGAACCCGTGGCCATGATGCCCCCGGCGTCCTTAAACGCCTGGATTGAAATTTCCACCACCGACTTGGTGACCATCGTCATCGACAAGTCGGAAATGGGCCAAGGCATCCTGACCGCGCTGTGCATGATCGCGGCAGAGGAATTGGATTGCGACTGGAAAAAAATTCGCACTGAATTCGCTCCCGCCGCCAAGGAATATTTTAATCCCGCGTTTGGAATGCAAGGTACCGGGGGCAGCTCGAGCGTGCGCTCGTCCTGGGATCCCCTGCGCAAGGCAGGCGCGGCGGCCCGCATGATGCTGCTGCAAGCTGCGGCGACAGTATGGAAAGTGGACAAGTCCACCTGCCGAACGGAAAACGGAGTCATCTATCACGATGCCTCCAATTTGAGCACGGTTTATGGAAACGTGGCCAAACCGGCGTCGAAACTTGCGGTCCCTCAAGATGTGCCGCTCAAGGATCCAAAAAAATACCGCATCATCGGAAAATCAACCAAGCGCCTGGACACTCCAGAGAAAGTTGACGGCAGCGCTCAATTTGGAATCGATGTGCGCCAAGGCGCAATGCTTTACGCCGTGGTGGCGCGCTGTCCGGTATTCGGCGGAAAGGTGGCCAGCTTTGACGCCACAAAAGCCAAAGCAGTCCCGGGGGTCAAATCTGTAGTTCAAATTTCCAGCGGGGTTGCCGTGGTGGCCGACAACACCTGGGCCGCCATGCAGGGACGGCGGGCGTTGGATGTGAAGTGGGACGAAGGACCGAACGCAAACGCCACAAGCGAAGGCATCAGCAAACTTTTCGCGGATCAAATGGCCCAATCCGGCGCGCAAGCACGCAAGGAAGGCGACGCGGCGTCCGCACTGATGGGCGCTGCCCAGAAAATTGAAGCCGTTTACGAAGCCCCGTACCTCGCTCATGCAACCATGGAGCCGTTGAATGCCACCGCCAACGTCATTGCCGGGCGTGTGGACGTTTGGGCGCCCGTGCAATTTCAGACCATGGCCCAGGCTATGGCGGCTAAAGCCGCGGGAGTGAAGCCTGAGAATGCCTTCATTCACACCACGTTTTTGGGTGGCGGATTTGGGCGCAAGGCTGGCACCGATTTTGTGATTGAGGCCGTGGAAACATCCAAAGCCATGAGTCGCCCGGTTAAACTCACCTGGTCGCGCGAGGATGACACGCAGCACGATTTTTATCGCCCCGCGTCCTACGCAAAGCTCTCCGCGGGAATTGGCGCGGATGGCTGGCCCGTGGCCTGGACGACGCGCGTGGCCTGCCCATCGATCATGGAAGCGTGGTTCCCCGGCAGCACCAAAAATAATCTCGATCCCAGCAGCGTCGATGGCGTCGCCGATCTGCCCTACTCGATCCCCAATATTTTGGTGGATTACGTGCGCACCGAACCTGGCATCCCCGTGGGTTTCTGGAGATCGGTGGGCGCTTCGCAGAACGGATTTTTCAGCGAATGCTTTATGGACGAATTGGCAGCGGCTGCCAAGAAGGACCCTTACGAATTTCGCCGCCATCTTCTCAACAAGTCTCCGCGCCATCTCGCCGTCCTTGAATTGGCCGCGCTAAAAGCGGGCTGGGACATGCCGCTCCCAGCGGGCCGCTACCGGGGCATTGCGGTGCTTGAAGCGTTTCAGAGTTACGCAGCGCAGGTAGTGGAAATTTCCGTGGATCGCCAAGCGAAAACTCTGAGAGTGCATCGCGTGGTCTGCGCCGTGGATGTTGGTCGGGTGGTCAATCCCGCCAACATTGCCATGCAAAGCGAAAGCGCCGTGGTCTACGGGCTTTCCGCTGCGCTGTATGGGGAGATCAGCATCGAAGGTGGCCGTGTGAAGCAATCCAACTTCAATAATTATCAGATGCTGCGGCTGGACGCCATGCCCACAGTTGAAGTGCACATCGTGCCGAGTGAAGTAAAGCCGACCGGCGCCGGGGAATTGTCCGTGCCGCCGCTGGCTCCCGCGCTGTGCAACGCTATTTTTGCCGCAACCGGCAAGCGCATCCGCCGCCTGCCGATTCGCGCGGAGGATTTGGCGTAACGCTTGAAGGCTTTTCAGTAGCACAGGCACTCTGCCTGTGCGCTTTTTGCGATAGGGCGCATGTGGATGCGCTGAAAGTTTAGAAGAGCGCACAGGCAGAGTGCCTGCGCTACCTCCAGCAATCACCTCATGCGTTTTTCAGAAATTTTTTAAGAGAGCAGGCAGCTCGCGAATCGTTTGGATGAGCGCGTCGGCGGACGCCGCGCGCAACCGCTCTGGGACCGGCGACCCCCCAAGCACGCCAATGGCACGCACGCCCGCGCGATGCGCCATTTCAATGTCTTCCGGGGCGTCGCCGATGTATACGCTCGACTGCGGCAAGGCGCGCATTTTTTCCAGCGCCATTCGCAGTGGCGCGGGATGCGGTTTGCGTTTAGGTGCATCCTCGCAACAAACCTTGGCCAGGAACATTGCCGAGACATTGTGCTGCCTTAGTTGCTTGCGCACGCGCCAGCGGCTCCCGCCGGTCACAAGCCCCAGCGTAAAGCGCCGGTCCAGCGTTTGCAGCACGCTTCGCGCGCCGGGCTGCAACTTCGGCAATTGCTTCTGCGCGAAGAGCCTCCATAATCGGTCGGCCTCTTGCCATTTCGAGCGCGGGATGCCCGCGGCACGGTACACGCGATGCCAGTTGGGAGAATAATTGCGCTTCAGCTCCTCGATGCTCCAGCTCATTCCCAAAGCGTCAAACATGAATGCGTAGGCGTTGGCGTCGGCCTCGAAGGAATCGATCAACGTGCCGTCCCAATCGAACAGCACGTGTTCAATGGCAATTTTCTTTTTTGTTTTCATGGCAGGGAAATAAAGTAGCACGGAATTGCAGGTGCGATGAATCTGTGGGACAGCCACTCCTGGCTGTCCTCTGAGTGCGCTATACGCGCACCTGGGTTTCGTAGATTGATTTTCGCCTGTGGGTACTTCGGGGACATGGACAGCCAAGAGTGGCTGTCCCACAAAATCGATCCGCATGTTGAAAAGGTTCAGGAATCAGACGCGCTGAAATCGCGACGGCAAAGGATCTTCGCGCTGGAACGTGATGTCGTCGAAGGTTGCCGCCAGAACGTGCCATCCTTCGCGCGCAGCGGGCTCGGCACGTACAATATGCGCTTCGGTCTTCATTCGTACAGTGCCGCGGCCAAAGGGACGATCCACCAGGCAAACTTCAATTTCGATCGGCGTTCCCGGCTCGATGAACGAAGGAAAAAGAAACAGAACGCCGCTGGAACTGATATTGGCGGTTCGCAATGACTGTGTGGCGTGCTCCCTTTGCCCGGCAATGCGTTTCACACGCAGCGGCAAACTGAGTTTTGCCCGCGCGTAGGCACGGCGTTCATCGGGCGGCCGCACCGCGTGGGTGGGAATTCGCGCCATGCCCTTGGGCTTGGCTCGAGTCGTCCACGACGGCAGATCGGCAATCGAGGTCGCCGGACGGGCCGACAATTCTTCAATGGCGGCATGGCCGCGGCTGGAATCGGATCGGTTCATGGATTTTTGGGTTCGCACAGTGCGCATAGGTCTCCCTCTACTTGCTACGCCTCTGGCACTGCACGCGGACACTATCCTCCGCGCGAGTCCGCTGCGTCAATTTGCGTTCCGTGCGAGGTTGTCTAACTGCATACTCCCCGTAACGCTTCTGTCATCGCCTATATGGGCTGCGGAAAAGTCCCAACGCATTTTGTCATTCCGAGCGGAGCGAGGAATCTCTCTTTCTTTTTATTAACTAATGGCAACCAAGGAGAGATTCCTCGCTCCGCTCGGAATGACAAAATTAGTTGCTTTTTCCGCAGCCGGTGTAGCCCGCCTCTTCAGAGGCGGGGATTTTCCGCGCTACTGGCGGAAACCTTCGCCTCTAAAGAGGCGAGCTACAACCCTTGTCGTGAACGAAAATTGGTTTGACCGCAAGATTCGGATAGCGCCGCGGGAAAGGTTTTGGATATTGTGGTTAGGTGAGAACCGAGCCGCCAGTGTCGACAACTTCCAGCCAGCTGTTTCAGGCGATCTCCGTGCCGGCGCGTAGCCGATGCCTCACCGCGGTGGCTTCGCATGACGCGCGAATGGACGGCGCGTTCGTTTACGCGGTTCGCTCCACGGGCATTTATTGCCGTCCTTCGTGCCCCTCGCGCCGCCCGCGAGCCAATCAAATTTTATTTTTTTCCCAGCCGCAGGCGGCGGAAGAGGCCGGTTTCCGCGCCTGCCTGCGCTGCCGGCCTGGTCAGGCGCAGCGCAGCCCGCAAGCGGCTCTCATTCGTCGCGTGTGCGCAGAGATTGAGGCAAATCCGGACGGCTCGATTTCGTTGCAAACCCTGGCGCGCCGCACAGGGATTAGCGCCACGCATTTGCAGCGCACGTTTCGCCGGGCCATGGGCATTTCGCCGAGCCAATATGCCAACGCGCTTCGCATCGCGCGCTTAAAATCGGAATTGCGAAAGGGGAAAGACGTGACCACCGCACTGCATGAAGCTTCCTTCAGCTCCACAAGCCGCCTGTATGAAAAATCCGACGCGCATCTGGGTATGACGCCGGCCACCTATGGCCGGGGCGGCCGTGGGATGAACATTTCCTATACCATCGTTCCCTGCGCGTTGGGGCGCGTGCTGGTTGCCGCAACCGAGCGCGGCGTCTCCGCCGTGTACCTGGGAGATCGCGACCAGGAACTCGCAGCCGCTTTGCATCAGGAATATCCGCACGCCGATATTCAAAGCGGCTCCCAGGAGCACTCCAAATGGGTTGGCGAAATTGTGCGCCATCTGGCCGGATCGCATCCCCATTTGGATTTGCCCACGGATGTTGTGGCCACTGCATTTCAACAGCGAGTCTGGAAGGCCTTGCGCGAAATCCCGCCGGGGGTGACGCGCACCTATTCGCAAGTGGCGCGCTCCATCGGCCAGCCCAGCGCCATACGCGCTGTTGCGCGAGCCTGCGCCACAAATCCCGCGGCCATCGTTGTTCCGTGCCATCGCGTCATTCGCAGCGACGGAACGCTGGGCGGTTACCGCTGGGGATTGCAAAGGAAGCGCTCGCTGATCGAGCGGGAGCGAGTTTTCTCAAAAGGCGTTGCCAAAGGAAGATGAGCGGAAAGGCTAAGACTGCGGCTCTACCTTGCTTGTGCCGTGCGGCCAGTGCGGTTTGAACTCATTGTCCGGAATGCGCACGTTTCGATTCATGTTTCGATAGCGGATGATGAAATAGTCGCCTGACCCTGTCTCAAAAAATTGCTGCTGCACGGGAAGCCACGTGGATTCGTCCAGCCACAATTGAATTTTGGATAGCTGCTTGCGCACTTCATCCGTCTTGGGCAAAAGCTCCAGCCGAAGCACTTTGCGATTATCGAGCGTTTCTTCGCCCTGCAGCGTGATGGTGTAACTCTCCTTCAGGGAGCTTCCCGAAGTCCCAAAACCAAGCAGCAGGAATTGATCGACAAGAGATTTTTTCTTGCCCAGGTTGTATTGCTCGACGCGGTGAATTTTCGGGTTGTAGATATAGAACGTGTCGCCGTCGCGAAGAATGGTGCGCGCATCGGGTTGCGTCACCTCAATGCGCATCTTGTCATCGCGGCGCACGGAAATGCGCCCGGATTCGGTGGACTTGTCATTCACAACCACTGTCACCTTGGTGCGCTCCATATCGGCCGTCAGGCTATGAAAATCCGCCGCTTGCATATCCATCTGCTTCAGGACGTTGTCGAGCGTCCAGTTGGATTGAGCGGACGCCAGGGCCCCGATGGCGAAGACAAACAAAGCTGCTGCCGCCGCGCACAGACCTGTGCAAGTTCTGTAAACCGCCCTCGAAACCTTCATGAAACCAGCTTCCCCTTGATCCGCATGCAACGCGCTATTTCCGTCGACTCTTGCGGAAGAAAAATTCGAATGCCGAAACAATCGTATCACACACGTTAAGATGCCAAGACTGGGTCAACAGTTTCGCTTTCCGTGCAACAACCCCGAAAGATGGCCGCGAGTTCGCCCGAAACGCTGCTGAAATTTGTAGTGCCATCGTTCTGGCGATCTTCAGTGGCACAGGCACTCCTGCCTGTGCGGTTTTTGCCGGAATTAACAAGAGCGCACAGGCAAGAGTGCCTGTGCCACTGGCCCACAACACGCATTTGGGGCTGGATTTGCTGGGCGGAACAAAGATATCGTAGAGACTCCAATTGGATTATCAGACCAGGTGACGCTTTGCCTTGATTGTTCGCGTATGAATATGAGTGCTTCTTTTCGGATTGTCATGTCCCGGCGCAACTTTTCTCCGTGGCTGTTGGCGATTTTTCTGATCGCCGGCAATCCCGCCGCGGCGCAGTTCGCCCCCGCGGAGCCTGACCCGCTTGCGAGGATCCGTGAAGCAGCGAAGAACAACGTGGAGGCATGCTCGGCCACGGGCGAATCGCTGTGCGAGCAAGTCGCGCCGAAAATAATTGCCAACGCGCAGGGCGATTCTCCGCTTGCCGAGAATCTTCAGCGCTTAAGAAAAGAACTTGCTGCGAAGAGTGCAGCGGCTGCAGAGGAACATTCCGTGGAATGGGCCATGGCAGCCTTTCGCGAAGCCGGATTGGATCCGCACGTCGAGAAATATGCGAATCCAGATGGAAGCGTGGGCGAGCAACATAATGTGGTCGCGGAATATCGAGGACGAGAAAATCCCGATGAGTGGGTGCTGCTTGGTGCGCACCTCGCCCCCCAAGCAACTGCTTCCGGCGCGATCGATATTAGTTGCGATGCTGCATCCGTTATTGAAGCTGCGCGCGATATTTCAAGGACGGCCATGCACCCCAAGCGTTCCATACGTTTCGTTCTATTTACGGGTGAGGAGCGCCGCATGCTCGGTTCCTGGGCCTATGTACGAGCCCACCGCGCGGAACTCGATCACGCTCGAACGGCCATTATTTTTTACTCTGGTTGCCGCCGCGTGACCGGATACTCGGTTGATGGCAGGAGTGACATCGAGGCTGGATTGCGCGACGCGATGAAACCCATTGAATCCTTGGGAGCCGCTCATTTTGTCCTTGGCACCAAGACAGGAACAGATGATTTCGATTTTCTACTCGAAGGCGTGCCTACGATGTCTGCCTTTCCAGTGCTGATGCCAGTTTCAGTCGATTCCCCGATGCCTCCCCCCAACTCCGGAAAATCGCAGCTCGCTGATCTCAAGCACAATATCGCTGTCGTAGCCGTAACTGCCTTTGGTATTGCTGAGCGCACGGAGCCCATTGGTCCTCGCCAATCACGCGCGGACATCGAAACGCTGCTGGAAAAACTGGGCGTGGACGTACAAATGAAAATCGACGGGCTCTGGCCGCTTTGGGAATCGGGCGAGCGCGGACGTTTGCCCTGAACGAAACGCGCGGCCTTTACTGGCCTCGGAAAACGCTTCCTTGGCGATATAATGTTGCCGTGGCTATTTCCCTCCGCGCTATGTCCCCGGCGGCCAGTCCTGGCGCTACGGGTGTGATTCTGGCAATCGATTATGGAAAGAAGCGCCTGGGTCTCGCTCTTTCTAACGAATCTGGCATGACTTCCCGTCCACATGCCACCTGGACCCGCGTCAACCGCCGCCGCGATCTCTCTCGCCTGCGCGACCTGGTCCGCCAGGAAAGAATTTGCCGCATCGTCGTCGGGCTTCCTCTGCATCTGGACGGCACGCCCAGCGAAATGTCCGAGGAAGCAAAAAGTTTTGCCGCGCGTGTTGAAAAAGCCCTCGGGCTTCCCGTGGAAATGATGGACGAACGGCTCAGCTCGTGGGAAGCGCAGCAGACGCTATCCAAAATCAAGCCGGGCAAGCACGCGCAACGCGGTGCCTCAGACCACCCCGCAACAAACAAAAAACCGCCTCTCGATGAATTCGCCGCGGCCATCATTCTGCGGGATTATCTGGACCAGGCGCGGGCGCGCTCCGGGTCGCGAGGCTGATATGCGCCGCGCCATCCTATTCCTGCTGATCGTGCTTCTGCTGACAGCGGGATATTTTTATGTCGCGCTGTACCAACCGTATCAAGCGTTCGCAAGCGATGGCGTGTACGTGGACATTCCGCACGGGGCCTCGCAACGCACCATCTCGCGTTTGCTGGCCGAAAACGGCGTGGTGCGCAGCCGCATTGCCTTTGAACTTTTGTGCCGTCTGCGAAATCGCCGCATTATGGAAGCCGGCGAATATTTTTTCGACCGCCCAGTCACCGCTTTTGCCGTCTATGACGCCATCGCTAATGGACGCGTATTTGTAAAGGAATTTGTGGTTCCCGAAGGGTTCACGATGTTCGACATCGCCGACCTTGCCGCTCAACAAGGATTTCTTTCCCGCGACGAATTTCTGGCCGCCGCGCGCGACCCTGCGCTCATTCGCGACATCGCTCCAAACGCGCCCAGCCTGGAGGGTTTTCTTTTTCCAGCGACCTATGAATTTCCGCGACACATGACCGGAAAAGATATGACCGGCGCGATGATAAAAAAATTCCGGCAGGAGTGGCTGACTCTTCCGGTAGAGACCTCCGGACCACGCCAGAACACGCAGGACATCGTCACGCTCGCTTCGCTTGTGGAACGCGAGACCCCGCGCCCTGAAGAGCGGCCCCACGTTGCAGGAGTGTTTGAAAACCGGTTGCGCATCGGCCAGCCGCTGCAATGCGATCCCACGGTGGCATACGCGCTCAGCCTTGCGGGAGCCTACACCGGAAAACTGAGCGGCGCCGATTTGCACTTTTCATCTCCTTACAACACGTATCAAAACAAAGGCCTGCCGCCCGGCCCCATCGCCAATCCCGGCGAAGCAGCCCTGCGCGCGGCGCTCGACCCGCCGCTCACCGATGATTTTTATTTTGTCGCCAATACCGAAGGCGGACACTTTTTCAGCAAGACCCTGCAGGAGCATAATCGCAACGTGGCCCGTTACCGCCAGCTGCTCGAAATGTCGCAACATCCATCGCCCGGCGGTGAGCCTCCAGCCGCGGTCCCGGCAGCGAAAAAATCCAGGACTGCGAGGTCATCGCCATGACGCCTGCGGACCATCCCACGAAAAAAGAATTAATCCTGCAGATCGCGCGTGAGCTGGCCGTGCCACGATTCACTCCGGCCGAGGTCGAACAGATTCGCAGGCAACTGGTGGCGCGCCTGGGCGCGGCGGGAAAAACTTCTTCCGACTACATCGCGGGCGTGCTGGAAACGGCGGGCATGCGCATCGTGTGGTCCACCAAAGCGGACACCGAAGGCCAGTACGAAGAGGAATTTCAGGACCTGCTCCATTTTGCGAATCTCGAAGAGGCGGAAATGTGTATCATGCGCCTGGACGAGCTGCACCGGAAATTTCAGCAGGAAAAAGAGCGCGCGGCCGTCGAACGGGTTTTGGAAGTGGCCCGCCTGGGCCGGCGGCGCGCCGAAATGATTGCCAGGAATCACAAAGTGGACCCGGAAAAACGCGCCGAAAAAGAAGAGATCATGATGTGGTTCAAAGTTTGGCTGGAAACGCCGGACGCATTTTTCGACTGGCTGGAGGCGCGCAAGGCGTCGCCCGATTTCCAGAGGCGCTTCGCAAACAGCGCATCCGCGGACGCCTGAGGAGCACATGTTTGACCTGCAATACGTGTTGGAAGTGGAGCCGCTCGATCTTGGATCGGATGTGAAGGCCGTGGGCCTCGATCTTGTGGAGGTCGAGAGCCGCGAACCGGCGCACGGCGCGGATGCCGCGCGTCTCTGGGCTGCCA
>Ga0206831_1035_pt1 | contig 42728 bp, 40 predicted proteins | sample Alteio_BWOrgCont_73_FD_152876 | JGI IMG/M metagenome (GOLD analysis project Ga0206831, IMG submission 152876) | Enriched cells from forest soil in Barre Woods Harvard Forest LTER site, Petersham, Massachusetts, United States -... | ecosystem: Environmental > Terrestrial > Soil > Temperate forest >...
GAATCACCGGCAAGGTGGAGATTGCAGCGGTTCCAATAGCGCGTAGGCCAATCGCGGCCACCTTCGTGTTTGACGTGCAGCTCAAACTCCCTCGCAAGCCGGTGAGAGCCGGAAACAGGTAGTTGGCGTAGTGCCCCAGCGGATTGATAACGGGCAGCGGCACCGCGTTCGAAATGGGGGCGCCATTCTGGTCCGCTGCCGCGCAGGAGATCGTGGATGAATTCAGCGGATCTAAATTCGCAATGGCAAAACCCGTATAAAGTGGATCTCCGGTTGGAGCGAACGTAGTGGCGTCGAAGGGAAGTGTGAACGCCAGGCTACCGGCGCTTGCTCCCACCGCAGCCTCATAATACGTGCCGTCAGTTTGCCGCCGGAAGAGCGCCTGAACAGTGATGTTGGGATCGGAGCTGATCAGTCCCCAGGCCGACAGGGGCTCGGGAGCACTCGGGTTGGAAGCCTCGATGTAGCTCATCCCGTTGGCCGGTATCGTGCCCGTGTAGGCGGTGACAGTCCCAATCGGCGATGGAAAAGGGATTGCGACAGGGCTTCCGGAATCGTTATAGAAACTTACCGAAAATTGGGCAGGCAGATCTCCAGTGTTTACGACGGAGAACCCAGTGGTCCAAACATTTCCTACTGTAAGGTGCGGAAGAGAACCATATGTTTCGGCAATTATGCTCGACAAACTGTTCAGCGTGGGGCCGGAAGGCGCCACCGTATTAACGAAGGTCCCATTTGCACTGACCTGGAGAACCGCTCCCGCCAAAGTCGGCACGGTGACAACACCGGTATTGGGGTTACGCGCCAGACCCTGCACGTTGCAACAAATCTCCGTGCCAACGTGAGCAAATACGGTGACAAGACCAGTCGGCGTCACGCGAAACACCGAGTCGTCTCTGTATGAAGCGAACAGGTAGTTTCCGGCGCCATCCGGAATTAAGCCGTTAGCGGAAATTGCCGCGGCCCCACTGAGTGTGATGGTCGACACGGCGCCGGCAGGCGTGATAGAAAACATCTGAACCGTCATGCTGTTGTCTTCGATTACGCGATAGTTGCCGGAGGGATCCACAAGAATGCTTGCATCCTCTAGTTCGCCCGTGTCGGCCACCACGTAATTCGCCACCTTCAAAACCACACCGACGCTCGAAACGCGCCAGACGGCATGTTGCGCGTTGTCCACGATGATGTAATTCCCGAGCGAATCCACCGCAACCCCTATCCATCCCGTAGCGGGAGTGCTCGGCGCGGTGGCAATCGTGGACACGCTACCGGTCGGCGTCACGCGCAGCAGCGTGGACGAGGTCGTTACCAGGTAGTTCCCGTAAAGGTCCTTTCCGAGGCCGGTGGCATTGGGTACAGACGCAATTGTGGCGATCGACCGCCAATCCGCGGACGCACGTATCAGTGCACCCGGGGAGGACGAAATCAATACATAAGAGATGGGATCGGCGGCCAGTGGTAAGCCGGCAAGAACCAGAATAAACGCGGAGCCAAATAGCATCATGGGAATTCCTCCTTGTTATGGTTCGGATAATTTCACGAAGGTCATGACCGTGTTATTTCACGAAAGTCACGACAGTGTTTAAGAATATACCGTGGGGAATTGTCGACCGCAAGCGGGCGAGTTTGTGGTCATGTGTGAATGGCGGAGAGGGGGGATCCGAATCGTAACCGACGTAAAGGACTCTGCAAGTTACGGATTACAGGTCGCTGACATCACTGAGAATGCCACCTTCCAAAGGGCACGTTGAACCATGTCACGACAGCATCGTCGAGCAGACACTTTGGGCTGCGTGATCAGGGAGCCAAGTAGTCAACGATTTCGAGGGTGTAAAGATTGTGGGAGCGGATCGCCCTCTTGATTGCAAGCTCTGGTGCATGTTCCCGGATGAGTCCACTGATGTTCTTGTGATCGGATTGGCATCCCATGATTACGGATTTCATAGCAGCGTTCGGCAGACGGAAAAAATCTCCATGCAGTTGAAGAAAGCTGGACAAGGCACTCGTTTGAACGCTGACAAGCCGGTATTCGTTTCTCGTAACACCAATCGGCTGACTTGGTCAGGATGAGTTCCATAACTAAACCAGGCCTGTCTTTGATGTCGCAGGGAACCCAGTGGGGGTACTCTTCGCGGTAGACCACTTCCGCCGCTTTGCTGAATAAAGGATTGTCGGGAACGCTGAACTCAAGGCAGATGCCGCGGTGATTGTCGGCATAGTGGGACCACATCAAGTTGTTGTCAGGTTTTGGTGTGAGGCAATAAATCCGCCGTTGAGCGAGCATGGCTTCAATAGATTTGGATGCGCCGAGCATGAAATCGACCCTAGCAGTTGGGTCGGTCCTCATCTGCTCCTCCCAGAGATGCTTGGCTGGATGAGGGATGCGCCATGCCATCTCGCGCTCAAGGACTTCGGGATTGTCGAGAGCGTGGGGATCGAATGCGGGCTTGCAATCCCACGGGTCATTGAGGCTGGCTGGGTCCGAGCAATGAATGATTTGGTCGCGGAGAGTTGTGATCAAATACGTGGCGTTAAATTTTTCGTAGTGATAGAGCGCGGGGATTCCATTCTGGAGAGCCGTGCGGTGAAGTTGTTCCACTGCGCATTATTTTACCTTCCGGCCGCTAGCTGACGAATCAATATGACGGTCTGCGCCGACGGTTTACGCTTGCCATTTTCCCATCGCCGTGCGAATTGCGAGCAGGCAAGGCCAAGACGTTTGCGAGTGGAACGAATTTTGGGACTGGGCCTATGGCGGAGAGGGGGGGATTCGAACCCCCGGTAGACTTTAAAGGCCTACGACGGTTTAGCAAACCGCTGCTTTCGACCACTCAGCCACCTCTCCGGTGTTGTTGGCGGGTCTCAAACGGATGGTAGCACAGGCCGTTATTTCTTCGCGAAAATGGCGATGTACTGGCTCTTCGGCACCAAATCGTGTTTGGAGACGAGCCGGAATCCGTTGGCCTCCACCTCTTTGATGAGGTCGTCTTCATCGAGCCGGATATGCTGCACGGCGAAATTCGGATCGCTGTTCTGCATGGCGCCGGGACGTTTGAAATATTCGACGATGACGAGTTTGCCGTCCGACAGCAGGCTATCGCGAATGTGTTCCAGCATGGCCTCCGGATAGTCGAAGTGGTGATACACATCCAGAACCAGCGCGCCCTCCAGCGTCTCGGCCGGCAGCTTGGGATCGCGATCGGTCCCCAGCACGAACTGCACATTGTTCAGGCGGCTGAGCTGCACCTTCAGCTTGGCTTTATCCAGAAAATCGTTCTGGATGTCCTCGGCATATACATGGCCGGTGTCGCCAACGGCGTGGCTGAGATACGGCACCATGAAGCCAACACCAGTGCCGACGTCGGCCACCGATCCGCCGGGCTTCAGATCCATCGCGTCTACGATGTCGCGGGGCCTCTGGCGGTCCTCACGCTTGGGATCGCCGAGTGCACGCGCAATGCTCTCGCGGCCAGCGGGCGTTTTGTAATTATCGTTGGCTTGGCCCGCAACCTGCGCAAAGGCGATGGGGCATATTACAAGCAGGCTGGCCAAAGACAGGCGGGCGACGTTTCGCATAGCGGAGATTATTGGTGCGGAGCCGCCAGATGCTCTTCGAAGCTGACCGGCGGATTGTAGAAAAGGATGCGGCCGCAGCTTTCGCAGAACATCATCTGTTCGGCGTGGCGGAGCTCTTGAAAGAATTGCGGGCGCAGCAGGATTTGGCAGGCGGAACAGCGCCCGGCGACAGCCTCGGCGACCGCCGAACCACCGCGCCACTTTTTTCGGATGCGCTCGTAAGCGGAATAAGTGGGCTTAGCGAGACCGCCCACCACTTGCTGGCGTTCGGTCTTGAGCTCGTCGAGTTGTTTCTGATCTGTGGCGGTGCGTTCGCGGACGCGTGACTGCTCAGCTTCCACCTGCTGCTTTTCTTCTTTCAGCGCCGCTTCGGCCTTCTTGACGTTGGTGTCCAACGGCTCGGATTCGGTCATGAGGTCCAAGGTCCGGTCCTCGGCTTCTCGGATCGAAGTTTCGCAGAACGCGATCTCGTGTTGGAACGCGCGATATTGCTCGTTGGTCTTTGCGCCTAGCATCTGGTCCCGGAGCTTGGAGATCTTCTGGTTCTCCACTTTCACGTCGTCTTCCAGTTGCTTGCGCTCCTTCTGGTTGGCGGTGAGTGCGGCGCGATCGGCCTCCAAGCGGCGAAGGTGCGAATCCAGGGCCTTTTCTATTAGCGCGATGTGTTTTGGTAAGGTAGCGACTTCCCGCTCCAGGTCTGCAATCCTCTTATCGAGCGATTGCAAGCGGGTGACCTGCTCGATCTCAACGGTCATCTGTGTTTCATCTTAACATGCTCACACGCGCGGAGCCGATAGGCGAAGTGAAAAAGGCCGCCCCGAAGAGCGGCCTTTCCGTACGCCTGCGCTATATACACCAGCGCTATCGAAACTTTCTAGCGGCGTGTGCCCTGAGTTTGTGACTCGCGCTGGCCTTGTCCCTGATGTGCCTGATGTTCATGCGCTACGTCTTCGGACTGGGTCTTTGCCCACGCGTCGGCCTGCTTCATTGCTTCGTCCTTTGAGATGCCGTAGCGCTCCTGAATGCGACCCACCAACTGGTCTTTCCTTCCAGCAATCTGGTCCCAGTCGCTGTCAGTAAGCTTGCCCCCTGGGAAAACTTACGGCATGACTAATTCTCCGCATCGTGATACCAGTAGAGATTGGCATCCATTTTTGAAACCAAATTTTCCCAGATAGAACTGGTTGCGCGGGGCAAGGTTCGCGACGTCTACGCGGCTGGCGATTTCCTGGTGATTGTAGCGACAGATCGCCTTTCGGCCTTCGACTACGTGCTGCCGACTCCGATCCGCGATAAGGGCAAAGTGCTTACGGCGCTCACGATTTTCTGGCTGGAGCAATTGCGGGACATCGTTCCGAACCACTTCGTAACGGCGAATGTGAACGATTATCCGCCCGAGTTCCGCCCCTACCGGAATCAACTGCAAGGCCGCTCGATGCTGGTGCATCGGGCCAAAATGATCGACGTGGAGTGCGTGGCGCGCGGATATGTTTCTGGATCGGGTTGGAAGGATTACCGGCGAGACGGCCGGATCTGCGGCATTCCACTACCGGCCGGACTGCGCGAAAGCGATCAGCTTCCGGAGCCGATTTTTACGCCGGCGTCGAAGGCGCAATCAGGACACGATGAGAACATCACGTTCGAGACTGTGGCGCAGGGGATCGGTGAATCGTTGGCTGGGAAGTTGAAGGACTTGACGCTTGCGATCTACGAGCGGGCAGCGCGGTATGCGGAGACGCGCGGGATCATCATCGCCGACACGAAGTTCGAGTTTGGATTTGTGGGGGATCAGTTGGTGCTGGCCGACGAAGTGCTGACGCCGGATTCCTCCCGCTTTTGGCCGCGCGCGAGCTATCAGCCCGGCGGCGCGCAGCCATCCTTCGACAAGCAATACGTACGGGATTACCTGGAATCCATCCACTGGAACAAGCAGCCTCCAGCGCCGGCCCTGCCTGAGGACGTGATGGAGCGGACCAGCGAAAAATACCGGGAGGCCTACCGAGTTCTGACGGGGAAGGCGCTTTGAACTGGATCGACCTGTTGCTTCTGATCGTGATCGGTGCTTCGGTGCTGACCGGTCTGGCGGCTGGATTCGCGCGGGTAGGCGTAGGTTTCATCGCGATGATCGTGGGGCTGTTCTGCGGGTTCTGGTTTTATGGCATCGTGGCGGCGTACGTGCTGGACTACGTGAGCTCGCGCGCGATCGCGAATCTGATCGGGTTCTTCGTGATATTTTCCAGTGTGCTGGTGGTTGGGGCGGTCGTGGGGCGCATCCTGGCAAAGTTTTTCAAGTGGGTGGGGCTGTCATGGCTAGACCGCTTGCTGGGCGGCGCGTTTGGATTAGCCCGCGGCTTTGTCATCGCTGCGGGGATGGTCACTGTGCTGCTGGCCTTCGCGCCTTCGCCGCCCCCGGCCTCGGTGGTGGACTCCAAGTTCATGCCTTACGTGATTACTGCATCCGGGATTTTTGCGGCGCTGACGCCTCGCGAAATCAAAGATGATTTTTACGCTACCAGGGACAAAGTGAACGAGGAGTGGTCGCAGCACACCGCGCGAAAGCCTGAGGAGCCCCGTCGGGAACAGACCAGGCACGAATGAGTCCATTAACTGGTAGTCTGATGATTTTTGATTTGGATGGCACACTGATCGATTCCAAGCTCGACTTGGTTCATTCGGTGAACGCAGCGCGCGGGTTGATGAATCTTCCTCCGATTTCGGACGAGCTGGTGTCGTCGTATGTCGGCAATGGCGCGCCCGTATTGATGCGCAGGGCGCTTGGGCCGGACGCCAGCGAAGCCGACGTTGCGCGTGGACTGGAGTTCTTCCTGACCTACTATCGCGCGCATATGCTGGACAACACGCGGCTATATCCCGGCGTGAAAGAAGCGCTGGATCGATTGCAGGAGACCGGCGCGAAAATGGCCGTGCTGACCAACAAGCCGGTGCGCTTTAGCCGATCGATTGTGGAAGGGCTTGGTCTGACCAAGCATTTCTTTCAAGTCTACGGCGGCAATAGCTTTGAGCAGAAGAAGCCGGACCCGATCGGGATCGAGACGCTGCTACGCGAAAGCGGCTTGGCGCGCGAGGGCACCATCATGGTGGGAGACAGCGGCGTGGATATTCAGACAGCACGCAATGCGAAGGTGCAAGCATGCGGCGTTTCGTACGGACTTCAGCCGGAATCATTCGTGGAATATCCACCCGATTTCGTCGTGGACGATATGCGGGAGCTGGTTGAGTACCTGCTCAGGCCCGAGTCTGATCCTGGCTGAATTCGGCGAGTTGCTGTAGTTTCGTCCGGGCCGCGCCGGAATCGATGGACTGGGCCGCGCGCTGCATGGCTTCACGAAGATCGGTCGCGGCGCCCGCGGCGATAAGAGCAGCCGCGCTGTTTACGAGTACGATGTCGCGCTGAGCGCCGGGTGCTCCTTGGAGAACCGCTGTAGCGATGGCTGCGTTACAGGCGCGATCGCCGCCGCGTAGGGCTTCTGAGACCGCTTGCGGGATACCGAAGTCGGCAGGCGTCCAGGTGAAGGAATGGACACGCGAGCCGGTCACTTCAAAGACTAGCGTCGCTCCTGTGGTTGTGACTTCATCGAGTCCGTCGGACCCATGCACGATGAAGGCACGCTCGGGACCGAGCCCGGCTAGCGCGTTGGCCATCAACTCAGCGGTCTGCGCGGAAGGAGCGCCAATCAACTGTCGTGTAGCCCTGGCGGGATTGGTGAGCGGCCCGAGCAAATTGAATACCGTGCGCATCTTCAACTCCACGCGAGCCGGTTGGGCGTGCTTCATGGCGGGATGCAGCAGGGGCGCGAAAAGGAATCCAACGCCGATCTCGCGAATCGCCTGGGCGGCACGATCGGGAGGCAGCGAGACGTGGACACCCAATTGTTCCAGGATGTCGGCGCTTCCGCACTGACTCGAGAACGAGCGGTTGCCGTGCTTGGCGACGCGCACACCTGCGCCCGCCACGACAAAAGCCGCGATGGTGGAAATGTTAAACGTCGCGCCGCCGTCGCCGCCACCCGTGCCGCTAGTGTCGAGCAGCGGTTCGGAATCGAGGTCCAGCCCAACATGGACGGTTGCGGCCTTCTCGCGCATGGCTCGCGCGAACCCCAGCAGTTCTTCCGCGGTCTCGCCCTTGGTGCGGAGGCCCATAAGGAACGCCGAGATTTGGGGCGTGGTGGCTTGGCCATTCAGGATGACCAGCATGGCGTCGTGCGCTTCGGCGGAAGAAAGGTTTTCCCGCGCGCCGATTTTGTGGAGGAAAGCCAGGAGCATGGAAGGCTTTGCCTCACGTTACCATGAATTCGAGGGGTTACCGACGATGAAGATTACAGCGGTTATGGCGGGGCTGTCATTGATCGCGATTTTGCGTGCGCAGGAACATCCGGCTCCAGAAGCACCACCACACCAGGCTTCCGCCGAGGCCTCGAAACCGGCCTTGCCTCCACCGGTGGACACGTCTTCTATCACCAAACATTCCATCCAGATCAATGGCAAATCGCTCGCGTATACGGCCACTGCTGGCACGCTGGTTATTCAGAAAGACGCGAAACCGTGGGCGAGCATGTTTTACGTCGCTTATACCTTGGATGGCGTGCAGGATCTATCGAAGCGCCCCATCACGTTCGCGTTCAACGGCGGTCCGGGATCTTCGTCCGTGTGGCTGCACTTAGGCGCGCTGGGGCCGAAGCGCATCGCGATGGGGCCGGATGGTGAACAACCCAAGCCGCCGTATCATTTGGTGGACAACGAAGATACCGCATTGCAGTTCACTGACCTCGTGTTTATCGATCCAGTGACCACCGGTTTTAGTCGGGCAGTGCCTGGCGAAAAGGACACGCAATTTCACGGTTTTGAGGGCGATTTGGCGTCGGTAGCGGAGTTCATCCGCCTCTATTCGGTGCGCGCGGAACGCTGGGGATCGCCGAAGTTTTTGGCAGGCGAAAGCTATGGGACCACGCGCGCGTCGGCCCTATCGCAATACTTGCTGGACAACCAGGGCATTTATTTGAATGGCATTACGCTGATTTCGTCGGTGCTGAATTTCGAGACGATCTCGTTTGCTCCCGGGAACGATCTGCCGTATGCGCTGTTCTTGCCGACTTACACCGCGACGGCGTGGTATCACAAGAAACTGCCGAAGGATCTGCAAGGCGAGTTGGAGAAGGCGGTTGGGGAAGCGCGCCGCTTTGCGGGAAATGACTACGCTGCGGCCTTGATGAAGGGCGACAAGCTGACTGCGACGGAGCGGACCAGCGTGGTGCACGAACTGGCGCGCCTGACAGGGCTATCGGAGTCGTTCGTCGAATTGTGCAATCTGCGTGTTTCAGAAGCTCGGTTTACCAAAGAATTGCTGCGCGACCAGCGCAAAACGTTGGGGCGCTATGACAGCCGGCTGGAGGGCTACGACATCGATGCGGCCGGCGATAGACCCGGCTACGATCCCAGCTACGCATCCGTGCAAGGCGCTTACACGGCGATGTTCAACGAATATGTGCGCACCGAACTCGGCTATAAGAGCGACCAGCCTTACGAAATTTTGACCGATAAAGTGGATCCCTGGAGCTACGAGAAATTTCAGAACCGATATGTGAATGTGGCCGGGATGCTGCGCGATGCGATGACGCAAAATCCGAATCTGCGCGTGATGATCGCCACCGGCTATTACGATCTGGCAACGCCGTTCTTCGCGGCTGAATACACAGTGAGCCACTTGGGCCTGGAGCCGTCGTTGAGCAGTCACGTGGGTCTGACGTATTGCGACGCGGGCCACATGCTGTACACGAAGAAGAGCTGCCTGGATAGTCTGCACGGCTCCATGGCGGATTTTTATCAGAAGGCGATACCGGCGCCGTAACGCATAATACTTGTGATGAAACCGACCTGGGCGTTTGTCTTTCTAATTGTCGCGAGCACGGCTGCGCAAGCCCAGACCGTGAACATGCAGGAGGTCGCTCAGGCGCTGGGGGTTCGTTGCGATTACTGTCATTCCGCGCCACGTGGCAGCGGCCAGCCGGAACCGAAGAAGGACATCGCGCTGGCAATGATGGCCATGACCCGCGATCTCAATGCCAAAGTGCAAGCCGCAACCGGCAAACCGGCCAATGAAACTGCGCGGGTGGAATGCGTGACGTGCCATCGCGGCGTCGCGATCCCGCAGCCTCTTTCGACCATCATCTTACGAACCGTCGCCCAAAAGGGCGGCGTGGCCGCTGTGGAGCAGTACCTTGATCTGCGGAAGCAGTTTTACAGCCGGGCTACCTACGATTTCAGCGAGGAGGCGCTGCTCGAAATGGTCCAGCGCGTGGTTCAGGGCAGGCCCGACGATGCCATCGCGCTACTCCGCATGAACCTGGAATTCAATCCGCAATCGGCCAAGACGTATGCCTTGATCGGTTTCGCCTACACTCGCAAAGTGGATGACGCCTCGGCCATAACGAATCTGCAAAAATCGCTCGAACTTGATCCGACGAACGCGATGGTCCGCGGCCAACTGGAACAACTGCAGGAATACCGGCGCCGCAGGCAGGCCCAATAGGGCGAGGGCCTCTTGATTTTCAAAGGACCGGGGTAAGGGCTTCCCTCCGTTTGGCCGCGCGCCAAAAATACCATGCACCCCCTGCGTTGATGCCGATCACGACGCCGCTCACCTTGACTGTGAAGGAAGCCGCATTTTTTACATCGATGACCGGGAAAATCGAGAGGATCACGTATAGCAGCGTCATCAAGAATCCGGAAGCGGCCGCGACCCGAACGACCAACGAAGGCTTCTCACCCCGGGCCACCAGTGGAATGGCGAACATCACAAGATATGTAAGCGCCCAACAAATGATGGCGGCGTTGGAGGCCAACTGGTACGCCTCTTGAGCGCCAACGCCGAGGTTGCCCAGGATCACCAGGCCGAAAGTCGTGAGGCCGATGAAAAGGATGGAGCCCACCGGAGTCTTGAAGCGCGGATGCAGGCGGCTGAGCCAGACGGGTAGCAGGTGGTCCCATCCGGCCACCATGGGCAGGCGGATCACGGCGTTGTAGTAAATGCTGGATTGTCCGAGAATACGGCCGATTAACAGAGCCGCCAAGACAGGAGCCACGAAAACCGCGATCCGGGTCCCTTGCGCCCCCCGGCTGAGCATTTGCATGGCGGGCGAAATCAGGTCGAGATCCTTCGGCGGGGTGAACACCAGGAGACAGGCCGTGCCGAGAATATAGATAAGCGCGATAATCGGCGCGGCCAGCCAAACCGAGCGCCGGATGGTTCGGGCTACATTTGGATCGCGGCATTCTCCCGAAAAGATGGCGGCCCCATCGAACCCGCAGAAGGCTCCAAAGCCCATCTTGCCCAGAAGATTCAGGTTCAGCAGTGAAGCGGCTGGCATAGCGAGAGCCACCGGAGCCACCGCCGCGCCGCCATGGATCCAGCGTGGCAGCGCGAACAGCGCCATCCCTGCCAGGATCACCAGGAGGGTTAGGCCGCCCGCGTTGTGGATCCACTTTCCTAGTCCCAAACCTCGCACGCCCACCAACATCAAGCCCACCACCAGTAGCGCGCCCAGGGCTAGGGTGATCGATTTGCTTTCTGCAATCCAGGCGCCGGACGGTCCTCTGGCGTACGCCAGATTGTCGGCGATTTCAGCGGCAAATGAGCTGAGAAGCAGAACTACGGTGGCCCATAAATTCAGCGCGACCAGGAATCCGGCCATTTCGCCGAAACGTAGTTTGGCCCATTGATAGAGGCCCCCTTCAAGCGGCATCTCCTGGTTCAGATGGATCACTACGATGCCGGACGGGATATAGAACAACAAGACGGCGGGAATCCAGTACACGATGTGGGAGGATCCTACTTTGCCCGCGGTTCCAAGAAATGTCAGCCCCGTGATGTAGAGCACTTGCGAAAGCACCAGGTCGCCCAGACGGAGCTCTTTCTTGAGCTCGGCGCTGTGCAGCTCGACCAGATGTTCGGCTTTCAGGAACTGCTGCTCACCCTCGTTTGTGGGCATCGCTCGGCTACCGGGCTCCGTCCGCGCTGGAATGGGATTGAGTATAGCATCTGGCGGGGAATTATCCGGTTTCTCGCGCGGCCCGCCGACGCTCCCTGTAAGACGTGCCGTATAATGGATGAAGTCGCCCTTCGGGCGCTCCGCCTCCGAAGTAAATCATGTTTGATAACTTATCCGACAAGCTGCAGCGCGTTTTCAAGAATCTGCGCGGCGAAGGGAAATTAACGGCCGAGAACATGGAAGCCGCGTTGCGCGAGATTCGCGTGGCGCTGCTCGAAGCGGACGTGCATTTTCGCGTCGTCAAGCAGTTCATCGAAGCCATCAAGGAAAAGGCGCAGGGCGAAGAGGTGCTGGCGGCGCTATCGCCTACCCAGCAAGTGATCAAGATCGTCCGCGACGAGTTGATCAAGACGCTTGGAAGCCACCAGTCCAAGCTGCGGATGGCGAATGAGCCGCCGACGGCGATCCTGATCGTCGGGCTGCAAGGATCGGGCAAGACCACCACCACTGGGAAGCTGGCGCGCTGGCTCTCGAAGAATGGCCACAGCCCACTCATGGTGTCCGTCGACGTGTACCGCCCAGCCGCCCGGCAACAGTTGAGCGTGATCGCACGGGACATCAAGCTGCCGATTTACGATGGCACGCCCGACGAGACCAAGCCGGTGGAACTGGCGCGGTCGGCTCTACGCGAGGCTCGGAACACCGGGCGCGATGTTTTGCTGGTGGACACGGCGGGCCGATTGCATATCGACGATCAACTGATGCTGGAGCTGCAGCAGTTGAAAGACGAGCTGAATCCGACGGAAGTTTTGTTCGTGGCGGACGCCATGACGGGCCAGGACGCCGTGAAGTCAGCTGACCAATTCCACAAGACCTTGGGAATCACCGGCGTCATGTTGACCAAGATGGACGGTGACGCACGCGGCGGTGCGGCGCTATCGATTCGTTCCATCACCAATCAGCCGCTCAAGTTCGTGGGCGTGGGCGAGAAAATGGACGCACTGGAGCCGTTCCACCCCGACCGCGTAGCGCAGCGGATCCTGGGCATGGGCGACATGCTGTCCCTGATCGAGAAGGTGGAAGAGAGCATCGATCAGAAGCAAGCCGAAGAGATGCAGCGCAAGCTCATCGAGAACGAGTTTACGCTGGAGGATTTCCGCGATCAGTTGCGGCAGATCCGCAAGCTCGGCCCGCTCGAGTCGCTACTCGGCATGATGCCGCAGCTCGGCCCCATGAAGGGGCTGAAGGACATGAAGGTGGATGAGAAGGAGATAACGCGCGTGGTCGCGATCATCGACTCGATGACGGCCCGGGAACGCGCCAATCACATGCTCATCAACGGCGCCCGCAGGCGGCGGATCGCCAAAGGCAGCGGCACCAGCGTGCAGGACGTGAACGCGCTGTTGAAGCAATATGCGCAAGCGCGAAAAATGATGAAAAGCATCACTGGCGGCGGGTTTCTGGGGAAGCGCCTGGGCAAATTGAAGCTGCCGATGCTACAGTAGGAGATAGCATGTTAATGATTCGTATGGCGCGTTTTGGCGCCAAAAAGAAGCCGACGTACCGCGTTGTGGTTATCGATAAGGAGCGCGCTCGCGACAGCCGCTCGGTGGAAGTGGTGGGCACATACAATCCCGTCAGCCAGCCGCAGGTCGTCAATTTGAACCACGAGCGCATTGCGTATTGGATGAAGAATGGCGCGCAGCCGTCGGACACCGTCAGCCGGCTTTTGAAGAACAATCCCGCGCCTGCGCCAGTGGCCACCGTCTAGCAACTGCGGCCATTCTCTAAAGCAGCTGCTTCAGCGCCCAGCTAAACGTCGCTACCGCACTCACAAAAACCACAATCACAACCACCAATTGGCTGGTGGTGAGCCCGAACGCCGAACGTGTCGGTTTCTCGGTTGGAGCCGGATCGGAGACCGGCCCTGGGGTAGTCTCGGTGCTAGGCTGTTCCGGCTCGATTGCCTCGGCCAGCGCAAGCTTGCGGCGCCGGTGCAGGCTGTTGAGCTGAGCGATGCACCACGCGAGAAAAGCGAAGTAGAGGATCCCGAAATAGAGACTTAAACGGGCCAGGTCCGGGTCGCCAAAGATGATCTTGTAGACGAACGCCGCCAGCGCCGTTTCTACGATGATCGCCGTATAGAGGAAATATTCAAACGCCGAACTGGTGCGCGGCCGTGGCCGGTTGGTGCTCATGGGAAGGGTCTAGCGGTCCTATCGGCGGATCGAGCCGCGTCCCAGCTAGGGCGAATTACCGATCCAGCTGTCTTTCGAGGGCTACTTCCAGGGTCAGGACCGGATTTCCGGATCCTTGGTAGGCATCCAAAATCTTTTCGTGAGTGGGTATGTTGGGCAGCAGCCGGTCGAGCAATCCCTGAGGCTCCTGGAACCATTCGGCCGGGTTTTGTTGATACAGGTTGGAATTGCTGACGAAGTCGACGTAATCGGCCAGCACCTTATCGTTCAAGGGACCGGGCGGGACCAATTCGATCAGAGCCGTTAAAGCGGCGCACTTCTCGTGATAGTAGTCGGCCTCGGAGTTTTCTTGATCTGGCGTCCAGCCGGCGAGCTGGTTCAAGTAGTCGGCCACTTGTTGCTGCCACTGGAGCGTGGAGCGATCCGTTTCACTCAGCAGCGAGCCGGCCGGCGCGAAGCGCAGCTTCCTGCCAGCTTCCAGCAATTGCTGGCTGATCGCGGATTGCCAATACGAATCGAGCTTCGGCGTGCTCGGCTTCTTCGCGGTCGGCGGGTCGGCCGTATCGCCCTGGCAGCCGTGGTTCTTCTGCCGGAATTTTTCGAGCGAGCCCTGCATTTCAGGGAAACTCAACGAATTGAGGGCCGGCAGGGAAGCAGAGAACGAGCGATTGTCCGTCTGCATGTTTTCCAGGACGCCGCCCAGCGTTGCCAACAGGCTTTGCCGTTGTTGTGCCGTGACGCCGGCGCTTTGGATGACTTGCGCCATTGGCGCTACTTCCCCAGGCGATGCCGCCTGTTCCATGTAGTCGTTCAGAAAGGTCACGTGCTCGTTCTTGACGAGCTCGTTTTTCGTGAACGTGCTCTGGACCACAGCGCTCAGCGCTTGATAGTAGTCCGAGAGATCGTAGGACAGAGCGTCATCGCAGGTGAGCGAGCTGAGCATCGGGCGTGGGATGTCGCCGAACAGCTTGCGAGCTTGGGCGGCGTTGAGCGGCAGCACGTCGCGAACCGCGCGGCTCTCTAGAGACAGAGCATCCAGCTTCAAGGCATACGCCCGGCTCAAGGATCCGGATGCGGTATCGCTCGTGGTGCCAGGCAGCCCGAACATGCGCACCGGAAACTTGGCGGCGGCGGCGCTCTGGAAAGCTTCTTCGATCAGATCGCGGCGCGCGTCTTTATCAGCCAGGTGGCCCTGTTCGACAATGCGCAGCAGCCCGTAGGCCGTGAATTCCGGCGGTGCGCCGCGCGCCAGTTCAGCGAGCGACTGGTAGGGCTCGGGCAGCTTGGCGATTTCCGCGGGCAGCGGAGCCAAGCCCAGCACGGTCCAGATCAGGATGGAACAGAGCAGAGCCCGTGCAATCCGCATACATCAGAAGTTTACGATAGCCGCGAATGAAACAGGGTCCAGACTAGCCCCGCCCACCAGCGCGCCATCGATCTGGTCTTCGGCCATCAAGCCGGCGACGTTGTCGGGTTTCACGCTGCCACCGTAGAGGATCCGGCACGCTTCGGCCGCCTCTGCGCCAAACTGACTGTGGATATAGCTGCGGATAAAGGAATGTGCCGAGGAAGCAATCTGAGGCGTAGCCACCTTGCCGGTTCCGATCGCCCAAACCGGCTCGTAAGCGATGACTATGCCGCGAAATTGCTCGGGCGTTAGATGTCCGACGCAGTTGCGTAGTTGGCGGCCAAGTACTTCGTGGGTCTGGTTGGTTTCGTGTTCGTGCGGCTTCTCGCCTACGCAAAAGATCGGCTTCAGTCCGGCATCGAGGGCGGCGCAAAGCTTTTTGAACGCGGTCTCCTCGGTCTCGCCGAAGTATTCCCGGCGCTCGCTATGTGCGACGATCACCCACTGGCAACCGGCGGCGCGCAGCATCGCGGCGGAAACTTCACCGGTGTAGGCGCCCTCATTGACCCAATACAGGTTTTGAGCGCCAATTTCGATATTGGTTCCGCGCGTGGCTTCGGCCGCGGCCGCGAGATCGACGAACGGAGAGCAGATCACGATATCCACATTCGTGGTCCCCGCCACCAGTGGACGGAACTTCTCGAAGAACGCGGTAGTCTCCTGCGGCGTTTTGTACATCTTCCAGTTGCCGGCCATGATCGGGCGTCGCATAAGGGTGGTGGGTAGTGGGAAGTAGGAAAAACTAAGTCACCATTTCGAGAAAGCTCGTGCCTTCGCTAAGTTTCGCGCCGAAGTTTTCAGCCACGGTTTGGCCGATGTCCGAGAGCGTAAAACGTAGGCCGAGGTCGACTGGTTCCGGTTTGCGCGACCGGTAGACTAACAACGGGACATATTCGCGACTGTGATCGGTGGATGGCGTGGTCGGATCGCAGCCATGGTCGGCAGTGATGATCAGCAGGTCGCCGGCGCCGAGTTTCGCATACAGCGATGGAAGCCAGGCATCGAACTCCTCGAGCGCCTTGGCGTACCCTTCCACATCGTTGCGATGACCGTATTGCTGATCGAAATCCACTAGATTCACGAACAGCAGACCACCCTCCAATTCATCGAGCGCCGCTAGAGTCTTCGCCATGCCGTCAGTGTTGCTTTTCGTTTTTTCGTATTCGCCAATGCCGCGCCCAAGGAAAACGTCGAAGATCTTGCCGACGCTGAAGACCTCGACCTTGCGGTCATGGAGTTGATCGAGCAACATGCCTTGGGGAGGCGGGACGGCGTAATCCTTTCGGTTGGGCGTGCGCGTGAAGGAGCCGGGCTCGCCATCAAAGGGCCGCGCGATCACGCGACCTACTTCCAGCGGACCGCGCAAGAGGTCGCGCGCCGTTTCGCAGATCTTATACAGCTCCCAGAGAGGAATGACCTCTTCGTGAGCCGCTACTTGAAAGACGCTATCGGCCGATGTGTAGACGATCGGCTTGCCCGTCCGCATGTGCTCTTCGCCCAGCTTCTGGATAATTTCGGTCCCTGAGGCAGCGCAATTTCCGAGTGTGCCGCGGCCAATGCGGCGTTCGAACTCCTGCATGATCTCGGGCGGAAAGCCGTGCGGGTACAGCGGAAATGGTTTGGCCAGGTGGATGCCCACCATTTCCCAATGGCCGGTGGTGGTGTCCTTCCCCGGCGATGCGAGGGCACATTTTCCGAAAGCCGCAGTGGGCCGATCGACCGGGCCGACATGCGGTAGGCGTTTCAAATTGCCCAAACCAAGCTGAGCGAGATTCGGCAAGTGCAGCGGACGGGCGGAAGCGATATGGCCCAGTGTGTCGCTGCCGGCATCGCCGTAGGCCGCGGCGTCGGGCATTTCGCCTGCGCCGACGCTATCGAGTACGATCCAGATGACACGTGGGAAAGTCGCTGTCATTGACTAGTGGCTTGCGATGGTGCGATAGAGCGGGGCTTGCCTAGCGCTTCGTTCACGCGATCGGTGAGCATGTCGACGAAGCGGTCCGGCAGATAGCCGATCATGCGGGTGAATATTTGCCCCTTCTTGTCCAGTATCACCGTGGTGGGAATGGAAGAGACCTGCAGCAAGGGCTGCAAGCCGTCTTCAAAGTAGACATTCTGCGCCCACTTCATTTGAGTAAGGAACGGTTTCACCAGGCTGTGGTCCTCGTCGGTGTCCACGGCCAGGAACACGACGTCGCCGGAATCCTTGAATTTCGACTTCACCTTTTCGTAGAGCGGGTGCTGTTCCCGGCAGGGGACGCACCAGGTGGCCCAGAAGTCGAGCACAATCACCTTGCCGAGCAGCGAGGAAAGCTGCAGCTTGTCGCCGTTCAAACCGGACAGCGTGAATTGAATGGTCGAGCTGAGCTGCGCGTTGGGATCAATCTGGTGCAACTCGGCGCGGCGCGCCGCGAGCTGCGCGGACGTGCTGTCGTAAGTCTTGAGAATTAAGTCGCCCAGGCCGGCTTCCGATCCGTGCAGTTTGCGATAGAGCTCGCTCATGCGGGTCCGGTCACTACTGCCTTCCACATCGGCCGAACGCAGGCCAGCAATGGTGAAGGCTTGCGCGAAAGCTTGGACAGCCTCTGCGTCCTTGCCCGCGGCCGAGAGCCAGCGCGCCAACTCCCGGGCTGATTCAACGCTGGGGAAAATCGAATAGCTGGATTGCGCAAGCTGAATCGCCTCTGGATTGTGGCCGAGCAAACCCTGGGCGCGCGCCTGAAGCAGCAACGCTCGTGCGCGTCCGCGATCGTAATCATCTTTCCGCTTCAGCTGGGCCGCGCCGCCTCCGGGCTCGAATTTGTCGTTCTGGTAAGTCGCTTGAATCAGGTCCGCGAGGTGATGCGCGTGCTCCAGCGCGAGTTCGGCATGGGCCTTGTCCCCCTGATGCAGCAGCGCGGTTGTGACGTGCTCCAGCACCTGGACATTGTTCGGATCACGTGAGAGCACGCTTTCGCCGTATTTCACCAGCCGCTGATCGTCGTTCAAGTCCATCGCGGTCTTCACCAGCGCGCGCTCGAGCTCGGCCCGTTCGGGCGAGTTGGGATACTCCTTCAAATGATCCTCAATGGCGAGGATCATTTCGAGCGGGCTATTGCCGGCTTCGCCCAGGGCTTTCTGCAAACTGGCCAGCTCAGGAGACTGGCGCTGCGCGAAAAGTTGAACAGTCGCCGCGACCAAAAGCAGGCCGAGGGACTTCCTCACTGTCCGCGCTCCTGTGCAGGCGGCTTGCGAATAGCCTCGGCGATGGCCGCGGCGCGCTCGCGAGAAATATGCAGATAGCTTTCGTTGTTCGCGATACGGTCCAGCAGCGGGAGGAACTGCTCAGGCGCCACCAGACGGTTGTGTTCCCAGCTCGCCTGCATTTGCAGCAGCACGTCGTTGACGCCCAACTTCTCAAAATGCGCGGTGCGGTCGAGATTCGCAAAGTGCTGCTCGGTTTCCGTAATGCGCTCGAAGCGGTCCTGCAGTGCTTGCGCGGTCAGATCTTCGGAATAGTTGAACTGAATCTCGTGATGCTCGGCGCCATCCTCGAATCGGAACGTCTTCGTACCGAGATTGGCGATCTTGAGCCCGGATTCCAGGGGGCGCTGGAAGCGGTCGAGCTTTTCAGCAAGAGCGAATAGTTCTTGCGCCGTTGCGTTGTCCAACTGGATGTGTATCGGATTGTCGTCGTCCTTGGCTTCCTGATAAGTCAAATGGCCATCGCGCTCCACCGTGATGGCGACGAACTCGGGAACGCTGCCCTTGAAATATTTGGTGTAGAACAACCGCGGGGCTGCGCACAGAGTGGTTGAAAGCAGCAACGGGATAGCCACCGATCTCAACGCGCCACAATTCATCGCGCTACTCCGATGCGAAGCGCCGTGGATGTGCGTGTCGCATGGCAAATGGCCACCGCGATCGCATCGCAAGCATCTTCGGACTCGATGAGCGTCTCAAGGGCGAGCAAAGAGTGCACCATCATTTTCACTTGCTGTTTTTCGGCGCGGCCATAGCCGACCACGCTGGTCTTGATCTCGAGCGGCGAGTACTCGCCCACTGAAAGTCCGGCTTCCGCCGCCGTCAGCAGGACCACGCCACGAGCGTGCGACAGCCGTAACGCGGTTTTGACGTTCTGCGCGTAGAACACTGCTTCCACCGCGGCCGACTCGGGAAGGTGTGCTTGAATCACCTGGCGCAGGCCTTGCGCGATGACCAGCAGTCTGGCTTCGAGCGGCTGCTTCGGGCTGGTATGGATGGAACCGGCCACGATCATGCGATGTGATCGGCCATCACTTTCGATCAGGCCGTAGCCGGTGCGTTCGGTGCCACAGTCAATGCCTAGAATGCGCATGCAATGCCAGAGTGCACCTGGCTCCTATGCCATGGCCTCCAGCTCACTCTCGTCGACATCGAAGTTGGAGTAAACATTCTGAACGTCGTCGTGTTCTTCCAGCGCTTCGCTCAAGCGCAGCATCGCTGCCGCGTTCTTGCCTTCCAGCTTGGTCAGGTTTTTCGGGAGCATACCGATTTCTTCCGAGGCCGTTGCTATCCCCGCCTTCTGGATGGTCGCCAGCACCGCTTCATGCGCCTCGGGGGAGGAGATCACTTCCCAGCCTTCGCCGTCGTCGCGCATGTCTTCGGCTCCTGCTTCCAGCACGAGATTCATTAACTGATCCTCGCCGGCTTTGTCTTTTTCGATGATGATCTGACCCTTGCGCTCGAACATCCAGGAGACGCTGCCCTGTTCTCCCAAATTGCCGCCGTTCTTCGAGAACATGTGGCGGATCTCGCTTACGGTCCGATTGCGATTGTCGGTAGCCACCAGCACCAGGACCGCGGCGCCGCCAGGCCCGTAGCCTTCAAACGTTATTTCATCGATCTGGCCGCCTTCTAACTCGCCTGTGCCGCGCATGATGGCGCGCTTGATGTTGTCGGCCGGCATGCTGGCGGCCTTAGCGTCGGTGACGGCCTTGCGAAGACGGGGATTCATATCCGGATCGCCGCCTCCGGATCGGGCGGCAATCATAATTTCTTTGATAATGCGCGTGAATGCTTTGCCGCGTTTGGCGTCGGTGGCGGCCTTTTTGTGTTTGATGGTCGCCCATTTGGAATGTCCTGACATGGTTGAAAACCTCGAGCTCGCGCGAGCTTGATCGCTTCGCCGGGGAGCCTAACAGACTAGAATATCATGCAAGAGCGCCGCGGCCCCGAGTAGGCGAAAATGGAGAAAGGTATCATGTTGCCCTCCATTGCGCTGGTTTTGCTGCTTGCGTTCCAGACCGGCTCCCAGATCAATCCCGCCGAGCAAGGATTGAAGGCGCTCGATGAGAAACGCTATCAGGCGGCCATCGACAGTTTTACGCAGGCGGTGGCAGCCGATCCAAAGGACTTCAGCCTGCACTTTAACCTTGCGCTGGCCTATAGTTTGATGGGCAAGAACGCCGAGGCGATTCCCGAGTACAAGAAGACGCTGGAGCTCAAGCCGGGCTTGTTTGAGGCCGATCTGAACGTCGGAATCTCCCTCCTGCGAGAAAAGCGGGCGGCGGAGGCTGTTCCGTATCTGACGGACGCCGCGGCACAGAAAGCCCAGCAATATCGGCCGAACTACTATCTCGGAGAGGCCTGGCTCGGGGCCGGGGAACCTGCCAAGGCGGAGCAGGCCTACACGGCCGCGTTGGCCATCGATCCCAAGGCGGCCGCCGCGGAATTGGGTCTGGCGCATGCCCTGGTGAAGCAGGAGAAGTTGGAGGCCGCTGCGGCTCATTACAAGCAGGCCGCCGAACTGAACCCGGGTTATCGCGACGATTTACTGGAGTTGGGCTCCCTGTACGAAACGGCCAAGCAGCCCGAGCAGGCGATGGCGATCTATCAGCAGTTCCCCGACAATCCCGGAGCGCAGGAGCGCCTGGGCGAACTCTTGCTCAAGGCGGACCGCCCAGCCGACGCGATCCCGTGTTTCCAGGCGGCTATCGCTAAATCGCCGACCCAAGCCAATCGCGCGGCGCTGGCCGAGGCGTATCTCAAGAACAAAGAACCCGATAAGGCGCTGCCGTTGGTCGAACAGATTCTCGCCGCCGATCCGGATAACTTCGAACTCCGCATGCTGCATGGGCGCATCATTCGGGATCAACGCAAATTTCCAGAGGCAGCCGAGGAGTTTACGCGCGCGACAAAGCTCAAGCCCGATGACTCGCAGGCATGGAGTGATCTGGCGAGTGTGCTGGTGATTGGGGAAAATTATCCGCCGGCCTTGGCGGCACTTGATCGCGTGGCGGCTTTGCACGCTGAAAAGCCCGGTCATGTTTTCTTGCGTGCTATTGTCTTGGATAAGATGCGGGATCTGAAGCCGGCGCTCGCAGCCTACCAGCGGTTTCTCGAACTGAGTCATGGGGAGTTTCCGAATCAGGAGTTCCAAGCCAGGCAGCGGTCCAAGACCCTGGAAAAGGAGATCAACAAATAGTGGGCGTCGCATTGTTGGTCTTTCTGGCCTTTGCCGACATCGCAAGCGTGAAGACGGAGCCCGATCCGAACCGGCGGTCCGAGCAGGCGCTCTTGAACGCGGACGTAAAGATCGACGAAGCGCGCCAGGCGTATCTGGCCGGCAATGAAAGCGCCCAGGACGCCGCCATCCAGGAAGTTGGCGAATCTGTGACGCTTAGCTACGCGTCGCTCGAGGAGGCGCACGGCGAACCTCGCAAGAGCAGGTATTACAAGCACGCCGAGCTGAGGGTCAGCGCCCTGATGCGGCGGCTGAGCGGTTTTCGCGATGAAGTAGGCTTTGAATTTCGGCCGCGGGTTGAGGCCGTACTGAAAAAACTCTCGGATATTCACGATCAGTTGATTTCCGACATTATGAGCCGGAAGAAACAATAGAGGTAACGGCAATGCGGTGGTTTGCAATAGTTCTAGTGTTCGCCGCCAGCGGCTTCGCGCAGGATCGCGATTTCCTAACGGCCGATGAGATCGACCAGATACGCGAAGTTCAGGAGCCGAACGCAAGACTGAAACTGTACGTCGTGTTCGCCCGGGAACGGCTCGCCCTTTTGGAGCAGTTCCTGAGCAAGGAAAAGCCCGGCCGTTCGGCGTTGATTCACGACACGCTGGAGGAATACACGCACATCATCGAGGCTATCGACACGGTGGCCGATGACGCTCTGGTCCGGAAGGTGAGCCTTGAATTGGGAATGAAGGAAGTCGCCACGGCTGAGGCCGAAATGCTGGCGACGCTCAATAAGATCGAGGATTCCGCGCCGAAGGATTTATCGCGCTTTCAATTCGTTTTGAAGAACGCGATCGAAACTACGTCGGACAGCAAGGAGCTCTCCGAGGAGGATCTGCACAAGCGCACGGGAGACCTGGAGGCGCAGGAGAAGAAAGAGAAGCAGGATAAGGAAGCGCTGCTCGGCGATAAGGAAAAGAAAGAGAAAGCGAAAGAAAAGAAGGCAGCCGAGACCACTGATGACGGCAAGCCCAAGCCGAAGCCTCCCACACTGTACAAGCCAGGCGAGAAGCCTCCCGATCAAAACTGAACCAGCTGGCTAGGCGGTCCGCATTGCTTCAGATTTGTCGCCTCCAGCGATAGCCGCTTGCGCCGCCGCGAGCCGCGCGATCGGAACCCGATAGGGCGAGCACGAAACATAGTCCATGCCGACGCGATAGCAGAACTCCACCGAGCTAGGGTCGCCGCCATGCTCTCCGCAGATTCCGATCTCCAGTTTGTGATTTGTGCGGCGGCCAAGGGTTACGGCCTGCTCGATGAGCTTGCCCACGCCTTCCTGATCGATGGTTTGGAAAGGATCGGCCTTGAAAATCTTCAGCTCTTCGTACTTCTTCGAGAACTTCGTATAGTCGTCGCGCGACATTCCGAGCGTGGTCTGCGTCAGATCGTTGGTGCCGAAGCTGAAGAACTGGGCCACTTCGGCGATCTGATCGGCAGTGAGGGCGCCGCGCGGAATCTCGATCATGGTGCCAACCAGGTACTTCATGTTCTTCATGCCGGCCTTGTCGAGCACTTCCTTAGCGACGCGATCCACGATTTCCTTCTGCAACGCAAGCTCGCGCTGGAAGCCAACCAGCGGAATCATGACTTCCGGAATCACTTTGATGCCCCTTTTGGCCACCTGCACGGCGGCCTCAAAAATTGCGCGCGCCTGCATCTCGGTGATCTCGGTATGGACGATGCCTAAGCGGCAGCCGCGGAATCCGAGCATGGGATTGAACTCGTGCAGATCTTCGACGCGCTTGAGCAGCGCCGGCAGCTTCTTCTTCAGATCGCCCACCGGGATGCCGTAGTTCTCCGACATCTGCTTCTTGGTTTTGCCATTAGCGTGCGGCAACACCGCGATGTCGACCATCAGGGTTTCGCGCTTCGGCAGAAATTCGTGCAGCGGCGGGTCGAGCGTGCGGATGATCACCGGATATCCGTCCATTGCTTCGAACAGACCGGCGAAATCGGCGCGCTGCATCGGCAGTAGCTTCTGCAGGGCCTTGTCGCGCGTTTTGGGGTCTTCGGCCAGAATCATGGCCTGCATGTACGGGATGCGATCGGCCGCGAAGAACATGTGCTCCGTGCGGCACAGCCCGATGCCCTCGGCGCCAAATGCGCGAGCTGCCTTGGCATCGCGTGGAATATCGGCATTGGCCCGCACGCCGAAGTCGCCGCGATACGAGTCGGCCCACTTCATAAACTCGACGAATAGCGGCGATTGAGGATCGGGCTCTTTGGTCTTGGCCTGGCCGAGGTAGACGTCGGCCGTGCTTCCGTCGAACGAAATCCAATCGCCTTCTTTGACGACGATATCCTTGGCGCCAACCTTCACCGTGAACTGCTTCTTATGTTCTTCGATGTGCAGCGCACCGGCTCCGACCACGCACGGCAAGCCCATGCCTCGCGCAACGACTGCCGCGTGGCTCGACTTTCCACCCACCGCCGTCAGGACGCCTTTCGCGATCTCCATGCCGTGGATGTCGTCCGGCGTAGTCTCCTTGCGGATCAAAATCACCGGACCCTTCTTGGCGCTTTCCACCGCTTCGTCGGCGGTGAAGACTGCCCGCCCGACCGCCGCCCCCGGTGAAGCATCGATACCGTTCGCGATCTTAGTCAGCGTTTTGAGCGACGCCTGGTCAAACAGCGGATGCAGCAATTGATCGAGCTGCTGCGGCGCCACGCGCAATACTGCTTCGCGCTTGTCGATCAAGCCTTCCTTGGTCATCTCCACCGCGACCCGCAACGCTGCCGCGCCGGTCCGCTTGCCATTGCGCGTCTGGAGCATATACAGCTTGCCGTTTTCGATGGTGAACTCGAAATCCTGCATGTCTCGATAATGCTTTTCCAGGCTGCTGGTAATGTCGCGAAGCTGCCGATAAGCATCGGGCATGATCGCTTCCAGATCTGAGATCGGTCTGCCCGTGCGGATGCCCGCCACCACGTCCTCGCCCTGCGCATTCACCAGGAACTCGCCCCAGAACACTCGTTCGCCGGTGGAGGGATTGCGGGTGAAACCCACGCCGGTAGCCGACGTATCGCCCAGATTGCCAAACACCATCGCCTGCACGTTCGCCGCGGTGCCAATCTCATCGGGGATCTTCTCCATGCGCCGGTAAGTCACTGCATTCTTGCCCCACCAAGAGCGGAAAACGGCATCGCGCGACATGGCGAGCTGCTCGCGAGGGTCCTGCGGAAAGCTCTTGCCGGTTTCCTTCTTCACCAGCTTCAGATATTCGCCGATGATGACCTTCAAGTCGTCAGCTGAGAGATCGGTGTCGAGCTTGGCCTTCACCTTCTTCTTGCGCTCGTCGAAGATGTGATCGAACTTGTGCATGTCGATGTCGAGTGCCACTTCGCCGAACATCTGGATAAACCGGCGGTAAGAGTCATAGGCGAAGCGTGGATTTCCGCTTGTTTTCGCCAGCCCTTCCACACTTTTGTCGTTCAACCCCAGGTTCAGGATCGTGTTCATCATACCGGGCATAGAAAACTTGGCTCCCGAACGCACACTGACTAACAGGGGATCGGAGGGATCCCCGAGCTTCTTGCCCATCTTGGCTTCTAGATCCGCGAGCGCTTGCGCGATCTCCTGGCTGATCTCTTTCGGGACGCTGTTCTTGTTCTGGAAATAGATATTGCAGACTTCGGTGGAGATGGTGAAGCCGGGAGGCACGGGAACACCCGCGCGGCTCATCTCAGCTAGGCCAGCGCCTTTTCCGCCGAGGACGTCTTTCATTTTGCCATCGCCATCGGCTGTGCCGCCGCCGAACGCGTAAACGTGTTTTTTCATGATTGCCTTTCTGTGACGATTTCCGAGAAGTCGGCTACGTCCGAGAACTCCGTCAGGAGATTCTGTAACAGCGCAAGCCGGTTGCGCCGGATGTTTGGGTCGGGTGCGTTCACAAGCACCTTATCGAAAAAGAGGTCGACCTTGGGCCGGAGCGACCCGATGCGGGATTCGAGCGGCTGGTCCTTCGTGCTACGAATTGCGTTGTAAAGATCCAGCTCTGGGCCGGGTTCGAGAAGATTGGCGTGAAACGTTGAATTGTTGAATTCCGCCTGCTTCAGAATATTCTTGATGCGCCTGAAGCTCGATGCGATCGGTTCGAAGTCAGGTGTCGTACGGATGGCTTGGACACGCTTTAACCGCGCTTCCAAGTGGATGGGGTCGGTCCAACCCGAGGACATGCAGGCTCGGATTTCGTCGTACGCGAAGCCCCGGACATCTCGGAAGTAGTACTCGACGCGATCGCGCATGAACTCGTGGGATTCCGGGGGCATCCCGGCGAGATCGTACTTAATCTTGCCCTCAACGATAATACGTACGATACCCTGGGCGGCACGACGCAGTCCGAATGGATCTCTCGACCCCGTCGGTGTCATGCCAACCTTGAGGCATTCGACCAACGTGTCGTATTTGTCGGCCAGACTCAGGATGCGGCCAGCGTGTGTGGATGGGATCGCATCTTCCATGCTGAGCGGCTTGTAGTGATCGTAAATCGCCCGCCAGACTTCTTCTGGCTCGCCTTGCGCGCGAGCGTAGAGCCCGCCGACGATGCCTTGGAGATCCGTGAACTCCTTCACCATGTCGGTGGTGAGGTCGCACTTGCTTAGTAGGGCGGAGCGCTGTGCATTTTGGTCGCCACCGAGCTGCTTCACCAATTCGACGACGCGCATGGCTTTGTCGTAATAGGAACCTAGCTTGGCCTGGAACGTGACCGTCTTCAGGTCTTCAAGTCGCGCGGCTAGCGTCTTCTTCTGATCCTGATCCCAGAAAAACCGCGCGTCATTGAAGCGCGCTCGCAGTACTCGCTCGTTACCGTGACGGACCAACCCCTCGGGATCGGCGTTCGTATTCATCACCGCGATAAAGTGCGGCGCCAGTTTGCCGTCGGCGTCCTCGACCGACAAATATTTCTGATGGTGCCGCATCACGGTGATCAGCACCTCTTGCGGCAGCTCGAGATAACTTCGATCGAAGCTTCCTAGGATCGGGGTAGGGAACTCAGTGATGTAAGTTAACGTGTGCAGCAGGTCAGGGTCGGGCTTGACGCGGAACGTTTTGATACCCGCCTCGATCCTCTCGCGCCGCTCGGAAGCCGACAAAATGACGCCATTAGCGCCCAAAAGCTGCTCAAAATCGTCAATTTTGACCCGAATTGATGGCTTCCCGAGCACCCGGTGTCCGACTGTCGTGTTGCCCGAGTGCACCCCGCCGATCTCAAAAGGCACGACCTCATCGCCCAGTAGCGCCACTAGCCAACGGATCGGACGAATAAAGCGTATCGCTTTGTCGTTCCAGTACATTGTCTTAGGCCACTGAATCTTAAGAATGAGATTGGGTAACTCGCGCGCTAAGAATTCGATTGTTACCTCTCCGGGAGTCTCTTTATTGAAGCTGAAATATTCACCTTTGGATGTGTTTATCGTTTTCAACTTATCGGGCGTAGTTCCCATCTTCTTAGCGAATCCCGCCGCCGCAGCCCAGCCCGCCGACTTCGCTGGCCCCTGGATGAGCTCTATGGTTTCCGCTTGCCTCTCGGGCAAGCCTTCCGCCCATAAAACCAAACGGCGCGGCGTTGCTTCCGTCCTTCTGACCTGTCCATCAAAGGCGTTGTGGTCCAGTAATACCTGGAACATGTCTTGTAAGTTGTTTAGGGCGGGAACAATCATCCAGTCCGGAATCTCCTCGGTCCCAATCTCGAGCAAAAACGGGAGATTCACGCAGCAGCCTCGCTTCGCTTCATCCAGGCAGTGGCCACGGCCAGCGCAAGCTTACGCACGCGCCCGATCACGCCGACGCGCTCCGTCACGCTGATGGCCCCACGCGAGTCGAGCAAATTGAAAACGTGCGAGCACTTCAGGACTTGGTCATAGGCCGGGAGCACGACGTCCGGAATCTTTAGCAGTCGCTGGCATTCCTTTTCGTGCAGGTCGAAGAGCTGCCAGAGCATGCCGATGTCTGCGAGCTCGAAATTGTATTTCGAGAACTGGTATTCCTCGAGTAATCGCACGCTGCGGTATGGGACTCCCCGCGTCCACTCGATTTCGTACACACTATCGACGTTTTGCAGAAACGCGACGATACGTTCGAGGCCGTAGGTCAACTCAGCGGGTACCAGATCGAGCTCGAAACCGCCGCATTGCTGAAAATAAGTGAATTGCGAAATCTCCAGACCGTCCAGCATCACTTGCCAGCCGATGCCCCACGCGCCCAGAGTCGGCGCTTCCCAATTGTCTTCCTCGAACTTGATGTCGTGCTTCTTCAGGTCGATGCCAATCGCTTGCAGGCTGCCGAGATATTGATCGATCACATCGGCAGGCGCGGGCTTCAGGATCACCTGCAGCTGCTGATGCTTGTAGAGGCGATTCGGGTTGTCTCCGTAGCGGCCATCAGCCGGGCGGCGGCTGGGTTGGACGTAAGCCACGCTATACGGATCCGGCCCAAGAACGCGCAGAAACGTTTCAGGCGCCATGGTGCCAGCGCCCACTTCGACGTCGTACGGTTCTTGAATGATGCAGCCGCGGTCGGACCAATACTGTTTGAGACGCAACACTGTTTCCTGAAACGTCAGGGGGGCGCTCACAGAGCCTCCAGAATTGCCGTCGTTCGCAACTTGCGTTCCACCTGCTCTTCGATCAATCGATTGAGGGCTCGCCGCAGATCAGCACCAGTCTCTTTGGTCCATGGGCGCGCAGTTAGTTGCTGAATCGGCGTTACAAGCATCTCTTCGCTAATGGCGCGTGAATTGGCGCTGACGCGAAGCTCCGGCAAAAGGCCCGCCAAACGCACCGACCAGAGCGCGAAATACGTGACTGCGGTCCAAACATTGCCGCCTGAGCGCAACGACTCCAGCACGGCGATCAACAGGCGAAAATGCCGTTCATTGGTTTCATTGGGCGGCAGCAACTGCTCGGTAACTTCCGCCAGATAATCGAGCGCGACACTCGCTTCGTAGTTTGACGCCAGCGCGAATTGCGATTGCAGCAGGTCACAGGAATTGAGGCTAACCAGCTCGCGATTCTCCTTCTGATAGTACGAGACTGTCGCGTGCGACAGTCGTTCCAAGCCGGACCCAAAGCTGCTCTTCGGCCGGCGTGCTCGCCGCGCCACCCCTCGCAGCTTCCCCTGATCGCGCGTGAAGAAGCTGACCACCAGGTCAGCCTCACGAAACGGATATGTTTGCAGGATGAAGCTTTCGCTCATTCGAGCGGGCATTCTAGCGAAGGCACTTTACGTGACTAGATTAACAGATTTTGGTGGTGTCGTTAGGCGTTCGTATCCAGCGCAGCTTAGCACCGGCAACCGCGGATACTTCGGGAATCGGGGATCAACACTCGCAAGCTGGCAGAGGAAAAATACGGAGCCACGATCGGAAACCATGCGACGCATATGTGCGCAGGTGGCACAGAGGCCGGCATTTTCGGCATCGTGGCTCAAGGCACCGCTACTTCGCTAGAGAGCGGGCCGCCGCCAGTGCCGCTTCGTAATTCGGAAAATCCGCGACTTCCTTTACGTATTCGACATACTTGATGGTGTTGTCTTTGTCGAGCACGAAAATCGCGCGGCTTTCGATCCGCATGTCTTTGATGAGCGTCCCGTACTGCTCGCCAAATGATCCCGAGCGATGATCGGACAGCATCTTGATCTTGTCGATGCCGAAATTTCCGCACCAGCGTTTCTGCGCAAATGGCAGGTCCATGCTGACCGTGAAAATCTCAACGCCGGGCAGCTTGGTCGCTTCTTCGTTGAACCGCTTGGTCTGCGCGTCGCACACCGGCGTGTCGAGCGACGGCACCACGCTGAAGATCCGGACATTTTGCCCGGTTCCGGCCAGATTCACGGGCTGCAGCCCATCATTCACCGCATTAAAGTCGGGCGCCTTGTCGCCGGCCTTCAACTCAGGCCCCAGCAGGGTCAGCGGATTCCCTCGCATCGTCGTAGCTCCAGGTCTTTCCATGCATTCTCCTCAAGTATGTTGATTGAATTTCGACCTATTGTAGCAACTCATCAAACTTCGAAATCTCATTCACAGGCAATTGACAAACGTAGTCCTGGCAGACGTAAGCGGTTGGTTTGCCATCCATCTCGTGCATGTCTGCGGTTGCTGGGAAAAACCGCGCGCCGGTTCCCAACGTTATCGTGCGGGGCATAAATCGTGCGCGTACGTGGCGCAAAAACTCTTCTGCGTCGCCCGCGATCACCACCTCGCGGCGCGGTCCCAGCGCGTAATCGAGCCCGACGAGCATCTGCGGAACGGCCACGGTCTGATTCGATATCTTTGGCCCCAGGGCTTCGAGTGTTCGCTCCGCGGCTTCGCGATAATCCGCGCGATCGGTGAAGTGCGCCAGGCGCAGAAGATCCAGCAGTGCGACCGAGTTGCCCGACGGCTCGGCACCGTCGTAATCATCCTTCATGCGCAGCACCAAGTTGCTGTCGCCGGCCGCCGTACTGAAGAACGCGCCTCCGCCCGAGTCTTCGAACAGCTCCCGCATCTTGTCCGTCAGCGCCATCGCCGTCTCAACATGAGCAGGATCGAAGTCCGCTTCATAAAGATCCAGTAGTGCCCCGATGAAAAACGAATAGTCGTCTAAGAACCCCGCGATCGCCGCCTCTCCGTCGCGATAACGCCGCTGCAGAACGCCTGAATTCGCGTCGTACATGCGCGTCAAAATGAATGACGCAGCCCGCTGCGCGGCTTCAAGATAGCGAGGTTCATTCAGTATCTGCGCGCCCTTTGCAAACGCGGATATCATCAGACCGTTCCAGGCGGTCAGGATCTTGTCGTCGAGATGCGGCCGGACGCGCTTGGACCGGATTGCCAGCAGCGCCTCCTTAGTCGGTTGAAGTTCTGCTTCAGTCGCATCGTAGAGTGGTTCGCGCAGATAGAGGATGTTCTTTCCGGTGAACTCGCCGTGCGGATCTTCGTGGACGTTGCCGTGCTCCTCAACGCCGTGTATTGAGGTGAAGCGCGGGTAATCCTTCAACTCCTGGGCACTCCAGATGTAAAACGCGCCTTCGCCTTTTTCCTTCGGATTCGCCGGATCAATCACGCTGTCGGCGTCCTCGGCCGAATAGAAGCCGCCTTCCGGATGCGTCATGTCGCGCAACACATAGTCCAGCGTGCTGCGCGCGATCTTCGCATAGAAGGGATCATGCGTGATTTGGAAAGCCTCCAGATAAGAAATCGAAAGCTGCGCTTGATCGTAGAGCATCTTTTCGAAATGCGGAACGAACCAGCGCTCGTCCACCGAATAGCGATGAAACCCGCCGCCCAGTTGATCGTGCATGCCGCCGTTGGCCATGGCGCGCAAAGTTTCCAGCGTCATATCCAGCGCTTCCTGCCGGTTCGACCGCGCGTAATACCGCAGCAGGAAATTGAAAACCACCGGACGCGGAAATTTCGGCGCACTTCCGAATCCGCCATGGGCCGAATCGAACATGCGGCGGAAATGCTGGAACGCGGAATCGAGCGCCGTCTTGTCTGGCGCGCCAGCCGCAGGCCCAGAAGCGTTGGCATACTGCGATAACTGCGCGATGACGTCTCCGCTGGATTGCACGATGCGCCCGCGCTCATTGCGCCACGCCTCGGCAATCCGGTCGAGAATCGCACCGAAGCCCGGCCGTCCATAACGATTGTCCGGCGGAAAATATGTTCCGCCAAAGAACGGCTTCAGCTCCGGCGTCAGGAACACCGACATCGGCCAGCCGCCACTTCCCGTGGAGGCCTGCACGAACGTCATGTAAATGCGATCCACGTCCGGCCGCTCCTCGCGATCCACCTTCACGGGCACGAACCATCGATTCAGAATCGCCGCCAACTGATCGTTTTCGAACGATTCGCGCTCCATCACGTGGCACCAATGGCAAGTGGAGTAGCCCACCGACAAAAAAATGGGCTTGTCTTCCTTGCGGGCTTTCTCGAACGCGGCCTCGCCCCACGGATACCAATCCACGGGATTATGAGCGTGTTGCTGAAGGTAGGGACTCTTCTCCGCGATCAGGTGATTGGTCACTTGACTATTTACTTCTCCACCACGAAGTTGCCTACGAACAACGCGTCGACGCCGGACGAATAGAAACTCCGCACCGCATCGCGTGGCGTACAGACCAACGGATCGCCGAACAGGTTGAAGCTGGTGTTGTACAACACGGGAAGCCCCGTGGCTTTGCCGGCGGCGTGCAGCAACCGGTGATACAGCGGGTTATCCTCCTGCCGCACGGTATGAACACGCACCGCATTCTCGCCGAGGACGGCAGCCTCAAACGTCTTGCGATAGGGCGCCCGCACGCGTCCCACGGTTGCGAGATAGCGCGCATTCGGTCCGGCTTCGAAGTATTCTCCTACCATCTCCTCAGGCACCGAGGCCGCGAATTTCCGGAACGGCTCGCGATGCTTGATGTAGATATTCAGATTCTCCGTCGAGTACGGATTCAGCGGCGACGCCAAAATGCTGCGATTGCCCAGCGCTCTCGGCCCAAACTCCATGCGGCCCTGCATCCACGCTATGATCTTCTCGCCATTCAAATCGCGCACGGCGCGCTCCACGAGTTCGTCGGTCGTCATCGCATAGTGGAAATGCAGCTTGCAATTTTCCAGCACCTGCTTCACTTCTTCCGGCGCATAGCTCGGGCCCAGACACAGGTCCTTCAAGGACGCGCGCTTCTTTTGTCCAAAGACGCTGTTCCAGGCGTAAAAGACAGCGCCGAGCGCTGTGCCAGTATTGCCAGCAGCCGGCTGCACGAACACCTGCTTGGATTTTTCCAGCGCGCTGATGAGGAGCGCATTCATCCCCAGGCCGCCCGCCACGCACAGCCTCTCCTGAGGTCCAGCCATGCGCAACACAATGGCCTCGATGGCGCATTGCAAACCGGCCGCGATCGGCGCACGTAGGGTCGCGGAAATATCCTCGCCGCCTTCCAGCCCGAGCCGCTTGTAGAACTTTTCGCTGAATCCGCCTTGGCTCAGGCGATCTGCATCGAAGAAGCTGCGATTGATGCACGGCCACTCGCTCCCGCCCAGAATCTCCTCGAAGAGCGGCAGAAACTGCTCGCCGGAATCAGCCGTAGAAAGCCACTGCACTTTGTGTTCGTCGGAGCCGGCATTGAACCCGAGCAGTTCCGTGACGCGGCTGTACAAATCGCCCAACGAATCCGGATAGTAGAGATCCTTTTCCAAATGCAGCTGATTTCCCGAAGCCCGCCAGCGCGCGGCCGAGCGAAAATCTCCGTCCCGGTCCAGCGTCAACACCGTGGCATCATCGAACGGCGACGGATAGTACGCTGATGCGGCGTGCGCCGCGTGATGCTCCACCATCACTACTTGTGCGCTCGGAAATCGCGATCGCAGAGTGAGATGGATCTCTTGCGCAAAGGGGCGTACCAGCGCGATGCAGTTCACATCCGCGGGCGTGAGCCCAGCCACCTCAAGCGCTGTCGCGATGGCTGCTTCCGGCAGGACGCCGGGCGATACTTGCCGCGCCACCTTGCGCTCTTCCACCGCGGCTAGCAATTCGCCGTCCCTCAGCACGGCGCAAGCGGCGTCGGTGAGAATGCCGCCTAAACCAACAATGATCATTTCGATTTCTTCTCGGACTTTTTCTCGATTTTGGCCCACGTATCGCGGAGCGCCACGGTGCGATTGAACACCGGCTTCTCGGGCGTCGTGTCCGGATCGACGGAGAAATAGCCCAGCCGTTCGAACTGAAAACTCGATCCCGCCGGCGCTCCGCCCAAACTCGGTTCCAGCTTTGCGCCGCTCACCACCTCGAGCGATTGCGGATTCAGATTCGCGGTGAAGTCTTGGCCCTCGTCCACCTGGTTCGGATCTTCGCGGGTGAACAATGTGTCGTACAAGCGAACCTCGGCGTCGATGGCATGGTCAGCCGAAACCCAATGAATAGTCGACTTCACCTTGCGGCCGTCCGGTGCATTGCCTCCGCGTGTCGCGGGATCGTAGGTGCAGTGAATCTCCGTCACCTGCCCGTTCGCGTCCTTCACGACGCTGGTACATGTCACGAAGTAGGCGTACCGCAGCCGAACTTCGCGGCCCGGAGCGAGCCGAAAATATTGCTTGGGCGGGTCCTCGCGAAAATCATCCTGTTCGATATACAGCACGCGAGAAAATGGCACCTTACGGCTGCCCATGGTCTCGTCTTCCGGATTGTTGACAGCGTCCATTTGTTCGGTCTGCCCTTCCGGATAGTTGTCGATCACCAGGCGCAGCGGACGCAATACAGCCATCACTCGCGCGGCACGCTTGTTCAAATCCTCGCGAAGAAAATATTCCAGCAGCCCCAGCTCCGTCGTGCCGTTCGTTTTCGACACACCTACGCGACGGCAAAAATTTCGGATGGCCTCGGGCGTGTAGCCGCGCCGACGCAGCCCGGAAATGGTGGGCATGCGCGGATCGTCCCATCCCTGCACGAGTTTGTTTTGCACCAGCGCCAACAGTTTGCGCTTGCTCAGGAGCGTGTAGGTGAGGTTCAGGCGGTCGAATTCAATCTGCTGCGGATGATAGATGCCAAGCTGCTCCACGTACCAGTCGTAGAGCGGGCGATGATCTTCGAATTCCAGCGTGCAGATCGAATGCGTGATGCTCTCGATGGAATCCGACTCGCCATGGGCGAAATCGTACATCGGATATATGCACCACTGATTGCCGGTGCGATGGTGCTCGGTGTGCGAAATCCGGTACATGATCGGATCGCGCAAATTCAGATTCGGCGACGCCATGTCGATCTTTGCCCGAAGCGTCCGCGCGCCATCGGGAAACTCTCCCGCCTTCATGCGCGCGAACAGGTCCAAGTTCTCTTCCACCGATCGGCTGCGATAGGGGCTCTCCTGGCCCGGCTCGGTCAACGTCCCGCGTTGCTGGCGCACCTGCTCGGGAGTCAAATCGCAAACGTACGCCTTGCCGGATTTGATCAACTGCACGGCCCACTCATAGAGCTGTCCGAAATAATCGGATGCATAGAACAGCCGGTTTTCCCAATCGCCGCCCAGCCATTTCACATCTCCGATGATCGAGTCGACATACTCGGTCTCTTCCTTGGAAGGATTCGTGTCGTCGAACCGTAAGTTACATTGCCCGCCGAACTCTTTCGCCAATCCGAAGTTCAGCTGGATCGATTTCGCATGGCCGATATGCAAATATCCGTTCGGCTCCGGTGGAAAGCGCGTATGCACGCGTCCCCCGTATTTGTTGGTCTTCAAATCATCCACGATGATGTCGCGGATGAAATTGGAAGGGGCCGTCTCCGCCGGTGTCGTCTCGCCGGATTCAGCCTCGCTCGGTCGTGGATTCATGGTCTCTTTCATTGTTTAGATGCGCTACTTCAGTCTTGGGATTCGCTACCGCAGCATTTGAATGGCTTGGTCGATCCGCTTCAAACACGTCTCGCGGCCCAAGACTTCCAGCGTTTCAAAAAGCGGCGGAGCATTCTTCCGCCCGCACACCGCCACGCGAATCGGCTGGAACATCTGCCCGGCTTTGATCTTCAATTGTTCCGCCACGCCCCGCAGCACCGCTTCCAGACCCGCATGGCTGAAGGTGGCGTCCGCCAGGATTTCGCGCGCCGCTAGTAGAACCTTCAGCGCCAGCGCTCGGTCGCCCTTTTGCGGGACAAGCTCGTCGGAATCGTACGGCGGCAACTCGTCGACAAAGAAGAAGTCCGCCATCGTTGCCACATCACGCAGCGTCTTGATGCGTTCTTGCAGCAGCGGAGCGACGCGTAACATTTTGGCTGGATCAGCGCGCAATCCGGCCGCGCAAGCAAACGGCAGCATCTGTCGAGCCAGCTCCTCCACGGGCAGCGTGCGGATCAGCTCGGCGTTCAGCCACATCGCCTTCGGATCGATGGGGTCTTCTTCCGTAAAATTCACCACCGCGTTGTGCCGGTGAATCCCGTCAAACGAAAACGCAAGCATCAGCTCTTCGCGCGTTAGCTGCTCGCGATTGTCTTTGGGCGACCATCCCAGCAAACACAAAAAATTGATATATGCGTGCGGAAGAAAGCCCGCGTCGCGATACGTGGTGACACTCACCACCGGCCCATGCTTGCGCTTCGACAGCTTCGATCCGTCTGGGGCAAGCAGCAGCGGCAAATGCGCAAACTGCGGCGGCTCGGCCCTTAGTGCGTCGAAGATCAGCACGTGTTTGAACGTATTCGTCAGATGATCCTGGCCCCGAATAATGTGGCTGATGCGCAAATCCACGTCGTCAGCGCAGGATGCCATGTGATACGTCGGAACACCGTTGCCGCGCAGCAGCGCGAAATCCTCGATATCCGCCGCCAGTTTCGATTGCTCGCCGTAAACCGAATCCTGAAACTCCACGGCGAGCGAAGTCTCGCGAGGCACTCGAAAGCGAAGCACGAACGGCTCACCTGAATCCGCGCGGCGCTGGCTCTCTTCGGCCGAGAGCTCGCGCATCCCCGGATTGAAGAGCCACCCGCCGCCTGCGTGCTCTTTCTCGGCCTCTTTCTCCGTCGCCGCCGGCGTGAAATCGCGATACGCCAGCCCTCTCTCGAAAATCGCCCACGCCATCTGGCGATGCAGATCGCCGCGCTCTGACTGAGCGTATTGTTCGTCCCAATCCAAATTCAGCCATTTCAGCCCATCGAAGATCGAATCGAGCGACGCCTGCGTATTGCGATCGACGTCGGTGTCGTCGATGCGCAGAATCATCGTCCCGCGATTGCGGCGCGCATACAGCCAGTTGAAGATGAACGTTCGCGCACTTCCGATGTGCAGATAACCGGTGGGCGACGGGGCAAAACGGACACGCAGCATCAAATTTTAGGATACAGGAGCCGCGCCGCCGCCCACCACTCTGCGAAACAAATCTGCGAACTCCGAAATGGAAAGTTGCTCCGCGCGCCTGCTGGTTTGGGGGATCGAATCAAGGATTGCCCGCTCGTAGCTTCCCAACAAATTATTGCGGATTGTTTTCCGCTTCTGGCGAAAGCATCGTCCCACGAAGGCCAGAAATGCCTCGCGATCCAGGGCAGGGAACTCGGGGAAATCTCTGGGCGTCAGCCGTACCACCGCCGAATCCACCTTGGGAGGCGGCCGAAACGCGGCGGCGGGCACGCTGAACATCAACTCCGGAGCGCTCAACAACTGCGTCTGCACGCTCAGGTAGCCATAATCGCGGGTGCCTGGATGCGCCGTCAATCGCTCGGCCACTTCTTTTTGCACCAAAAATACAGCGTGGGTTAACTGCCCACTCGACTGCCCGCCCAATCGCAAGGTCTTCACGAGAATTGGCGACGTGATGTAATACGGCAAATTTCCAACCACCGCGGCTGCGCCCCATTGCGCCAGATCGGACTTCAAAACGTCGGCTTCCACGAGCGTCAGCCGGGGCTCATCGCGAAACTTGGCCCGAAGATACTGCACCAGTACGGGATCGATTTCGATCGCCACCACGCGTTCGGCCCTGGCCAAAAGATATGACGTCAGCGCTCCGCGTCCCGGACCAATTTCCACCACCGTGCCCGTCTTTTCAGCAGATTCGTCCGGACATGCGGCCTCCGCGATCCGCTCCAGAATCGCTTGCCGCACCAGGAAATGCTGGCCTAAGCGTTGCCCCACGGTGCCTAATCCAAAGCCCGCTGCACGATCGCGTTCAAGTGCAGACGGGCGCAATCGATATGCGGAAAATCTGTGTTGCTTTCGTTGAACAGAAGCGCGAGATCCGTACCAGCCAGGATCACCGCCTCGACGCCCTCGCGCTCCATCAGCAAATGCGCCAGCCCGCTGAGGCTCTCGCGCTGCTCCTTCGATCCCGCGCCTGTGCTGACCAATTGCATGTAGAGTTCATGAACGGCCGCGATCTCGGCCGCCGCTGGAGCCACCACGTCCACGCGCCGCAACAACCCAAACATTTCCGACTCCATGGTGAAACGCGTCCCGAACAATGCCACGCGCCGCCAACCCCGCGCCTCAATCTCCCGCTGCAGCTCTTCGGCCAGATTCACAATCGGAAGCCGCGAAAGCTTCAACAATTCCGCGATGCAAATGTGCGGCGTCACGGCTGGTATCACTGCGAATTCCGCGCCAGCGTCTGCCAATCGGCCGATCAATCCCTTCAGATATTGTGCCAGCCCGGCCTTGTTGCCTGCCTGCGCCGCGCCCAGCACGCGATTCACGTCAGCATGCGCCATCACCAGATCCAGAACCTGGCCGCGCGCAGCGTAGTCCTTTGCGAGCGCCTGATAATAGTGAACCGTCGCGCCGACGCCCAGCCCTCCGATTAGCCCAACGCACCGGCCCAATTTACGCGCCGCCGATCCGCAGCAACTCCACCTCGAAAATCAATGTCGCACCGCCTGGAATCACTGGCGGACTTCCCCGGTCCTCATAGGCGATGCTCGCCGGACACACCAGCTCCGATTTCCCGCCCACCTTCATCTTTTGCACGCCCTCCGTCCAGCACGGAATCACTTGGTTCAGCGGGAATTGCGCCGGCTCATTGCGCTTGTAGGAGTTGTCGAATTCGGTTCCATCCACCAGCGTGCCGCGATAGTGGACCGTCACCGTATCGCTGGCTTTTGGAGACGCGCCCGAGCCCGCCCGCAGCTCGCGATAGACCAAGCCGCTATCGGTCCTGATCGCGCCAGGCTGCGCAGCCGCTTTGTCCAGATACGCCTTGGGATCGCCCGAGCTCGCCCCAGACTCCGTGGACTTCGACGATGAACATCCAACTAAAACAACCGCCAGAAAAAATAATATCAGAAAAGGCAATAGTGCACGCATGAGATACAGGGTAGCAGGGCCTGGCGGTGTTAACTCAAACGGCTTGACAAAATACTACACGGTCGGTTATAAGTTATTGAAGTTCTTAAAGCCTTTGCGCTGAATCGAATTTGCCGTTGCCGCAAGTTCGTAAGCTGTGAACCGGCTTCGTGAGCTCGCCCTACTCGTGGCGATAACAGCCTCTAATTCACACTAATCGTTCCCGAAAATCGGGAATTCTTCGATATGAGGAGGTCTTTTGAAGACCTTCACCATCTTCCTTTTGTCGACTTTGTCGACGGGGTGCGCTTTTGCCCAGGCGAACGTGCCCCTCGGCGCGGCCGGTAATTTCGCGATTCTGGCGTTTTCTACTGTGACAAATACGGGTCCTACCATGATCACGGGCAACATTGGTGTTTCCACGGGCACTTCGATAACGGGATTTCCACCAGGTGTAATCTCGGGCTCGACACACCTCAACGACGGCCTCGCGCAGCAAGCGCAGACCGCCCTAACCGCGGCGTATAACAATGCGATGACCCAGCCGGTAACTCAGAATCTCACGGGGCACAATCTTGGTGGCCTGACGTTGGGTCCGGGCGTTTATAAGTTTGATAGCTCGGCGATGTTAACCGGAACGCTCACTCTTTCGGGCTCGGGCTATTACATCTTTCAGATTGGCAGCACACTCACTGTGGCAAACGGGTCCGCGGTGCTGGCCCAGAACGGTGCTGATTCTGCAAATATCTTTTGGCAGGTCGGAGCATCGGCGACTCTGGGGACGGGTATCAGCTTCGTCGGAAACATTTTGGCCCTGACCTCTATCACGGTCGATACCGGCGACACGTTGGCCGGCAGGCTGTTGGCGAGCGGTGGCGCGGTCACGCTGGATGATGATAACTTGACCTACCCTCCCGCGACCACAACGGGCGGGTTCGGCGGACCACCAGCGACACCCATTCCCGCTTCATGGATCCTGGTCCTCATTGGCCTGGCTTGCGCCATGCTGTATCAGACTCGGGGGCGATGGCTGCAACTGTGGAAGAACGGTTAAGCGGCGCTTACACTCGCCCGAAGGCCCGGCTATCGTACGTTATGATGGCCTGTAGCGGCGGAGGATCGTCTGATTACTCGAACGATCACACGAATCGTGATTCGATCCGGTTTGTGCGTATTCGTCAGCGCATTCGCCTTTGGGCAGGCCAAGCAAAGCCTAACGTTTGAAGTGGCGTCGGTCAAGCCGTCCGCGCCCGTTCCGCCGAACGGAGGAGTATATTTTGGTCCACCGCGCGGCGGGCCCGGGACACCCGACCCAGACCAGATTACATGGACCTACGCCACCTTGAGAGGCTTGCGCATGACCGCGTATGACATGAAGGAATATCAGGTCAGCGGCCCTGCCTGGCTGAACACCGAAAGATACGATATCCGCGTCAAGGTCGCCGAAGGCGCAACCAAAGAGCAGGTCAACGTGATGTGGCAGAACCTCCTTGCTGAACGGTTCGGCGGAAGCTACATCATGAGTCCAAGGAGTTCCAGGTGGAGGAGCTCGTGGTCGCGAAGGGCGGGCATAAGCTGAAGGAGACTACGGTGGACCCGGCGGCCGAGCTGGATCCAGGGCCTCCTAAGTTTGACAAGGGCGGCGAGCTGACCGGGCCGGGATTCGTTACGACGATCAAGGCCAGTGGACAAGCGCGCACGGTGGCCAAGGCGCAGCCGCTCTCGAAATTGACGGCGATGTTGGGAGGCGTGCTCCACCGCCCCGTGCTTGACAAAACCGGGCTAACCGGGAAATACGATTTCAGCGTCGAATTCAATATCGATCTACGCGGGCTTGGGCCGCCGCCACCGGGACCTGGAGGGCCGGCCCCCGCTACGGCTCCCGTCGATAGCGCCAATGAACCCGGGCCGGATCTGGCCGCCGCCGTGCAACAACAGCTTGGCTTTAGGCTGGCGGGGGCCAAGGCGAACCTGGACGTGTTGATAATCGACAAGGCCGAGAAGGCGCCCACGGACAACTGACATCGGCCGCCCAGGAAAGGGACCTGGCGACCCGCCGCAACTCCACCGTAGTAAACTATTTATCGGTGGCTTCCCCGTCGAATCGTCGCGATTTTCTCCGCATTTTCGGCACCGCTGCAACTGGCATTACAGTGGCTTCGCGCGTTGTGCTGAAATCGGCGCAGGGCGAGACCGCGCCCAATCCGCTTGCAGTCGTCAAACTCACTGACAGTTTCCTGCTGATCACTGGCGCTGGCGCCAACGTCCTCGCCGTCCTCGGCCCCGACGGCGTGCTCATGGTCGATGGCGGATCTCCCGAGCATTCCGCCGAGCTGCTGAAATTGGTCGCCGACAAGTCCGGCGGCAAACCGGTGCAAGTGCTCTTCAACACCTGCTGGGACAGCGACCGCACCGGATCGAACGAGACCCTCGGTAAAGCCGGCGCCAAAATCATCGCGCACGAAAATACCAAGCTCTGGTTGGGCGCTGAGTTCGAGTCCCGCCGGCAAAAACGCACCTTCGAACCCCATCCCAAGGCCGCGCTCCCCAATCAGACGTTCTATAGCGGGACCAAGAAAATGACATTCGGCGCGGAGCCTGTCGAATATGGCTACGTCATGCAGGCGCACACCGACGGCGACATCTATGTTTACTTCCCCGGGCCGAACATTCTGATGGCCGGCGGCGTGGTCTCCGGCGCGAGCTATCCTGTTGTCGACTTCGACACGGGGGGATGGCTTGGACCGCTGGACCGTGGCGGCGACCCGCGGTACGAGGATTCACCTGTTCCAAATGGCCTCGTCGGGTCGCAAAGGGCGTTGCTGAAAGTAACCAACGCCGATACACGCATCGTCCCTGGAAATGGGCCTGTGATGACGCAAGCGGATCTAAAAGCCGAAATTGAAATGCTAGCCACCGTGAGGGATCGTCTGGTGAAGCTGATCCGCATGGGCTACGGCCCCAAAGAAATGATCGCCGCCAAGCCTACGGAGGAGTTCGACGCGAAGTACGGCAATCCGGAGCAGTTCATCCGAAACGCGTATATGGGTTTGTGGGGACACGTTCACGAGTTGGGCGGAATCGTCTAATGCGGCACCTATTGCGTCACGGGTTCAAAGCTCTACCGTTTGCGTTCGCCGCTCTCGCGTTTGGAGCGCCGCCGGCTGCCTCCGTTTCCGCGCATCGAGCGATGCTCGATCACTATTGCGTCACGTGCCACAACCAAAAAGCCAAAACCGCGAGCGTCACTTTCGACACCATGGACCTGTCGCAGGTGGGCAAGGACGCCGCTGTGTGGGAGCGAGCCATCCGCAAATTGCGGGGAGGGATGATGCCTCCTCTGGGCATGCCGAAGCCCGACCCGGCCGCAGTGAACGCGTTCGTGACATTTCTGGAAACTTCGCTCGATCAGGCGGCGTTGGCTGCTCCCAATCCTGGAACCGTGTCGCTGCACCGTTTGAATCGCGCCGAATACCAGAATGCGATGCAGGATGTTCTCGGGGTGGATGTGGACGCCGCGGCGCTGCTCCCCAGGGATGACATAAGCAATGGGCTGGACAATATCGCGAATGTTCTCAAAGTTTCGCCTTCGTTCCTCGATCAATACATCGCCGCCGCGCGTGCAGTAAGCCGTCTCGCGATCTCGTATCCGCCGCCCACGGAACCCGTAAAAGCGGTCCTACACGGAGACCCGGCCGATGCCGAAGGATTGCCGCTTGGTACGCAGGGTGGGATCGTGGCGAAGCACCTGTTCCCGTTTGACGGCGACTATAACTTCACCACTGCCGGTCCATATCCCATTCTCACCATCGATGGACTTCCCGTTTCCACCAGCAGCGGCTTCGTGCATGTGAAAGCGGGGACGCACGAGCTGGCTTTGACATCGCCGGCGCACAGTTTCGCCGAGGCCGATGGCATGCTGCAGTCGTTTATTCCCGGGCGCGCGTTTCCCGGCTACGGTTTCGCGCCGGGCGGTGCGGGCCCCGGTGGCCGTAGGGCTCCCTCTGGGCCAAGCATCGAGATCATCGGGCCGTATCATACGACCGGCAAGCCGGTGGAAACCGAAAGTCGCGCGCGGATTTTTGTGTGCAAGCCGCCGAGCGAGAGCGAAGAAGCCCCGTGCGCAAATCGGATTCTGTCCGAGGTTGCCCGTAGGGCGTTTCGACGTCCCGTCACAGCCAAGGATCTGGTTGCGCCCATGGCCTTTTTCAAACAAGGACGAGCGGACTCAGGCAATTTCGAAGGCGGAATTCAGAACGGCATTATTGCGATCCTGGCTAGTCCCAAGTTCCTCTATCGGGCCGAGCCGCCGCCGGTGGGCCTCGCG
>Ga0206831_1042_pt1 | contig 42406 bp, 28 predicted proteins | sample Alteio_BWOrgCont_73_FD_152876 | JGI IMG/M metagenome (GOLD analysis project Ga0206831, IMG submission 152876) | Enriched cells from forest soil in Barre Woods Harvard Forest LTER site, Petersham, Massachusetts, United States -... | ecosystem: Environmental > Terrestrial > Soil > Temperate forest >...
GCTCGTGTTGAGCGAGACAGCGCATGAAACGCCTGGTCCAGATCCCATACCAAATCCTCCACGTTTTCGAGGCCGACGGAAAGCCTGATCATTTCGGGGCCGACGCCACCGGCGACCAGCTCCTCGTCCGTCAATTGCTGGTGCGTCGTCGATGCAGGGTGAATGACGAGGCTGCGGACGTCGCCGACGTTGGCGAGGTGCGAGAAAAGGTTGAGCCCCTCGATGAACTTTTTGCCGTCCTCACGGACCTGCGCGCCTTCGCCCTTAAGGCCGAAGGAGAAGACGGCGCCGGGGCCCTTGGGCAGATATTTTTGCGCGAGCGCGTGATCGGGATGGCTCGGCAGGCCGGCGTAGGAGACCCACGCGACGTTTTCGTTTTGCTCAAGGTACTCGGCGATTTTCTGCGCGTTGCCGACATGGCGGTCCATGCGGAGCGAGAGCGTCTCGAGGCCCTGGATGAGGAGGAATGAATTCATGGGCGAGAGGCAGGCGCCGACGTCGCGGACGGTTTCGGCGCGGGCCTTCATGAGGAAGCCGTAGTGGCCGAAGGTATCGAAGAAGCGGAGGTCGTGGTACGACGGCGAGGGCGCGGCGATGGTGGGAAAGCGGCTGAAATCGAAGTTGCCCGAGTCGAGGATGACGCCGGCGATGGCGTTGCCGTGGCCGCCGATGAACTTGGTGGCGGAGTAGAGGACGATGGTCGCGCCGTGCTCCATCGGGCGGCAGAGATAGGGCGTGGCGAAGGTGTTGTCGATGATGAGCGGGATTTTGTGCGAGGCGGCGAGGGCGGCGAGTTTTTCCTGGTCGAGGATGGAGCCGCGCGGGTTGCCGATGGTCTCGCCGTAGAGCGCGCGGGTCTTTTTGGTGATCGCGGCTTCCCATGCGGGAATGTTGTGGGGATCGACGAGGGTGACTTTGATCGAGAGCTTCAGCAGCGTTTGCTTAAGCTGCGTGACCGTGCCGCCGTAGAGATGCGACGAGGCGACGACTTCATCGCCGGGCGCGAGCAGGGTCATGAGCGCGATGAATTGCGCCGCCATGCCGCTGGAGACGGCGAGGGCCCCCGTGGCGCCTTCGAGCGAGGCCATGCGTTCCTCGAAGACGGCGGTCGTTGGGTTGCTGATGCGCGTGTAGATGTTGCCGTACTGCTTGAGCTCGAAAAGTTGCGCGGCCTGGTCGGCGTTGTCGAAGACGTAGGAGGTCGTTTGGTAAATGGGGACCGCGCGCGCGCCGGTGGTCGAGTCGGGGACATGGCCCGCGTGGATCATGCGGGTCTCGAAACCAAATTTGCGGGGCGCGGGCCGATTCGTCATCCGGATACTTTATCGCAAGCCGCTTTTCCGCCCAGCAAAAAGGGGTAATGGATCCGGTTGAATTTTAGTGGGTCTATTCCTAGAACATATTCATGCCACCACCGATCCCAGTCATTCTAGCCGCGTATAATCCCGATTGGCCGCAAATGGCCGCCGATCACGCGGAACGCCTTCGGGTACTTGGTCCAATCCTTGTGATCGTCCATCACATCGGTTCGACCGCGGTACCTGGTTTGGCCGCCAAACCGATCATCGAGCTCATGGCGCTGGTAACCGGATTGGCTGAACTCGACCGGGAACATCGGAGCGTTGAGGCGCTTGGCTATGATTGGCACGGCGAGCTTGGCATATCGGGACGGCGCTATTGTACTCTTTCCGATAAGGCCGGTATTCGCCTCGTTCAGCTTCACTTTTTCAAGATGGATTCGCCACATGCCGAACGTCACATCGCTTTTAGAAACTATTTGCGTGCCCATCACGAAACGGCCGTTGCCTATGAGAAGGAAAAGCGCCGGGCGCGCGACCTCCACCCTCATGATTCCCATGCCTATAATGATGAAAAGGACGCCTGGATTCGACAGGCCGAAGCCGCGGCACTCAATTGGTTTGCGAAGCATTAGCCCGCGCTCGATTTCCACCAGATTTCAAACTGACCCACGACCGGACGCTACTGGACCTTGCGTCGGGACGCATTCACGCGTAGGTTGGGTTTCCTACGGGGGCGCATTGGCTTCGACTGGAGCATGGTGGTGCCCGCCGCAAGTCGAGAATGGGGTAGGTCTTCTCGTAAAACAGCCAGCCCAAAAATAAAGAACAACAATACGTTGGCTCTCGCTGCCTAATTTAGGCTCGACGTTGCCGCCTTGACCTCCACTAGGGGACGGCAACGACATTAGTGGGGCGACGCAGCAGGTGAGTGACCGACCTGCCGCGGCGAATCAACGTGGTGACTACGGATACGGGGTGAGCTGCGCCACAACCTTTATCCCGACAATATCAGCGCGGACAAACTTGTAGAAGCGGTCAAGGCCTTGTTCTAGGACGCGGGTTCGACCCCCGCCGCCTCCACTTGTTAGTGTTTTATTATAAATGACTTGCAATAAGTTCTGATTGTTTGGCCGGCACTTGTCCAGCACTTGTCCAAGATTTGGGCTAAACGAGGAAACCTCTTCGTGACTTTGGCTTCGGTCATATCCGGAGTGAATTTTTTTGGTGCCTGCATTTTGGGCCGATGTCTATTCGTTGCTCTATAATTCACGCATGAGCGACAAACCACGTGTTAAGTTTACTCGGACGAAGCGTTATGTGATTGAGCCACCGGTTAAGCTGAATGCTGAGTTTAAAATCATTTCGCCTGGTTCTAAGGAGGAGGCGAAGCATTGGCAGTTGACGGTAAGTGCTCGAGGGACTGGTACCAAGAAGAAGCGGTTTTATTATGATACAGAGCGAGCAGCTAAGGAGGATCGTGAACGTAAGCAGGCTGAAATTGACCAGCGGGAGTTTGTAGGGTTCTCGATGCCAGTCGAGGTGAGACGCAATGTCGCGACCTGGATCGAGCAGTTGGAGAAAAGGAATTTGACCATGGAAGAGGTTGTACATGTGGCCCTGGAGGCCCATGAGGTCGGGCTTTTGCCTAGGGAAATGCTTGAAGCGGGAAAATTGGTGAAACAGCTCAATTTATTGAGCTCGCAGGATGTGGATTAATGTGTGGCCTACCATCAACCTCAGGCGAAGAGGAAACGATTCGATGCTGATGCGCCTGCAATAAGGGAGATCGTTTCCTTGGTCTTGACATGATACTAAGCGTACGATTACTCTTCTGCCTACGCATGAAACCCCCGGTCCGAAAGATCCGCACTAATCTCGGGCTCGCTCAACCCGAATTCGGTCAGCTATTTGGCGTTCACCCGATGACGGTCAGTCGGTGGGAACGAGGCGAACTGGTCCCGAGCCCGTACCAGCAGGCGCTTATGGCAGAATTTGGAAAAGCTGCGACCAAGAGCAAAGTTGAAGAGGAGTTGAAGTCGCTGTTATTCGCTGCCGGCGTGGTAGCTGCTATTTATTTTCTCCTCAATCTGGCAAAGAAATGATCGCGAACACTTTTTTTATCTCTCCCGGCGATGTTTTGTACCGCCGGAAAGGTTTATTTTTTGAACATGTTGGTGTTTACCTTGGCTGGAACTTGGTTTTTCAAAATACGCCGAAAGCAGGTGAGCACTTCGTGTCATTGGCTGACTTCACTCAAGGCCATCCATACCGGGTTCGCCGGACCGGCGTACCGCAGCATTTGCTTAATTGGCGCACGCAACTTCGTCTTCAGCAACCCAGACGTTACAACTTACTTTTGAATAATTGTGAGCATACGGCTTCGGCGCTAACCGATGGGGAGTCTTGGAGTCCGCAGCTCTTCGCCGGGCTGGTAATCTGCGGTCTGGTGGCATTTTGTCTCGCCAGAAAATAAGAAACTGTCATCAACGTTAGGCGGGGTGCTTTTTCAGCCATTCTTCGACCTCTTCCAGGCTCATCTTTGTGAGCTTGGCTCCGAACCTTTTTCGCCGGCGCAAGAGATTCCTTTTGTGTTTTTCGATGGGGAAACTCTTGCCGGTGTAGAGTCGGCGGGCACGCGCTGGTTTGACTCCGTGAATCGCGGCTACCAGTTTCTTTTTCTCCACGCCGAGATACCGAAGAACCGTGAGAACGTGTTTCCGACAAAGGGCCTGCTCTTTGACGCAATTGCCAACCAGGCTCTTTCTTGCGGACTAGTTCAATCCTGATACGCTTACCAACAATCGGGCTGATCCGCGTCCGTAAGATCAAGAAAGAATGGTCACATGAACTTCCAAGCCTTCCTAGACCAATTGCCCGATTGTCCAGGCTCTAGTGGCCTTTCAGTTACAAATTACCCCGGAGGTTTTAGATATGTGCAGCAGGGCTTGGCTGAATTTATCGGTCCTGATGTGGCGCCTAGTGCGATTGATCAACCAACACAGCCGCGTGTTATAATTGTGTCTGCTGCTGGGGCTGCGGGGAAGTCCACTTTGGCCCAAGCGGTAGCATTTAAAAAGCAGGCACCGATTTGGGATCTGGCCCAGGCCTCGGCAGTTGGCGAAAACTCTATGACGGGGCAATTAACCGCATCGTTTGGCTTTAGTCTAGCCAGCCAGGTAAGCACGCATCTTGGCGCTGGCACTCTTTTTCTGATTGTGGATGCGCTTGATGAAGCCCGGGTGAAGGCAAACCAGGCAGGTTTCGAAGCGTTTATCCAGGACATCGCTGCGATCGCGAAGAATGGCAATGGGCCCGCTTTTGTATTGTTGGGACGCACACAGACAGCTGAAATGACATGGATACTTCTCGCTGAAGCAGGAATCTCCACCTCGTTGTTATCGATTCAGCCCTTTACGCGCACCCAGGCCGAGCAATACATTGAGGCTCGTCTTCGCAATTTTGATGAATCGGCTGCAAGCCGGATCGCCAATCATCCGCAGCCATTCGTAGAGGCTCGAGATTTGGTTTTGGATCAATTAGAGCTGGCGGTTGGTGGAGAAGTTGCCATCAACGAAGAAGCCTCACGGGAGTTCTTGGGGTATGCTCCTGTGCTTGAAACCGTGGCAGTCCTCTTGGCCAAGGAGAGCAATTTTCAGGAGTTCTCAGCAGGCTTGAGATCGGTGAGTAGTAAGGTGAAGCGTCAGACAGACCGGCCCCTAGCAGTTCTTGAGCACGTAATTGATCGGCTTCTCGAACGTGAGCAAAGGCAGAAGCTTCAGGCTAATATCAGGCCAGCGTTGGAAGCTGTAGCTGCTGAAGCGGGCTGGAGTGATTGGGACAGCCTATATTCGCCAGATGAACAAAAAACTCGGCTTTTAGGACTCATCCTAAGCCGTGAGTTAACCGCTTGCCCCGCGATGCCGGCTTCCGTGCGTGCACGCTACGAAGAACAACTAAAGGCGTGGCTGCCCGAGCATCCGTTTTTGCGCGATGGTAAGCAGTCTGCAAACAAAGTTTTTGAGTCTTACCTTTTTGCGATTGCGATGCGCGAGTACCTCACCCCCTTAAGCGGTTTTGTTGAGCAGCAGATCATGGCGCGCAACTACAAGCCATCTCGCCTTCTTGCAGATTTTTATATTCTGCTTGGAGAGCAGTCTGGTAACGAGGTAGTGGCGAAGCGGCAGATTGGATTGCTATACGATTCACTTCTAGCCGGCGAGACCGATTCCCTTCGGGTGCGCCTATCCATCGAAGCAGGGGACCCTGATGAGTCTGACGAAGAAGAAAGTGCGGTTAACAGCGAAGGTGAATTTGAGTTGGTCTATTTAATGCCTGGAGCTGCTGTCGGAGAACAAGTCGAGGCTCGTAGCTTTAAGATCGTGGAAGAGAATGGAATGTTGTCTTTCGGGCGCCAGCTGAAAGAGGCTGCCATTGTTACGCGCGGAACAATATCACTTGGGGGTACAGTAGACGATTTTGAAGTTGGCCCAGCAGTGGATATTCGGTCCGATGTGCTTGAGATTCATTCGTCCGGCATAGTAATACGCGGCGCTGCAAAGAAATCCACAACGGAATCGGATGCGGTATTATTCGATGCCCGGAAATGTGAATCAGCAGTTTCTCGTAAGCCAGTGATACGGGGTGGGTCACTCGCTGTGCGTTGGCCCCATGCTGAGGTTTATCCTTGGAACGAGTTTGTCCTAGGTGCACCAGATGATGATGCCGATGGTGACGAGATGCACGAGGTATCTCGCCGCTTCCGACGAATAGTGGGCAGCTTGCGGTCGCACAGTAAGGGAAGTCTGGCACGCTTCAAGGATAAGGTTGAGCATCGGCGCGTATTGAAAAATGACCTTGGAAGGGCTTTGCTTGCTAAGCTAGTGGCTGACGGCGTTTTGACACTTGAGAAGGATTTTTATCACTGGGGACCAGAACGTGGCGATGCGTTGCTCAAGGTTTCTTGGCATGGCTTGCGAAATAGGCATGTCACTCCCGAAATGCGGGCGTACTTTTCGCAGTTTATTGCGGAGAACAAGAAGCTATTTTGAAGATCAAGTTTCGAATTTTTTGATCGGAAGCAGGTTTCACCACTCTAGCGGGCATCTTCGCTGATGGGATCGATCTGGCTTGATGGCTACCAAAAATATTTAAGGCATCCAATCCGCGCAGAGTAACTCCGCTTGGGCCAGTACAGTTTTGGTGGCTTCCTCCTGCAAATCTGGTGGGTAGCCATGCTTTTTTAAGATGCGTTTTACCATCACTCTGATTTTGGCGCGGGCACCCTCCCGGACGGTCCAGTCGATAGTCACGTTCTTTCGCACCTGGGTGACCAGTTCAGTCGCTATTACTTTTAACTCGTCGACTCCCATTACCTGAACCGCACTGTCGTTCACGGCCAATGCGTCATAAAAGGCGATTTCGTCCTCGGTCAAGCCGAGTTGTTCTCCGCGTTTCGTGGCCGTGCTAATTTGCTTGGCCAGCTTGATCAATTCCTCGATCACCTCTTGTGTGGCGATGGCGCGATTGCGATACGCGTTCAGAGTCTTTTGGAGCATTTCAGTAAATGTCCGACTTTGCACCAGGTTGCGGGTAGATTGCTTTCGAATTTCATCCTTGAGCAGTTTCGCCAGTAGTTCGGCGGCGACATTTTTGAATTTTAGTCCCCTGACCTCCGCGAGAAACTGATCGGATAGGATTGAGATGTCTGGTTTCTTGAGACCGGCTGCGGTGAAGACATCAATGATTTGCCCGTCCGCAAGAATCGCCTTCGAGACAAGTTGTCGTACAGCATGGTCCAGTTCGTCGGGTGATTTACCCGATGCTGAAGTTTTGGCCAGTTGGGCCTTGAGTGCCTGAAAAAAAGAAATGTCATCTCGCAATGCAACCGCTTCATCTGTCGCGGCACAGAGAGCGAAGGCCTTGGAAAGATCCGCAACGATCTGCACGAACCGTGCCTTACCATCTTCTTGTTGCAGGACATGTTCCTGCCCAGCAGGGATAAGAGAAAGGCGTTCGGCCGGTGTACCGGTCGTCCACTTCGACCAATCAAAGCGATGCAGTATTCCGCAGGCGATATCGTGCAACTCTAATGTCGCTTGGATGGCCTTTTCTTCGACGTCAGCGATAGAACCTTTGCCTCCACTCTCCGTATAGGTGGCCATGGCGTATTTTAACTGGTCGGCTAAGCCGAGGTAATCAACTACGAGTCCACCTGGCTTGTCCTTGAATACTCGATTTACCCGTGCGATGGCCTGCATCAGGCCATGCCCGCGCATCGGTTTGTCGGCGTACATCGTATGGAGGCAGGGGGCGTCGAAACCGGTCAGCCACATGTCGCGTACAATTACGATGCGGAATGGATCCTTGGCATCTTTGAAGCGGGTGGCCATTTCCCGACGCCGTTCTTTATTTCGGATATGGGGCTGCCAGTCAGGGCCATCCTCGGCGCTACCGGTCATGACGATTTTAGCCACGCACCGCTTTCTCTTCTCCGCGTCGAGATTATCATCGTGCTCACTTGTCCACGTCGGTCGCAGTTTAATGATGGCGTTATAGAGATCGACGCAAATACGACGGCTCATGCAGACGATCATTGCCTTGCCTTCCATCGCCTCCAGTCGGCGTTCGTAGTGCTGCACGAGATCAGCAGCAATGAGGGCAATCCGCTTCGAATCTCCTACCAGTGCCTCCAATGTCGCCCATTTTGTTCGCAGTTGTTGACGGGTGCTTTCTTCTTCGCCCTCGGTGATGTCGTCAAATTCGTCATCGAGCTGGGGAAGTTCCGCTTGGTTAAGGGACAGTTTGGCGATGCGACTCTCGTAGTAAATTGGCACCGTCGCGCCATCCGCAACAGCCCTTTGGATGTCGTAGATACTGATGTAATCACCAAAGATTGCCCGGGTGTTGGCGTCATTCTTTTCAATGGGCGTGCCGGTGAAGCCGATAAACGATGCGTTTGGCAGGGCATCTCGCAAGTGACGGGCCAATCCGTCGACCAGATCGTATTGACTACGATGTGCTTCGTCAGCGATCACGACGATGTTTTGTCGGTCAGACAGAAGAGGCATTTTTGCGCCCTTCTCCTCCGGCATAAATTTCTGAATTGTGGTAAAAACTACCCCGCCGCTGGCCACCCTCAGGAGCGTGCGTAAGTTCTCGACCGACTCGGCCTGAACCGGCATTTGTCGCAGGATTTCGTGGCAGCGCTGGAATTGACCGAAAAGCTGGTCGTCGAGGTCGTTGCGGTCCGTTAGGACGACGAGCGTCGGATTTTGCATTGCTGGGTGTTTAACGATGCGGGAGGCATAAAAGAGCATGGAAAAACTCTTTCCTGACCCCTGGGTATGCCACACCACGCCGGCGCGCCGGTCACCTGCCTTGCCGCCGTGCTGTTTCTCTGCCCAGAATTTGCCGGGAGTCTCGGCAACCCGGCTCCCCGTTTCCGCCATGCCACTAGCCCGCACCGTTTCCAGCACAGCGGCGTTCACGGCATGAAACTGGTGGTAAGCGGCGATTACCTTATTGAGGTGTTGGCTGTCGGTATTGTCTTCGAAGACGATAAAATGTTGAAGCAGGTCGAGGAAGCGGTGCCTCTCGAACACCCCTCGCACCAGCACGTCCAATTCCAGCAGAGTTCTGGGTGCGTCATGTACTCCGTCGATGGTGCGCCAAACTTTGAACCACTCCTGGTTGGCGGTTAACGAACCGATGCGTGCCTGGGCGCCGTCCGAGACTACAAGTATTTCATTATAGTAAAAAAGCGAACCGATTTCCTGCTTGTACGTCTGCAACTGCTGGTAGGCAGACCAGATTGTTGCGTCTTCGTCCGCTACATTTTTCAATTCGATCACTGCCAAGGGTAGGCCGTTGACGAAGACCACAATGTCGGGACGCCGGTTGTGATTTCCCTCGATTACGGTGAACTGATTTACCGCCAGCCAGTCGTTGGCCTCGGTATCGTCAAAATCGATCAGCCGGATTCGGTCGCCGGCGATGCCGCCGTCCGCTCGGCGATACTCTACTTCCACGCCGTCTCTCAGCATGGCGTGAAAGCGGCGGTTATTGCTAGTTAACGAGGGCGTTTCAGGGTGCAGGACTTTTCGTAGAGCCTCCTCCCGTGCTTCTTCCGGAATATCCGGATTAAGTCTGGCTATTGCACCCTTCAATCGTTCGATCAAGACGACCTCATTGAATGAATTACGTTCGGCTCCAGGTTCACCGGGACCGACGGCAGGACCATGAGCAATGGTGTAGCCAAGCTCCGAAAACCATTCGAGAGATGCCAGTTCGACAGTATTCTCGGAAATCATGCTTTTTCCCCTTCCGGCTCATTCAGAAATTCAGCAAGAGCGTCCTTGTAGGTTTGTAGATCTAATTGGTACAGAACATCACTTGGTTTGTATTGTCCTTGAAAGATCGAGACGGGAGGATGGAGTTCGTCGGTGTAATCGTTGAATTCAGGATGCTCGAAATAAGAGAGGGGTGCTTCCACGCCGTCTTCCTGTTGACCGTTGCGGTGGGACTCAACCAGGAATTTGATAACGGTGTCCGCGGCACGGGCGGCGAACTCCGCATGACACGAATTCAGTGTTGGCCGATCGGCTTCTTGTCCATGACCGATTTCTCCTTCGAGATTCCTTAGCTCCCCTAGACCATGGACCACGCCAACCAACCCCTTGAGTGCTGTCTCGATCTTTTTCTTGGCATTTTTGGGGTCCGGATGCCCTGCCGGAATTCTAACGACGGCGCTTAGTGTGAAGCTTGCCAGTTGTTGCACACTCCAGTTCTCATCCGCAGTTTTCCCCATCTCCTTAAAGATGGTTTTGCACGTAGTCTCGATCAGCGACTTTGCGTGGTCAAAGATAACCCCAGGATCGCTTTTCAGGTTGTTTTCAATTTCCCTGATCGCTCGCTCGATCCGGTCTGGAGCAGTCAGATGCCGCGCCACGAATCGAGCGCCTGACATCAGCGGAGACTGGTCGTTGGCTGGCATGGTTAGCACCTTTTAGGAATATACCGGCACCCCGTGGCACAAACTTTAACGGCTTCGTCATCATCCGTTTCAGGGCTCTTGTTTGGTGCGTGAAGCGGTGCGCCCAGAACCCTTTGGTGTGGATATCGGGTCCATATCGATGTTTTCAGTCGTAGTAACTCATCGAGGAGTTTGGGTGAAAAATTGACCCGGTGGCCTTGACCAAGGGTTTCTACGAGTTCTTGAAGGTCGGGACTTGTAGACTTCCAATCTGCGGTTCCGATTTTCCCGAAATACCGGAAATCATCCGCGACGAGAGCATTCGCTTTAGGATATTGCGCTTCTTCTCCAAGGTCACTTATCCGTGCTTCTGAATGGCTGTGAAACTTGGCGTCTGCTCGGCGCTCCAAACGCCCCATGGGAGTTCGTTCATAAATGCAGTCTTGTCTACTTTTGAATTCATCGAGTTCAAAATAAGCACCGCCACGCAATTGCCGTTTCACCTCGGCGATGTATATCAGGCGATTCGCGGGAGTTTCCTTGTTCGAGCCAAATGCAAAGATCAGGTCGCCTGGTTCCGCAGTACTGCGAATATAAGGTTTGCAGATTGTGAGCGTAAGTATCTCGTCATCGACACAGGGTGCACCGCCATCGTCAACGACGCACTTGTAAACATAGAAGCTTCGCTCGTCCATTCTAGGCCTTCTTCGATTTCAGTGTAGTTGCATCAACGTTCAATTCTCCACTCAGCAACTTTGGCAGTAGAGTATCGCGGAGGCTTTTCAGTATCCGGGACTGGCGGAGATTGGCTGTGATTTGTGCGTAGATGGGAGTAACTTTAGCGGTGAATGCAGCCATTAGTTCCTCGGAAGGTAGTATCAAGGGGATGGGGCGAAAATTTTGTTTGCTGATTTCGGGAAAAGTTGTACCAGTAGCGCGGCTTTCAATTTCTGCCATGTTTGTCTGGCACCAATTCAGCATAAAGAAATTAGAGGCTCGCTTGTTACATTTGAGCGCAATAAATCCTTGATTGATCGCAACGGGCATTGCAGCGATGGCCAGATAGCCCACAGGGGCACGAGAGGATAGCAGCAACGTTCCGGCTGGAAGAAGGCCGGAGGAAATCTTGCCTATGCCCGCGTCGGTGAGTTTGCGGTCAGTATCGAGAAGGATAGGAGCGTGCAGTGACGAAAAATCTCTTGGTGTCGTCCAGTGATGCCTGCCGTTTTCCCAATACTTTGATTCAGTGGTGCTAGGTGTTCCACCGCCAACACAGTCGACGACCTCGCCGACGGGCTCGATCGTCCATCCTTGCGGAATGGGGCCGACGGGAGAGTCTTGGAACTGGGAGGGGAAAAGAGCTGCGATAGTGGGATCAAGGCCAGAGGGAGAAAAGCCATCACGTTTGGCCTGTACGACGTCGAAATCAACGAACCAACTGTAGAAAAGCGTCCGCGCAATGGCTTCCAGCGTAGCGTTCATGAGCCGGTTCAAATCAATCTTATCGTCCAGCGTGCCCAGTGCGTGAGCAATGGCCTTTTGTGCTGTAATTGATGGGAGTGTAATACTGAGGCGGCGTTGGTCGGTGAGGCTCAGATATGGAGCCATGTCCGTTGAGGCTTTCATGCCGGAGAGCTGGTGAATAAATTCTGTACCTTGAGACCAGTAACGTAGAAAGCCGCCGCACAATTTTTCCGGAGCACGGCTTCGCCAATAGCTGAGGTGCGGTGAATAAATGAACGGCGGAAGTCGATCTGTTACAAAAGATGTGCGACCAGTACTATTGCCTTTTGTCGTGATGATAGTGTCACCGGATTTGGACATCTTCGAATGCACTTTATTCGTGAGGTGCTCATGGAAGCGCTCGACATCAGTGAAATCGATGTGGCTATCGGTAACGTGCCCAGCGCGAAGAAAAATTGGTCCTGTTCCTCCAAGCTCATTATTTTGAGCGCGATAGCCATCGCCAATTTCCAGTAAGCCAGCATCGATAAGCTGCTGGAAGGTCGTAGATTGTCTTTCATCCCTCATACCCCAGCCCTCTCAAATTTGCCTTAATGATCTTTTCAAGTTTTGCGGACTCGACGAACTGCTTATTTAGTTCGGTCACAAGGTGGATCATCTTTTCCTCGAAGGGTTCGCCGTCGTCCGAAATGGCTTCAGCGCCAACGTAACGTCCTGGAGTGAGAACGTAGCCATGAGTGGCGATGTCACCAGTGGTGGCGGATTTGGCGAAGCCCGCGACATCTTCATATTTACTCGCGCCTTTGTCCCCGCGCCAGGCATGGTAGATGTTGACAATTTTTGTGATATCCGCCTCGGTCAGTTCGCGGTGGACGCGGTCGATGAGGCTGCCGAGTTTTCGGGCATCAATAAAAAGCGTTTGTTTGCGCCGGTCACGGCGTTTGCCGTCATGTTTGTTCTTTGTCACAAACCAGAGACAGACTGGAATTTGCGTGGAATAAAAGAGTTGGCCGGGGAGTGCAACCATACAATCGATGAGATCGCCCTCGACAAGCGCACGTCGGATTTCACCTTCACCGGATTGGTTGGACGACATGCTGCCATTGGCAAGTACGAATCCCGCGTAACCGTCGGCCGCGAGATGATGAACGAAATGTTGCACCCAGGCGAAGTTGGCGTTGCCCTGCGGCGGTATGCCGAACTGCCAGCGTACGTCATCCTCTACTCGATGCCAGTCGGAGTCATTGAACGGGGGATTAGAAAAGACGAATTGAGCTCTGAGGTCCTTATGTAAATCGCGACGAAAGGTATCGGCGTGCTCAGGACCGAAATCGGCTTCGATGCCGCGAATCGCCAGATTCATGATGGCAAGACGACGAGTGGTGGGATTGCTCTCCTGGCCATAGATGGAAATGTCACCAAGATGTCCGCCATGTTCTTCTACGAACTTTTCTGATTGGACAAACATGCCTCCAGAACCGCATGCAGGATCGTAGACCCGACCTCTGATTGGACTCAGCATGGCGATAATAAGGCGGACAATGCAGCGGGGGGTATAAAATTGACCGCCGTTTTTACCTTCGGCGCTCGCAAACATGGTCAGGAAGTATTCGTACACCCGGCCAAGAATGTCTTTGCTTCGGTTCGCAGCGTCGCCGAGGCCAATCGTGCCGATGAGGTCGATCAGTTCACCGAGACGGTGCTTGTCGAGAGATGGACGGGCGAAATCCTTAGGGAGGACACCTTTGAGGCGGGGATTGTCGCGCTCGATGGCAACCATGGCATCGTCCACAATTTTGCCAATCGTGGCCTGCTTGGCGTTGGCCTGGAGGTAAGGCCAACGGGCCGCTTTTGGCACCCAGAAGATGTTTTCTGCTTTGTATTCGTCAGCATCCTCAGGGTCGGCGTCCTTGTAGTCGCCTTTTCCGGACATCAACTTGGCGCGCATTTCCTCGAAGGCATCGGAGATGTACTTGAGGAAAATAAGACCGAGGACGACGTGCTTGTATTCCGCCGCGTCCATGTTGTTCCGCATTTTGTCCGCGGCCAGCCAGAGTTTGGCTTCGAAGCCGAGATTGGCGGCCGACTTGTCGCCATTACCATTAGATTTGCTCGAAGCGGACATAGGGATTCCCAAAGCAGAGGGATCCGCGGAAGTTGGACCCACAGATGTCCAAGTCCAAGGCTAACGCATTCTCCCCCTTGGCAGATGATGAGGACAATTTGCTCGCAGGGAAATTCAAATTTTGACGTGCCCGCCATGAGACACATTGGAGGGAGCTATTGAGGTCGCTGCGGTGGAATGCGGCGCTGACCAGCCGCCGCAGGGGTCTTTGCAGTCCCAGCAAGCATTCGACTGCCGTCTTCCGGATTTAAGCATGAGGGAACGCTCAGGCGGTCAGGAGGTTTCGTCTGTCGTGGTCGTGTTGGTTATCTGGGCCTGCTTAAACTTGTAGGCTTCAAAGATTGCTTTGACCCTCTCTAGTCCGAGATGGCTTGGAACAATAGGTATTTCCTTATCGTAAACGGCGGGATTGCCAGTGCGCGCGAAGGCCTCGCGGGCCTGTTGGAGCCGTACTTGTGGGTCAGGATGAGGACTGCCTTTCTGAGCGATCTCGGCTGCTTTTAGAATTGGGTGCATGGCAATTTCAGTTCTGAATGATCCAGACGCACTTTGTCGAGTCGAATACGGCCGAAGCTCCATGATCAATGACTTGGGTGAAAGGGAACCCCCTTCATAATAGCACGAATCAAGGGCTAGAAATTTTTTAATCTTCAGATAATTTGAAGAATGAATTGGCTTTCGATTGCCTCCGTAAGTAGGCCTATTTACTTGTCCAGCACTTGTCCAGAGGACACCTGTTCTAGTCGTGTCAGGCTATGTCAGGGTGATCGGACCGAATTTGAGCTTTTTCTGTTTTCAGAGGTAAATTTTGGATGGTAATGGATTGCAGGCACTTACGACTTTTCAAGACGCTGTTTCGACTCCCGCCGCCTCCACGAATATAGTCTGCTAAATAAGATCTACTTAGAAAACTTAAAATAGAGTTAAATCGTAAGTAGTGACTATTTAGTAACGAGTCGCGTCACTAAGGGCAGTATAGGGGCATGAAAACTCGCCCTTCTCCACAGGAGAAAATCAACTTTCCCTGCACGATCACAGAGCGCGGAGTGTCGGTCAAAATCTACCGTAGCGAGCACCTTAAAATATCTGGAGGGACAGCCGCTGCTGGGCGTGAATCCGGATGTGAAGCGCTGGGATGGCATCCTCCTGCCGTTCCAGGTGAACGATCTGCCCAAGATCATGCCCCAGGTTGTGGCGGGAAAGCGTCCGCTCAAAAGCGTCACTATGGCCGAGGCCCGATTAAACACTCAGCAGGTGTTCTACGCGGTGAATGATTTTTTCATCGGCGCAAAGAGCCACATCTCCGCCCGTTACGAAATACGTCACGGTACCCGGCATGAACAGCACTCTTCCAGCGGGGGCATCGTTTCTACTGGCCTGGGTTCAACCGGTTGGCTGCGGAGCATTTTAACCGGCTCCCAGATCATCGCGTCGGCTTCCCATGGCCGACCGCCGGTGATCGACAAGTACAAACCGGTCCCGTGGGACACCAACCATCTCCTCTTCAGTGTCCGGGAGCCGTTCCCGAGCAAAAACTCGCAGGCGGGACTGATTTTCGGCCAGGTGACAACCGATAATCCTCTCAAACTCACGTCGCAAATGGCCGAGAATGGTGTGATTTTCAGCGATGGAATCGAAAGCGATTTTGCAGAGTTCAATTCCGGTGCCAGCGCGACCATCCTGCCATCGAAGCGTCATGGGCTGCTGGTCGTTTAGCGATTCTCGTTATCGTCGGATGATCCTGATAGAAGTAAGGGCATGAGTTCGGTAAATCCTTTGCTTACTTTTTTACCCAAGCTTCTTCCCTTGGCGACCCAATGGGTACAGAGCCAGGAAGCGGAGATTTTAGCTCAAGGCATCCCTCTCACGCACGAGCAACAGAAAGACGCCAAAGCTGCGGGCGTCCGTTCTCCGGAAAAAATTTGCTTACGACTAGTTCGCGAGATTCCCATGCCGGCCGATCCCATTCTCTGCAATGTTGCTCGCGAGACCGGACTCTTGGGACCTGGCACGGCGGGTTTAACCCTTCGTTATGGCATTTATATCCGCCACGACGCCCAGTTTGATCACGAACTGCATGTCCACGAATTTGTGCATGTTGGGCAATATGAACGCATGGGCTCCATAGAGGCTTTTCTCAGCCATTATTTGAAGGAGTGCGTCGATCCCGGCTATCCTTTCGGTCCAATGGAACAAGAGGCCATCTTCACGGCTCGAAAATTAGTCCGAGGGACTGTCGCCAACTAAAGAAGTTGTTAAGCAAGTGATTTAAGATCAATCGCCTCCGGCCATGTCTTTCAGCTGCCCATTCGGTTTAGAATTTGAGCGCCATTTCTTGGGCGATTTCCGTCTGTCACTGTAATGACACCAAACATGCGAAAAATGGCGAAAATCTACAAAGAGGTATAAAAATCGGAACTTCTATAACCCGCAAATCACAGAAACTTAATGTAGAAGGCAGCACGCAAGTTGTTGATGAATAGACGATTCGATCCCCGACGCCTCCGCCTCTGATTTTGTTTTGGCGTGCCATGGGTTGCGTTTTGCACGGGTGACCGCTGTCAATGCTTGCAAAGCGCAAGTAAAGATGGACATGGAGTCACAATAGTTATTTTTAACTAGGTTGTATCGAGGTACTAGCAACAAAAGTGAGTTATGTGGCACGACGATTGCCAACTTCTATCGACCCCAGCGGGCTTACAAATGCCCCCTCGGGAATAGAGGACACACTAAGTTGAACAGAGAATCAGCTACGCGGTTTACAATATGGATGTTCTTGTGAATTTATCGCCGCGGGCAGTTCGATTTACGGAAATTAAGCGTCATCGTGTCTTCAGCAAAAATTCCAATTGTATTTTTGACACCGCATGCCCGCCGGCGTTATTTTCACCTTTGGTGAGGGCAGCTTTTGTATCTGTGCTGATCTCGAAATCGTCGCTGATTCTTCAGCAGTCGATGTCTCGCTTTTTTCCAAAACCCCGAGTGCAGCTATGAACTAGCAGCATTTCTCTATCGCGTTGCGTGAATTGTCGAAGGGAATATCTATGAAAAAAAATGGCGTTGCACCCTTGGTCACTCGAAGCAGTCGATCCTCATCCCCGGGCACCCGGTCGGTGGAGTTTAACGGTGAGATGAATCTTCCGCAGTTATTGACTGCGCTGACGGCGTTGAAAAAGGGAGATTTTTCGGTCCGCCTTCCGTTGGATTGGAATGGCACGGCAGGAAAAATTGCGGACGCCTTCAACGATGTGGTGGAGCGCAACGAACGCATGGCCAATGAACTGGCCCGGATGAGTCGCGTGGTGGGTAAGGAAGGAAAAATCGGCGAACGCGCCTCGATCGGCGAAGTCAGTGGATCGTGGGCCGAATCGATTAGTTCGGTCAACGCGCTGGTCAGCGACCTCGTCCATCCGACCAGCGAAACCGCGCGCGTCATCGGTGCCGTGGCGAAAGGCGATTTGACGCAGACGATGGCCTTGGAAATCGAGGGGCGCGACCTGAAGGGTGAGTTTCTGCGCACGGCCAAGACGGTCAACACCATGGTCAATCAGCTGAGCTCGTTTGCGTCGGAAGTGACGCGTGTGGCGCGCGAAGTGGGTACGGAAGGAAAGCTCGGCGGACAGGCGAAGGTCAAGGGCGTCGCCGGTACGTGGAAGGACCTGACGGATAACGTGAATTTCATGGCGGGCAATCTCACATCGCAAGTGCGCAACATTGCGGCGGTGACGACGGCGGTGGCCAAAGGTGATCTTTCCAAGAAGATTACCGTCGATGTGAAAGGCGAAATCCTCGAGCTGAAAAACACCATCAACACGATGGTGGACCAACTCCGCTCGTTTGCGTCGGAAGTGACGCGCGTGGCGCGCGAAGTGGGTACGGAAGGAAAGCTCGGCGGTCAGGCCGATGTGCGCGGCGTCGCGGGTACGTGGAAGGATTTGACCGATAACGTGAATTCGATGGCGCGTAATTTGACCGGCCAGGTGCGCAACATCGCGGCGGTGACGACGGCGGTGGCCAACGGCGATTTGTCCAAGAAGATTACGGTGAATGTGAAGGGCGAAATCCTAGAGTTGAAGAACACCATCAACACGATGGTGGATCAACTCGGTTCGTTCGCGTCCGAGGTTACTCGTGTGGCGCGCGAGGTGGGTACGGAAGGAAAACTCGGTGGCCAGGCCGATGTGCGTGGTGTTGCGGGCACATGGAAGGATCTGACCGACTCGGTGAATTCGATGGCAGGTAACTTGACCGCACAGGTGCGCAACATCGCGGACGTAACGACGGCGGTGGCGAACGGAAATCTTTCCAAGAAGATCACCGTCGACGTGAAAGGCGAAATTCTCGAGTTGAAGAACACGATCAACACCATGGTCGATCAACTCCGCTCCTTCGCTTCGGAAGTGACGCGCGTGGCGCGCGAGGTGGGCACGGAAGGAAAACTCGGCGGTCAGGCCGATGTGAAGGGCGTGGCCGGTACGTGGAAAGATTTGACCGATAACGTCAATCTCATGGCGAGTAATCTCACGGCGCAGGTCCGCAACATCGCCAACGTGACGACGGCGATCGCCAACGGTGATCTTTCCAAGAAGATCACCGTGGACGTCAAAGGCGAAATTCTGGAAATGAAAAACACGATCAACACGCTCGTGGACCAGTTGAGCTCGTTTGCGTCGGAAGTAACGCGCGTGGCGCGCGAGGTGGGCACGGAAGGAAAGCTCGGCGGCCAGGCGGACGTGAAGGGCGTGGCGGGTACGTGGAAGGATCTGACCGACTCGGTGAATTCGATGGCGGGAAATCTGACTGCACAGGTGCGCAACATCGCGGACGTGACGACTGCGGTGGCAAACGGAAATCTTTCCAAGAAGATCACCGTGGACGTCAAAGGCGAAATTCTCGAGCTGAAGAACACGATCAACACCATGGTCGATCAGCTCAACTCGTTCGCGTCGGAAGTGACGCGCGTCGCGCGCGAAGTGGGTACGGAAGGAAAGCTCGGCGGCCAGGCGGAGGTCGAAGGCGTCGCGGGCACGTGGAAAGATTTGACCGACTCGGTGAATTCGATGGCCGGAAATCTGACCGCGCAGGTACGCAATATCGCGGACGTAACGACGGCGGTGGCGAACGGAAATCTTTCGCTGAAAATCACCGTGGACGTTAAAGGCGAAATTCTCGAGCTGAAAAATACGATCAACACCATGGTCGATCAGCTTAACTCGTTCGCGTCGGAAGTGACGCGCGTCGCACGCGAAGTGGGTACGGAAGGGAAGCTCGGCGGCCAGGCCGAGGTGCAGGGTGTCGGCGGTACCTGGAAAGATTTGACCGATAACGTGAATTTCATGGCAGGTAATCTCACCGGCCAGGTGCGCAACATCGCGGCGGTGACGACGGCGGTGGCGCGCGGCGATTTGTCGAAGAAGATCACGGTTGACGTCAAAGGCGAAATTCTCGAGTTGAAGAACACCATTAATACGATGGTCGATCAGCTCAGTTCGTTCGCCGCGGAAGTGACGCGCGTGGCGCGCGAGGTGGGTACCGAAGGAAAACTTGGCGGCCAGGCCGATGTGCGCGGCGTGGCCGGCACGTGGAAGGATCTGACCGACTCGGTGAATTCGATGGCGGGTAATTTGACGGGGCAGGTACGCAACATCGCGGCGGTGACGACGGCGGTGGCGAAGGGTGACCTTTCCAAGAAGATCACGGTCGACGTGAAAGGCGAAATTCTTGAGCTGAAGAACACGATCAACACCATGGTTGACCAGCTCAATTCGTTTGCGTCGGAAGTGACGCGCGTGGCGCGCGAGGTGGGTACGGAAGGAAAGCTCGGCGGTCAAGCCGACGTACGCGGCGTCGCGGGCACGTGGAAGGATTTGACGGATAACGTGAATTTCATGGCGGGTAATCTGACCGGCCAGGTGCGCAATATCGCGGCGGTGACGACGGCGGTGGCGCGCGGCGATTTGTCGAAGAAGATCACCGTCGATGTGAAAGGTGAAATTCTCGAGTTGAAAAATACGATCAACACCATGGTCGATCAGCTCAGCTCCTTCGCCTCGGAAGTGACGCGCGTGGCGCGCGAGGTGGGTACGGAAGGAAAGCTCGGCGGCCAAGCGGACGTGAAGGGCGTTGCGGGCACGTGGAAGGATTTGACCGACAATGTGAATTTGATGGCAGGTAATCTGACGAATCAGGTGCGCGGTATTGCGCGCGTCGTGACTGCGGTGGCGAACGGAAATCTCAAGCAGCAACTGACCGTGGAAGCGAAGGGCGAAATCGCGGCGCTGGCCGACACGATTAACGGCATGACCGACACGTTGGCAATTTTCGCGGACCAGGTGACTTCCGTAGCACGCGAGGTGGGAGTCGAAGGAAAGCTCGGCGGCCAGGCGAGCGTGCCGGGTGCGGCGGGCACCTGGAAAGATTTGACGGATAACGTGAACCAGCTCGCGGCGAATCTGACCACGCAGGTGCGCGCGATCGCCGAGGTGGCCACGGCGGTGACGAAGGGCGACTTGACCCGTTCGATCACGGTGGAGGCGCTCGGTGAGGTGGCGGCGCTGAAAGATAATATCAACGAGATGATCCGAAATCTGAAGGACACGACGTTGAAGAATAGTGAGCAGGACTGGCTCAAGACAAACCTGGCAAAATTCTCGCGAATGTTGCAAGGCCAGAAGGACCTGCTGACGGTGGGCAAGTTGATCTTGTCCGAGCTCGCGCCGGTGGTGTCCGCTCAGCAGGGTGTTTTCTACACGATGGATTCGTCCAAGGAAGAGGGAGAATCCTACCTGAAGTTGTTGGCGAGCTATGCGCACCGCGAGCGGAAGAATGTCGATAACAGCTTCAAGCTGGGTGAGGGTTTGGTCGGACAGTGCGCGGTGGAGAAGGAGAAAATCCTGATCACCAACGCGCCGAAGAATTACATGAGCATCGGCTCGGGCCTGGGTAAGGCGAGCCCGGTGAACATCCTGGTTCTTCCGGTTATTTTCGAGGGACACGTGAAGGGGGTCATGGAGCTGGCCTCCTTCGACCGGTTCAGCCCGACGCACCACGCGTTCCTCGATCAGCTGACGGAAAGTATCGGGATTGTGTTCAATACGATCGAGGCGAATACGCGCACGGAAGATCTGCTGAAGCAATCGCAGTCGCTGGCGAAGGAGCTTCAGAGCCAGCAGCTCGAACTGCAACAGACGAATCAGCAGTTGGGTGAAAAGGCCAAACTGCTGGCGGACCAGAACGTGGAAGTGGAACGGAAGAATTCCGAGGTGGAACAAGCGCGGCAGGCGCTGGAAGAAAAGGCGAAGCAGCTTGCACTGACTTCCAAGTACAAGTCGGAGTTCCTGGCGAACATGTCGCACGAATTGCGGACGCCGCTCAACAGCTTGCTGATTCTTTCCGACGATCTTTCCAAGAACAGGGACGCGAATCTCACCTCGAAGCAGGTTGATTTCGCCAAGACGATTCACGCGGCCGGCAACGATCTGCTCGCGCTCATCAACGACATTCTCGATCTCTCGAAGATCGAGTCGGGCACGGTGATGGTGGATGTGGGCGATGTGACGCTGCGCGAACTACAAGATTATGTGGAGCGGGGTTTCCGCCACTTTGCCGACAGCAAGAAACTGGACTTCGAGGTCATGCGTGCTGCCAACCTGCCACGTACGATTCAGACCGACTCGAAGCGGCTGCAACAGATTCTCAAGAACCTGCTTTCGAATGCCTTCAAGTTCACGGAGACCGGCAAGGTTTCGCTGACAATCAACTCGGCGGCAGAAGGATGGAATCCGGAGAACGAAACGCTGAATCGAGCGAAATCGGTGCTGGTCTTTTCCGTGACCGATACCGGAATCGGTATCTCGTCCGACAAGCAACACATCATCTTTGAGGCGTTCCAGCAGGCGGATGGTAGTACCAGTCGCAAATACGGCGGCACGGGCCTCGGCCTGGCGATCAGCCGCGAAATCGCGCGGTTACTTGGTGGTGAAATCCGGCTGTCGAGCGTTCCGGGCGAGGGCAGCACCTTCACGCTCTTCCTTCCGCAGAGTTATGTGCCCGTGAAACCGGTCAAGCGGCAGGCGGTCCTACCGGCGGCGCCGGCGCGGATCGATACACCACTAGAGACAAGTGGTGCATTGTCCCTGCCTTCGTCGGAGCTTGAGCTTGCGAATTCGGCGCAACTGGAAGATGACGGCGATAATATTCTTCCCGAGGATAAAGTCGTGCTCATCGTGGAAAACGATAACAGCTTTGTGCAACTTCTCATGGAAATGGCGCATGAGAGTGGATTCAAGGCGTTGGTTTCCGCCCGCGGAAACGATGCGTTGACCATCTCGACTGAGCGGAAGATTGAGGCGATCACGCTGGATATTAATCTTCACGACATGGACGGCTGGCGGGTGCTGGCGCGACTCAAGGACAATATTCAAACCCGGCACATTCCGGTCTACGTCATCACCACGGAGGATGCGCAGGCGCGCGCATTGCGGCAGGGAGCTTTCGGCGTGTTGAGCAAGCCGCTCAAGTCCAAGGAAGAATTGCGGGAGGTGTTTTCCCGGATCAACCAGGTGAGTCAGTCCCATACGAAGCATCTCCTCCTTGCGATCAAGGATGCCGAGCTGCGGGACCACTTGACGGAAATCCTGAGCGGGCCGGACATTCAGATTTCGGGCGTCAACAAAGGCAAGGACACGCTGGCCTTGCTGCGCGACAAGCCGCTGGCAGCGGTGGTTATCGGGCTGGAGTTGGATGATATGTCCGGCCTGGAACTGGTGGAAGAAATCAAAAAGGATCCGCATCTCGAGCAGATTCCGGTGATTGCGTATGTTCCGCGCGCGCCCTCGAAGAAAGAGGACTCGCATCTCAAGCGCTTGTGCCATTCCATGAATCTCAAGGAGGTTCATTCGGAGGAGCGGCTGCTGGATGAGTGGGCGTTGTCGCTGCACCAGAACGTCAGCGAGATGCCGGAGTCGAAGCGTCAGATCATCGAAAAACTCTATCAGGCGGAGACGGTGCTGAAGAACAAGAAGATCCTGATCGTCGATGATGACATCCGGAATATCTTTGCGATGACGAGCCTGCTGGAGCGGTTCCAAATGCAGATCCTGTCGGCGGAGACCGGAAAGCTGGCATTGGAGCAGTTACAAACCGCACCTGATATCGATGCCGTGCTGATGGACATCATGATGCCGCACATGGATGGCTACGATACGATGAGAGCGATCCGGAAGTTTCCGAAATTCCGGACTTTGCCCATGATCGCCGTGACGGCGAAAGCGATGAAGGGAGACCGGGATAAGTGCATCGAGGCGGGGGCTTCCGATTACATCGCGAAGCCCGTGGATAGTACCGAACTTTTGTCGATGCTGCGTTTATGGCTGCATCGCTAGAATCCACACGGCCGGAAGGCCCGTCGCCTGTCGCGGTGAGGGCTTCCTCCGCTGTCCCCGCGATCGACGTGGCGGAGAAAGCTCCGTCCTTGGAGCACAAGGCGAATATTCTGATTGTGGATGACCGTGAGGACAAGCGATTGGCAATGGAGACAATCATCGCCGATCTTGACCAGAATATCTTTCGCGCCGCTTCGGGAAGGGACGCATTAAGGCTTTTACTGAAACACGAATTTGCGGTCATTCTGCTGGACGTGAATATGCCGGGCATGGACGGGTTTGAGACTGCGCTTCTTATTCGACAAAGGGAGAGTCTTGAGAATGTGCCGATCATCTTTATCTCCGCGATCAGCGATACCGAAACGCACCTGACGCGCGGCTATTCCCTGGGCGCGGTCGATTATATTCTCGCGCCCATCGTCCCGGAAATTCTGCGGGCCAAGGTCGCGGTGTTTGTCGAGTTGTTCAAAATCGCAGACCAGGTGAAACGGCAAGCGGAGGACTTACGGCTGGCCCAACGTGAGCTGGAGGAACGGGTCCGGCAGAGAACGCGCGAATTAGCGGTTGCAAACGAGGCACTGCAAATCGAAATCAAAGAGCGGCAGAGGGCCGAGGACGACCTGCGCGACCTGAACGGTCAACTGGAACAGCGGGTGGCGCAGCGCACCGCCGAGCTCCGTTCCGCCAATTCGGAGTTGGAGACCTTCACCTATTCGATCGCGCACGATGTCCGCGCGCCTTTCCGGCAGATCTATAGTTATGCGGAGATGCTACGCGATGAATTTGCATCGTCCCTGCCTGCCAATGGACAGCGCTACCTGAACCGGATCGCAGTAAAGTCCAAGGAGATGGAAGGCATGGTGGACGATTTGCTCAGTCTTTTTACCATCGCCAAGCAGTCCCTTGAATTTCGTGACATCGATCTGGGGACGATTGTCCAGGAGGTGGTTTCGAGCCTGAAGGGAGAAGTTGAGAACCGCTCCATTGTCTTTAAGGTCGAACCGCTTCCCACGCTTTACTGCAATTATGGATTGATGAAGCAGGCTTTTGATAATCTACTATCCAACGCCGTCAAATATACCCGCCCGCGCGAACATGCCGTGATCGAAATTGGCTGTCATGACCAGGGTGGTGAAGGAATTATTTATGTGCGGGACAATGGAGTTGGCTTTGAAATGGAGAACTGCAAACGCTTGTTTGGAATTTTTCAGCGCTTGCATCGACCGGAGGAATTTGAGGGCACAGGAGTGGGGCTCGCTCTCGTGGAAAGGATCATCCGGAAACATGGCGGACGAATCTGGGCGGAGGGTAAAGTAAACGAGGGAGCCTCCTTTTACTTTACACTGGGGAAAATCGAAAATGATCGGGAATAAATGGACGGTATTGCTGGTGGATGACTCTGTTGATGACCGGCTTTTCATGCGACGAATAATCGAGCGCAGTGATCGGTTGCTGGTGGTGGGAGAAGCCAGGGACGGACATGAGGCGATTGATTACCTGATGGGCGCAGACACCTTTGGTGACCGGGTACAATTTCCCTACCCAGACATCCTCCTGCTTGATCTCAAGATGCCGCGAAAAAATGGCTTCGACGTGCTTGAATGGATCAAGTCCGAGAAAAGCAACAATCTGCTTGTTTTCGTAACGTCCGGATCATGGTTAAAGGAGGACGTGGAGCGTAGCCAGGCATTGGGCGCAAATGGCTATTTCAAGAAGACCAGCGACAAGCACGCTCAAGAGGAAATGGTGAGCAAAATACTGCAGTTATCCGAAGGGAAGTTTTAACGCCCGCGTGCAGTTTCTTTTAAACGAAACGACCTCTGAGGCCGCTCCGTTTGCGTCGGCACACGTTTGCACACAGCTTTTTTGCGCGCTGCTGCGTTATTCTGCAAAGCGGAGGGAAAAGAGGAGTGGCGATAATACGCTGTCTTGTGGAGTAGTTACGCAAGTAAACGCAAAGCCATGTAAGTGCAGGCTGGCTTCGACCCCCGCCGCCTCCACGGGGTTGTGGGCTTACGCTTTTAGATGGGTTCTCCGACAGGCTACGAATTTCCCGGCGGTGGTTTTGATTTTGCCTGAAGATCGAGCTGGTGATGGAGGCAAGTGACCGTCTGTTTGAGGCGAAGGATTTCGTCGAGGTTGAGGTGGCGGCGGGCGTCCCGGTAGGTTTGGATCGACAGTTCTTCCTGCTCCTGCAGCGAAATGATTTCGCTGAGGCTTAACGCCGCTTTTTCTCGTTTTGAAAATTCAGGGGACTGTCGCCAGCGAGGCAATTCACCCAGGCGTTTCGCAGGTTCACCCATGGCCCGCAGGCTTTGCTGGTGCGTCTCGACGCAGGCGGGGCTGTTGCGGAGGAGGGAAACATTCAGGCGAACCCATTCAAGGATGCGCTCGAATTCCGGCACGGTGAGGAAGTGGTTGCAAAGGAGATGCCGGGAGCTGTCATTCTTGCCGCTCGAATTGACCGACGCTTGATGATGATCGACTGTTTTTGGAAAAGCTGTGTTGGAGACGCGGACCGGGTTCTTTTTCATAAGCTCTTACCAGCCTATGGATCGCCAGAATTGTGGCCTGTCCGATTTTGCCCACCCGTGACCTTCTTTTGCTTTCTTGCGGTGATCTTTACGCGTCATCACGCCGGAGGTGACTCCAGCCTGTGGCTAAGTCTTGGGGAGAGCCGGAGCCATGGGCGCTTCGGCGATGGTCTGGCCGGAGTTGGGAAGGATTTTCTCGTCCCGATTTTGGTGGTTGGTAACCGCGCCGTTATCGAGCGGATTCGCTTTCTCGGAGGCGAGTTTTTGGAAGAGAGCTCTCACGTCGAGAATGCCGCCCCAGGTGAACCAGACGGCGATGACGACGGCGAAGAGAGTGGGGATGATCACGACGTAGTAATGCCAGTATTCCGACCAGATCCAGAGCGGCCACGGATGAATGAGATACCAGAGCGAGCCGAAAATCCCGACGCAGGTGAAGAGCATCGACCACGCAAACAGGCCGCCGGCAATCCACTTGTCGCCGAGCGTGAAGTTTTCGTCGTAACCGATGAAGCGGCCCCAGTCGAGTTTCCGGCCCGGGAGCTTGACCGTCGATTCGCCGACCTGGTCCTTGATGACGGCATAGGCGCCGCGATGGAGCATGCGGTCCATGTTGAAATTTTCGCGGCAGGTCAGCAGCGAGACGATAGCATAGACGGCGATGGCGATCAGCATGGTGCCGAAGGCGATCTCGGTTCCGTTGAAAGGAATTTTGTCGCCGTAGATTTCGCGGACGACGATGCCGCCGACGGAGAGGATCGAGCCGACGAGCAATCCGGCCCAGGCGCCCGCGGTGGTGCCTTTGTTCCAGTAGAGTCCGCCGATGATGGCCACGCCGGCGCCGCCGGTGAAGATGCTGCCGCAGATGGCCCACCACATCATGATGTACTCCATCTGATGAAAGAAGGCGCCGAAGACGAAAGCGAAGAGGGCGACGCCAATGATGGAGAGCCGGAGGATTTGCAGGTGCATGTTGGTCGAGAAGGCCTTTTTGCGGAAGGGCAGAATCACGTCCTGCACGAGGATGCCGCCCCACGAATGGAGGTGGTTGGAATCACCGCCGATACTGCCGAGCAAGAGGATGACGCAGAGCGCGCCTTTGAGCCCCGCGGGCAGCAGCGTGGAGATGGCGATGGGAATTTCCATCTGTTCGCGCAGGTGCGTGTCCTGAATTTTGGCGACTTCGTTGTGCACCTGCGCAGCGCCCGCGGCGAAGTGAGGGTCGTGCAGGTAGGTCATGGCGCAGATGGCGAGCAAAGCTCCCGCGCCGAGGCCCATGCTGCGGAGGCGACCGAGGAGGCCGCCCATGCGTCCCTCGTGGGCGTTCAAGGGCGCGGAGTTGTAGGCGCTCTGGTTTTGCCACGCCATGGTCGTATAGATCCAGATGGCGATGCCCATGAGAATAAACCAGACGTTGAAATCCTTCAGCGAGAGCGAATCGAAAGGATCGAGAAACGATTGGCCCGCAGGCTGGTTGCTGAGCGTTCCGCTGATCTGCGACCAACTAAACATGCTTAGCAGGCCGAAGATGAGGACGAGGTTCAGGATTTGCGAAATGATGCCCTCTGCGCAATTGGTCATGATGATGGTGACCAGGCCACCCGACAAAGTGACGAAGAGATTGATGGCCAGCAGAACGGCCATGAGCGGAATGTAGGTGGGAAGATTTCCGCCGAGGAGAGGGAGTTCGGCGGGCAGGCCGAAGAGATAGACCATGAAGCGCGCGCCGACGGCGGGAATGATGCCGAAATTGAGGAGGCCCGCGGAAAAGGCGAGCATGCCGGTGAAGAGGCGGAAGGGACGGCTGTAGCGAATCTCGAAGAACTGGCCGAGCGTCATGGCCCGCGTTTCGCGGTAGCGATAGATGACGAAGCCGCTGATCGTGACCAGGATGGTGATGGGGCCGCCGATATAGCCCCACCACCAGGTGGAAAAACCGGAGTGTTTGATGACCTCAAAAAGCGCGACGTAGACAACGGAGCCCGCGGCCATCTCGCCCTTGGCCACGGCTAAAAGATAACGGCGTGCGACGCGGCCGGCCGAGATGAAGTCGGCCACGCTTTTGACGTAACGCTGCGTATAGAGACCGATCGCGACCACCAGAATCATCGAGGCGGAGACGAGAATCCAATCGAGGGGATACATGGAAAAGTGGAGCGATCGCGAAACGAAAAAAGGGAAGAGGAAACAGGTGCCATATTAAGGTTGTTCACGAGAGAAACAACCTCGCAAAAGCAATCGTCAGCAGGGGACACATCTTGGATCAGTCGCAGCCCTATTCATTCGGGAGCTTTTGCGCGATTTTACTTTGTAAATCGGACCCTCTCATGAAACAGCTTACCCTTTCCCGCAGCATACCCTTGGATGATTCCTGGGATGTCATCGTCCTGGGCGGTGGTCCCACGGGTTGCACGGCGGCCACGGCGGCGGCGCGGGAAGGTGCGCGGACGCTGCTTATTGAGCAGACGGGCGCGCTCGGCGGATCGGGCACGAGCGCGCTGGTGCCGGCGTGGTGTCCGTTTTCGGATCTGGACAAGATCATCTATCGCGGGCTCGCGGAGAAAGTTTTTGAAGAGGCCAAAAAGGGAATCGCGCATGTTCGCAAGGACGACCTCGACTGGGTGCCGATCGACGCGGAGAAGCTCAAGCGCGTTTACGACCGGCTGGTGACGGATGCGGGCGTCACAGTTTTGTTCCACACTTTTTTATCGGGCGTGGAAATGGACGGCGAGGATGTGGACGCCATTCTGCTGAGTAACAAGTCGGGGCTGACGGCGAAGAAGGCGAAGGTCTACGTCGATTGCACCGGGGATGCGGACCTTTGCGCATGGAGCGGCGCGCTATTTCAAAAAGGCGACGAGGACGGGAGCCTGCAGCCGGCGACACATTGCTTCATCCTCGGGAATGTCGATAGCTACGCCTATGAACACGGCGCGCAGCTTTTCTGGTCGAATCAGAAGAGTCCGATTCACGCGATTCTCGAATCGGGTAAGTATCCGGAGATTCCCGACAAGCATATTTGCAATAATCAGGTTGGTCCCGGCACGGTTGGTTTCAATGCGGGTCATATCTGGGGCGTGGACAACACCGATCCGTTTTCTGTGTCGAAGGCGCTGATGCAGGGGCGCCGCATGGCGGCTGCTTATCGCGATGCGCTGGCGGAATATTCGCCGTCTGCTTTCGCCAATGCGTTCCTGGTCAGCACCGGGTCGGTGATTGGGATCCGGGAGACGCGGCGCATCGTCGGCGATTATGTCCTGACTCTTGAGGATTACATGGATCGTCGCTCCTTCCACGACGAGATTTGCCGCAACAGCTATTTCATCGACATCCACCTGACCAAGGACGAGGTGCGGCAAAAGAAGCCGATGTGGGAAGTCGAGCGCGTTCAGCGTTACAAAAAGTCCGAGTCGCACGGCATCCCCTATCGCTGCCTGACGCCGATGGGATTGCGCAATGTTCTCGTGGCAGGCCGGTCCATTTCGTGCGAGCGGACAGTGCAGGGAAGCGTCCGTGTGATGCCAGTCTGCCTGGCGATGGGCGAAGCGGCGGGAATGGCGGCGGCCCTTGCGATCACGCCGACCGGGGCGGACGTCCATGCCGTCGATACCGATCGTTTACGCGAACGGCTGGTGGAAGAAGGCGCTTATTTGCCTGAATTAAAGCAAAAGAGGTTTACAAGTGTTCAGGTTCCGCCTGAAGATGGTGCTGCTGTTACCGCCAATAATTACGACGTACAACCGATTGTCTAGTTTATCCCATACCCATACGCCAGAACATGATACCGCACCACTCCAAAAAAGGAGGATTCACTCTCGTTGAGCTTTTGACCGTCATTGCGATCATGGCTATCCTCGCTGGGTTGAGTGTTCCGGCACTTTCGGCATTGAATCGAAGCGGCCAAGCAGACCTGACTTTCTCGCAGTTGACCGAGACGCTGGAGCAGGCTCGCGAGTATGCCGTGGCCCAGAATACGTACGTGTGGGTGGCCTTCAATGCGAACACGTCATCCCCAGCCGCGGGAACGCAGTTGTCGATCGCGGTGATTGCCTCGACCGATGGCACCGACCTGGCCTCGAATTGGACGAGCAGTGTTGGACCTGGATCGAATCTGGTCCAGGTTTCCAAGATAAAGACTTTCCACCTGACCGAACTGCAAGCGCCGGGCAAGGTGACGCCGGCGACAACTCTGGCGGAAGTCGGGCAGGCGATCAACTCGACGGCGCAGTTTTCGATCACGCTTCCCGGCCAAACGACGACGACCACGTTTGGGCAGGCGATTCAGTTCACGCCTTCCGGTGAGGCGCGCAACACGGATGGCACGCCGGTCGACTTGGTGGAGTTCGACGTTCAACCTGAAAAGGGACCCGGACTGGCCGATCCCAAGAATGGCGCGGTTTTCCAAGTCAGCGGTCTCACGGGCGAGACCCGTATTTATCGCCAATGAAAATCTCGTCCGCGCTGCGGCGGCCCCGGCCGGGCATCCGCGCCTTCAGCCTGGTGGAGGTGGTGCTGGCGCTGGGGATATGCGTGTTTGTGCTCGTGATCATCCTGGGGCTGTATAGCACGGGCTTGCGGGTGAATCGCGAATCGGAGAATCAAATTCAGGAGGCGGACCTGGCGTCGCTGATCATCGCCTCCCGCCGCGCGGCGCCGACCAATACGTCGCAGCTGGCCATCCCCGCCTCGTCGCTGACCAACGCGTTCACCAATGCCTATGCCGGCGGTGCGCAATTAACGAACTTCGTCGGCTCGGACGGGTTACTTACCAATGCGGCCAATGCGGTGTATCTTGTCAGTTGCCGGGCAGGCACCAATGCGATGACCGGCCCAAATATCGCCCAGGTTTATCTCATGTTGAGCAGCCCGGCGCAGGGCAATCCCGCGGCGGTGTCTTCGGACCATTATGAAGTCACAACCTACATTCCCTTTCACTAGCCGACCTGCCACAGGCCGTGGGATGACCGGAAGAAAGCGCTCTTTCGGATGCAACGGGTTTACGCTGGTTGAAATTCTGACGTCGATTGCGGTGATGGCCATCATGACCGCCATGTTGGGCACGATGATCCTGACGATGGGCCATACGTGGAGGGATGCGCAGGAGCGGGTCAACAATTTCACGAAAGCGCGGGCGATGCTCGACATGTTGGACAACGATCTGCAGGGCGGTCTTTTCCGTCCGGACCTGCCGGCGTTTCCCGGCGGCAGCATCGAGTTCTACACCTTGCGGCCGGGCATCAGCACAACGCAGCCTGTTCGCAATGTCTCTGCGGTGGGATACCAGATCAGCAGCAACGTCCTCCAGCGGTCCGATCAAAGTTATCACTGGAGCGACGCCGTTTCCTTTGGCTCGAGCGCGACTTTTCCCACGACCGGAACCGCCCGGGCGACGGCGCCGGGAGTAGTCGATTTCAAGGTGTTGTTCGAGCAGGAGGACGGGACGCTTTCTTCCACTTATTCGACCAGCACGACCAATCCCACGCGCGCAATCGGAATTACCCTGGCGGTGGTGGATGACCAGACGATGCTGGTGTTGAGCGCGGCCCAGGCTACGACTCTGCGTGCGGCCCTGGATGGCGCGATCTCGCAAACCCGCAGCGTCAAGGCCGACTGGGAGGGCTATCTCAATGGCGGCAGCATGAACTGGAAGAGCTACCCGGCGGGACTGGGCGTGGGACTCAAGATTTTTGAGCGTTATGTCATCCTGCCCAATGCAACTTAAGAGCCTGTGGTTGCGCCGCAGGCGGCACTTGCGCAGTCAGGCCTTGATCATCACCTTGGCGATGGTCGTGGTGGCATCGGGATTGGTGCTGGCGTTTCTTTCACTGGTGCAGATCGACCGGCAGGCAACGGCGAGTTACAGCCAGTCGATCAAGGCGGAGCAAATCGGCCAGGGTGGCTTGCATTTGATCGTGGGCCAATTACAGCAGGAAATGAGCAAGGATGCGCCGCCGGATACCGAGGGAGGGGCTTATCCCAGCACGCCAATCTATACCAATGTCACGAGCGCCAACATCCGGCCTCAACCCGTCGGCACGAACCTGACGATGCCCATCCTGCTGAAGATAAGCTCCAACACGAATTTCTACACGGGCACCAATGGCGGCACGGCGGCCTTGTTCCCGAACGGATCGCTAATGGCTTCCGGCATCAGTTCCACGGCCCCGTCGGTCAACGGTCGATACGTTGGCACCAATCGGTGGGACCAGGCTTTCATGGGAAATTTTCCCAATAACGCGAGCGCGCCCAATTGGGTGATGATGAGCCGAGGTGGGCCGGTGACTAATACGACGATGGGGCCGACCGTTGCCAACAGCCTGAACAATCCGAGCGCGTCCAATACGAATTATGTCATCGGGCGATTTGCCTATGCAATTTACGACGAGGGCAGCCTGCTTGACATCACGGTGGCGGGGCATCCGAGTGCGCTGAGCGCGGTGCAATTGGCGCAGCTCAAAGGGACGTTGGCCGGAGCGGATTTGACTGCCCTGGGCATCAATCCCGACCAATTGATTGCCTGGCGCAACGCGACCTCCGGCGCGACGACGAACAGCTACGTCAACTATGTGACCAATTACGCGTCCACCAATGGGTTTGAGGCGGTGTTTCCCGGCGACGCCACTTTCCTGAGCCGGCAGGACTTGATCAGCGCCGCGCAAAATGGAGTCGCGGGCCTTACGACCACCGCGCTGACCAATCTCGCCACGTTCACGCGCGAGGCAAATACGCCGAGCTGCGGGCCTTCGTATAATGCGAGCGATCTCGGCGGCGCGAACGGCACGGGAAATATCTACGCCTATAAAAACAATGCCCTGACGACCGGCAGCACCAACCGTTTCATACCCGACGTCCGGGTCGCTGCAGGGAATACCGGCTACAACGCTTATCACGACAATGGAGCGACTTTCGCGGACCCGATCAACGCCGGAGACTCGGTGGTGCGGCGGAGATTTTCGCTGGCGCGGCTCGCCTGGCTGACCGATAACGGGCCGAGTGCTGATCTGCTCACTACGGATCCGTTATATAATGCCGGTGGCACAGATGCGGCGGTCCAGGCTTGCTTTGGTCTCAAGTGGGCAACGGCGCAGGACTCGAATTTAAGTGCGAACAACGCGAAGGTCTGGCAGTACGTCGGGCCGACCGGATCGACCGAGCAAAGCACGATCGAAACGCTGGACCAGGTCGCCGCCGAATCAACGAAAAGGGAGCCGAATTTCTTCGAGCTGCTCCAGGCGGGAATTCTGACGGGGTCGCTCGCGGTCAATGGTGGCGGCACTAGCGCCAATATCATCCCCAACATCCACCTCGGGTCCAGCACGCTGCAGATTTTGCGCATCGGCGCTTCCATCGTTGACCAATACGACACCGATTCCGATCCTACCCTGATTGAATACAGCCAGAGTGGCGGACCCTGGATCGCCAGCGGCGTGGAAAATCTGCCTTATTTGAGCACACTCGAAACAGTTGCGGGAACCAGCCAGGACAATGCCAGCGCTTTGGCTGTCTACATACTTTGTGGATTGTGGAACCCCACCCGGCAACCATCCACCACCCCGACTCTTCCTCCGCTCCGGCTTCGAGTCCAAGGTACTTTTTCCATTCACACTGTGTTTGCAACCACCAGTGCTCCAAACTCCGGCAACCCGGACGGCAGTAACATTCCCGGATATCTGGTCACGATCCCTAACACGGCGGCGGTGCAACTCTCGAGCACTTCGCCGAATGGCGCCTACGGTTTTCTTGATTCCACTTTGCCCGTAGCAGCGGATGCAGCCTCGGCCCCTCCGGTATCGGGACCTGGCAATGCGACTTCGGCAAACGGCGCCTGGGTCATCACACCTTCTTTGGGTGTTAACAATCAAAGCTATTTGGGTTATCGCATGCCCGACTTGCAATTGGATATGGTCAACGCCAAGACCTCATCAAGTGCAGGCATTACCGTAAAATACACTGTTGCAAACGGCGCGGCTGATCCCTTTGGCGCTATTTTGGAGTACCAATCACCCTCGGGAGCATGGGTTCCGTATTCTTACTCAACTGGAATCAATGATGCGTTGGACACATGGCTACAGAAAGCTTCTCAGCAAAGCGTGGCAGCCTTTTCGGTGAAAGCTGTAACAGGAGGTTTTCAGATCAACAAGATGCCGTCGTTGACGGGCGTCAATTCCATTGGATCGTCTCTCGCGGAATTCCCAATTTATATGACCAGCGATCCCCGGTCGCTTCGCTTCGGCGAATGGCAATTTGACCGTATCGATGATTTACCTGCTCCCAATACGGCTGGGGAGGATTCTCGTTTGTGGAGAGCATCCATGCCAACGGCGAGCGGGGTCAATACCTTCGGGTCCTTTCAAACCAGTGGTTATGGTGGCGATTCGAGCACCAGCACTGACTTCCAGCTCGCCCCGGCAGCCTTCGGCACCTTCTACTACCCGGCGCGTCTTGCCAGAAACAACACGCCCAACACGGCGCCCAATTCGAGCTATCTCGATAATGACGGCGTGCAAAGGATGGGAGACAGCGGTCTTTACCCGTCCTCGCAGGATTCCAGCGCAGGGAATCCCTTCGCAGGAAATGCGGTGCGTCCGCAAGACCGGCCGGTAGTGCTCAATCGGCCCTTTCAGAGCGTGGCGGAATTGGGTTATGTCTTGCGAGACGACCCATGGAGATCGCTCGATTTCTTTTCGTCCAATAGCGCGGATGCGGCGTTGCTCGATCTTTTTTGCGTGAATGAATCCGCGAGTGGCACCGTGGCGGGGCGCATCAATTTGAACTCGCAAAATACGGCGACGCTGCAGGCGGTACTCAATAATACGATCACCGATACGGTGAATGGCACAACCGTCGGCAGTCCTTCGCTGGTTGCACAGTCTCTCGCCACTTTCACGGCGACGACACCTTTCGCCAATAAAGCCGATTTGGTGGCCAAGTTTGTGGGATCAAGTGCGGCGCTGCCTGCCGGCGATTTTACGAGCACGGACCAGCAAAACATCAAGGCGCAACGGGAAGCCATCGTCCGTGCGCTGGCCGATGTGGGGCAGACGCGCACATGGAATCTGATGATCGATATTGTCGCTCAAGCGGGCCGATACCCGCCGACGGCGACGACGCTGGACCAATTTGCTGTCGAGGGAGAACGCCGCTATTGGCTGCACGTGGCCATTGATCGATTCACGGGCAAAGTCATCGACCAGAAGCTGGAGCCGGTGACGGAATGATCTCTCCAACCTGAAAATCATGAAGACGTCCTGGATATTTCTCCTTTACCTTGCGGTGAGCGCACCGCTCTTGTCGGCGCAGACCTCCGATGCCTTGAATACTATTCCCCCGCCTCATGCGCCGTTCGTTGCGCCTGTTCCCGGCAGCGCGCAGTGGACGATTACGCTGAGTTATGAGGGCGACGACCAGGACGCTACGGCAAAGAATCCGGCGATCAAGCCCAAGCATCGGCTGCATCAAATAACCTCTATAAAAACGCAAAATCTGAAGCGCGACGTTGAAATTTATGACGACGGTACGAGCGAAACGTATTGGTTTGTGGGCGGCCTTATCCTGCTTCCTAAAGTCAATGGTCAGGAAGTCAGGATCATCGACTTTGAACAGGCCAATCGCCCCGTTTACGGAGAAGCGGGCAATCCCGTCTCATCCCCCGGCTTTACGGGCGTAAGCTGGGTGCAGCTCAAATATTACGATAAGGTCGTCACCATGCAAAACGTGCCTTGCTATCACTACGCCTTAGACTCGAAGCCACCTTCTCCTGTTCCAGCAGCGGACGACACTACCAATCATATCGAAGCATGGATTAACGCCAAAACCGGACTTCCCGTCGCTTATCGCGCGGATGGGATTACCTATAATTACGCCTTCGGCAACTCTCCTGAATCCGATCTCGACCTGCCTCCCGATTACGCACAGGCGCTCAAGGCTTATCAGCAAATCGAGAACCGGCGGAAGCAGTTGGAAAAGGACTTGGGCAAGTAGCGGCCCCTACGAAATTCTCTCGCCCAGGTTTTTTTTATACTGGCCGGGAGTCTGGCCGGTCAGGCGGCGGAAGACTTTGCTGAAGTGGCCGCGGTCGGAGAAGCCCGATTGTTCCGCGGCGTCCTCGATGCCGATCTTGGGGTTGTCGAGCAGTTGCTTGGCGCGCCCGATCCGGATTTGCAGGAGGTAACTGCTCAAATCGAGGCCGGTGTATTGTTTGAATTTGCGGCTGAGAAAATCGGGATGGCAGCGCAGGTGCGACGCGAGGTCCTTGACGATGAACGATTCGTGCAAGTGGGAGGTGGCGTAGCGCATCGTCTCCTTGATGATGAACGGCACTTCCTCGGGGTCCAGGTACGGCAGCTTGAGTTTCCGGGTCTTGTACATGTCGGCGCGGACGCTGCCGCTCTCGCATAAATGATGCGCCAGCGTGACGACCGTGCGCAGGGCCTGCTGGTGCTGGGAAATCGATTGGGGATCGATGACCGGCATTTTTTCGAGCTCTTTGAAGTAAGGCTTCGGGTCTAAATTCCAGCGCGAGCAGTAGCGGCGGATGCGTTCGCGGGCCAGCTTCTCCTTCCCCTTCACGACGACGGAACCGTAGAAGAAAATGCCGAGAATTCTCCCTTGGTAGATGAGAGGTTCCACCAGATCGAGCAGGCCCAGATGGCAAAAGCCTTCCAACCCGGCACGGCGTTGAATGATCGAGCGGTTGACCGCGAGTTTGTTGCGCTGGCAATCGCGATGCCCCTGTTCGGTTTGCTTGGCGAAACTGCAAAAGGAGCAGGAGTGAAGCTGGTGCTCGATGTCCATTTTCATGGAAACGACATCGTTGTGCATGCCGGTCAACATGCCGGTCATGTCGTCGAAACTCATATGCAGGCCGCTGGCCTTTTCCAGCATTTCCATGACCTGCTGAAGCAGGGGGAGAGCAGGTTCCAGAGGTTTTTCTGTAGCCATGGGTGCCGGTTGCTTCGATTGGGCTGCGAGTGGGGCGATGCCCTAATTTACAGATAGGCAGATGGAATGTCCATTCCGGTTGGATTGCAAGCGCGTCATCGCTGATGATCGCTCCACCAGTGGCTAGTTCACCTCGATAGGACCTCGTCCGTGTCCCGTTGTCTCGTCTGCGATTATCACGTCACGATCAGCAAATGACATACTTTAGATCAGTTACGAACTAACTGCCACGGGGGGCTGTCGCATATAGTGCGTTGATATGAAAAAGCTCCAAACGTTGCTCGCCACCGTGGCTTTGGTTTCCCTCTGTTCTAATCCGTCACACGCCGCGAGCGGTGTCTGGACTAGTACCACTTCCGGGGGCACGTGGAGTACGCCAACCAATTGGTCGGGCAGCACGGTGGCCGACGGATCCGGTTCCACCGCCGATTTCAGTCAGATCGCAACCCCTTCCTCCCTGACCATCAAGATGGATGGATCGCACACGCTGACCAACCTCATTTTTGGGACCACGAGCGCCACGACCTCCAACACCGAGACTTTGACCAATAATAGCAATCCCGCGAACATCCTCACTCTCGCGGGCACGACGCCGACGATCACGGTTAACAATCCCACGACCTCCGGCTCATCCATTGCCAACATCGCTCTCGAAATCGACGGAACCGTTGGTTTGACCAAGGCTGGCAACGGGACCCTGATTTTAAGCGGTTCCAATGGGTACAGCGGCGGCACGACTGTCAGCGCGGGCACGCTGCAGATTGGCGGTTCAGGTGGCACGACGGGTAATCTTGGTGCCGGCAATGTATCGGTTTCGACCGGCGCGACGTTGACTTTTGCCCGCGTCGATACGGGTGGATATACGGTTTCCAACAATATCTCGGGCAGCGGCGCGGTGACCAAATCGGGCAACGGCGGTCTCCTGTTCTTGACCGGCACCAACAGCTACACCGGCGTGACGACGATTGGCGCGGGTATCTTGAACATCCAAAACAGCTCGGCCCTGGGCAACACATCGAGTGTTGTCGTCTCGACCAATGCGGGTGTCGGCGGCACTTTGGAACTACAAGGCGGAGGCGTCACGGTCAGTGCGCCGCTTAGCCTTGCCGGCCCGGGCGATACGACGGGTGGCCAGTCGGCGACAGGCGCTCTCGAAAATGTCAGCGGGACCAATACCATTAGCGGCACGGTGAAGCTCACGGCGGCGACCACGATTTCCTCCGATGCGGGCACGCTGAATATCGCCAATACGACCAGTCCCACGGGTGCTACGATTTTCGGAAGCAGCACCGCTGAGGCGCTGACCCTGGCCGGATCGGGCAACGGCAGCGTGGCGGGCATTATCACCGGCGGCACCAGTGGTGTGGCTGGCTCAGGCACGTTGACCAAGAGCGGATCGGGCACATGGACCCTCGGCGGCGCGAATAGTTACACCGGCGCGACGACCATCGGCGGTGGCACTCTCGCCATCACGGGCAGCCTGGCCTCGGGCAGCGCGGTGGCTGTCGGCGGCATCAACGGCGGCGGGGCGACGGCGACCTTGAGTGGCTCCGGCACGATCAATGGCGCGGTGACCACCTCGTCGGCCAATGGCAATATCGGCCACATCGCGCCGAGCATAAACATCTCGGGCAATTTTGGCGTGGCGGGCACGCTCCACATCGGCGGCGCTGTTACTCTGGGCTCGGGAACCGCTCTCGATTTCGACCTGTCCTCGGGCAGCAGCTCGGGCAACGATTTGATCTCGATGACCGGCACGGGCGCCAACGGGGTTTTGACGATTGGCGGAGTGGTGACGGTTAATTTCAACGCCCTCGGTACGTTGGCGCTTGGAAGCCCCACGAGCAACGATTACACGCTCATCAGCGGAGCGACTTCTTCGAGTGGTTTGATTCTCTCGAATTTCACGGCCGGTCCCATCATCGGGTCTTCCGACACGGCGAACTTCTTCATCTCCGGCAATACCCTGGAAGTCTACTTCACGAGCAATTCGATTGCGACGGCAGCCTACTTCAACGGGCTTGGCAACGACATGAACACGGCCGGCAATTTTGATGGCGCCGCCACCGGAAACTCAGCGAATAGTGCCGCACCAACCGGAGTCACCAATGTCTTCTTCAGCTCCAATCGCAATACGAGCACGGCGCCCAATATCAGCGCGCCTCTCACCGTCAATAGCGTGAACTTCGGGACGGGCAGCGGAACGAATAGCGGCATCACCGTCTCGAGCACAAACACATCGGATACGCTGACCATTCAGGCCAGCACGGCCAATGGCAATGCGTCCGGCAACGGTATCACCATCGCGGCTGGCGGCGGCAATGACGCGATCAGCGCCCCGGTGGTTCTCGGCGCATCCCAAACGTGGACATCGACCGATGCGACCAGCACGCTGACGGTCAGCGGCCAGGTCAGCGGTATTGGGTTTGCCCTGACCAAGGCGGGAGCGGGAGCCGTGGTGCTCTCCAATGCGGCGGGCAATACCTACACCGGCGGCACGGTGGTGAATGCGGGCACGCTCTTCGTCAACAACACCACGAGCCAGGGTGGCTCCGGCACGGGTTCGGGCTCGGTGACGGTGAATAACGGCGGCACGCTGGCTGGTTCCGGTAACATCTCGACGAGCGCGGGTGTGACGATCAACGGGGGCAGCACGCTGGCGTCCGGGCCCGTTCAATCGGGGACTTCGGTGACCGGTCCGGGATTGACCTTCACCAACACGAGCGTGACGGTGAGCGGAACGACGCTGGCCCCGGCGAACCTGGCCTTCGCGTTGGGCTCGGGCACCACGGCAGGCGCGGGATTCCACACCTTCGGTACGCCCAATACGAACACCACTTTCCTGACGTTGACCGGCTCGACCGTGATCAACTTCGCGGGTACGGAGTCGGTTTCGCTGACGGACCTGACGAATGGTTCGCTGGCGCTGCGACTGGGCACTCCGTATCTCCTCATTTCGGCGAGCTCCGACGCGGCTTATTCGGGGTTGGTGACGATGACCGGTTTCGGTGCGAGCGCGGTCTACACCCTCGACGGGAATGGCTACGTGGTCGGCGTCGCGGCGAACGGCTACACGGGGGGAAGCGGTATTAACGGCATCAACTCCTCGGATTTCACGTCGATCTCGATTAACCAGTACGGACCCGATGGCGTCACGCCTCTGGCCAACGGTGCGATCTATCCCTCGCCCGTTCTCTTCCTCAATAACGGCGACCTCGAAGTGGTGCCGGAACCGGGCACTTGGGCGATGATGCTCGGTGGGTTGGCGGTGCTCGTAGTCTGGAACCGGCGTAAAAGCCGGCTCAGTTAATTGAGCGCGCCGCTGCTCCTTGTTGTACGTTTCGATAGGACTTGAGTTTCGTCCGCGCCATTTATGAGTTTTCGAAAAGATTTTGTCTGGGGTGCTGCTGCGGCTTCCTACCAGATCGAGGGCGCCTGGGACGAGGATGGCAAAGGGCTTTCCGTCTGGGATACTCTCGTCCGGCAGCCGGGTAAGATTTGGGAAGGGAATACCGGAGATATCGCCTGCGATCATTACCATCGCTACCGGGAGGATGTCGCGTTGATGCGGCAGGTGGGACTCCAGGCTTATCGTCTGTCGATTTCGTGGCCCCGCGTGCTGCCCCAAGGGACGGGCAGCGTGAACAAAGCAGGGCTCGCCTTTTACGATCGGCTGGTGGATGAGTTGCTGGCCAACGGCATCGAGCCATGGGTGACGCTCTTCCATTGGGATTATCCTCACGATCTCTTTCAACGCGGGGGCTGGCTGCATATGGAAAGCCCCAAGTGGTTTGCCGAATATACGGCGGTTGTCGTGGATCGTTTATCCGATCGCGTGACGCATTGGATGACGATCAACGAGCCGCAGTGTTTCATCGGCATGGGACATCTTACCGGTGAGCACGCCCCCGGCTTAAAGTTTGGCCTGCACGATGCCTTGATCGCCAGTCATCACGCCTTGATGGCGCATGGAATGGCGGTGCAGGCGATCCGGGCGCGGGCAAGGACAACGCCGGTCATCGGCTGGGCGCCGGTCGGGGTGGTGTACATGCCCGCCACCGATTCAGCGGAAGATCGCGCGGCGGCGTATCAAGCCATGGGAGCAGTTTACCCGGACAGTCTCTGGAACAATCGCTGGTGGGCTGATCCGATCATGCTGGGCACCTATCCCGAAGAAGGGCTGAGAGTCTATGGCAAGGCGATGCCGCGCTTTGACTCACTCGACCTGGATGTCATCAAGCAGCCGCTCGATTTTTATGGCTGCAATATATATAACGGCCAGCCGGTCAAGGCCGGTTCGGAGGGCAAGCCGGTTGCGGTTCCATTTCCGCCGGGGCATCCCCACACTCATTTTCTCTGGAAGGTTTCGCCGCAATCGTTGTATTGGGGCGTCAAGTTTTTGTCCGAGCGATACAAGCTCCCCATCGTCATAACGGAAAATGGCATGTCCAATTGTGACTGGGTCAGCCTCGACGGCGAGGTGCACGATGAGGTGCGGATCGATTTCCTGAACCGCTATCTCCTCGCCCTGCGAAAGGCGGCGGACGAGGGCGTTGATATCCGGGGCTATTTTCACTGGTCCATCATGGACAATTTCGAATGGGCGGAGGGATACAAGCACCGCTTCGGCCTGATCCATGTCGACTATGAGACGCAAAAGCGGACGCTCAAGGATTCCGCCGCTTGGTATCGGGAAGTGATCCGGTCGAATGGCGTCAGCTTGTGATTCGTTGAACGGCTCGGCAAGGCCAGAACAAGGGATTGTCCCGGCCATGTTCATCAACAAAGGCCGCTCTATTTTGCGGCGGTCGTGGGCGGCGCGGGCGTGGGAGTCTGGATGCCGTCGCCGGGTGAGGCCAGGTCTTTGCGTTGCCAGGCGCGGACATAATCGACCACGAAATCGGAGGGGAGCTGCTTATCGTCGAGCGCGTCATTGTCCCATCCGCCAGAGGGCTGCGTAAACATCATGTACGAGGGAATCGAGGAAACGCGGGGATCCTCCCAGCGAAGAATCTCCTGGCCGTTGCAGTAATAAATCGCGGAACCCGGAGTCCAGAGCAGCCCCGCCGTGATGAAGCCGTCCTTGTCCGGTTGGACATAATTTTTGGTCGTGCCGGTCGACTTGTGATTTTTGCCATAACCGTCCCAGTGCATGGCGATGTTGTAGCGGAACGGACCCCAGCGCGAGAGGTACTCCATGATGTCCATTTCCATCGCGCCGTCGCTGGTGCTCGAGCGCTTGCTCTGCGGGCCGAGGGCCTCGCCGCGATCAGGCATCATCCAAAAAGCCGGCCACAGGCCCGGTGCGGAGGGGAGCTTCATGCGCGCTTCAAAATAGCCGTACCGCTGGACCCATTTGCCATAGGTATCGAGGTAGCCGGTGGCGTACTCGGTCTGCTTAGCGGTCGGATCATCGTTTTGAAAGCCGGTTTTCTTTTCGTAACGGAATTTGGCGAAGCCATCGCCGAGAATGATCTCGTCTTTGCTCCAATGCGTCCGGCTGTCGTAATAGTTCGGCCCGACGACACTCCATTTGGTCGAATCGATGGTCTTGCCGTCGAATTCTTCATCAAAGGTCTGCGTCCAGTCGCCCTCGACAGGGGGACGTTTGCCAAGCCAATCCGGCGTCGCGGGCGCCGGCGGCACATCGACGGTAACCGATTCGAGCAGGAGGGATTTCTCTCCGT
>Ga0206831_1038_pt3 | contig 41312 bp, 41 predicted proteins | sample Alteio_BWOrgCont_73_FD_152876 | JGI IMG/M metagenome (GOLD analysis project Ga0206831, IMG submission 152876) | Enriched cells from forest soil in Barre Woods Harvard Forest LTER site, Petersham, Massachusetts, United States -... | ecosystem: Environmental > Terrestrial > Soil > Temperate forest >...
GTGTGCGAACGCCTTCTTGCTAGACACGGGAACTCCGCTGAAGACGGGCGACAAAAAGTATTGAGGTGAGGCCATGAGGGGCAAGCGCAGAGGACAGCAGCGGTTCTTTACTGTATTGGGCCATGTGATTGTAATTGGTGTTGTTCTGTTAACTGCGACCGCCCTCGCGCACGCTCAAGGACCGAATTCCGTAAACGGCCCATCTAGCATCCTAGACGAATATAAGGGTCTCCAAAACGGCTGGATAACAAAGCTCCTGGGTGCCGCACAGCGGCTTTTCTTTTTGCTTGCTGGCATCGAAGTAGCCTGGAGCTTCACTCTTCTGGCCATCGAAAAAGCTGATTTCCAGGCGCTCACAGCGACCATCGTTCGCAAAATCATGTGGATCGGGATTTTCTACGCCGTTCTGCTCTATGGCGTTACTCCCGGGGGAGGCGGGTGGATTCCCGCCATCATCAACAGCTTTCACATCCTGGGCCAAAACGCATCGTCCGTAGGCCCTTTGGGGCCTGACGCAATTGTTGGGTTTGGCGTGAATATGTCCATCGATCTTCTTGCCTCTCTGAAGGCTGCGAATTTCCTAACGGGTTTCGCGACCAGCATGGCGCTCGTCTTTTGCGCAGTAGTTGTTTTCATTGCGTATCTTGCTATAGCGATTCAATTCGTGGTGGCGATGGTGGAAAGCTATCTCGTGATTGGCGCGGGAGTGATCTTTCTTGGATTCGGCGGTTCGCGGTGGACTGCGGCATACGTGGAGCGGTACATCGCCTATGCCGTGTCGGTCGGCATGAAACTCTTGGTTCTGTATCTACTTATTGGTGCTGGAATGACGCTCTCGGATGGTTGGCGATTGGTCGCTCAAAATGCTGCTACGTCGATCGACCCCGCCCGAACTGGATTCGACTTGGCCGCTGCCGCGGTGATGTTCCTCTGTGTTTGCTGGATGTCTCCCAAAATTTCTTCCGCGATGCTGGGCGGCGTTGCCTCGATGAGCGGCGGCGACCTGGCAGGCGTTGGCATGGGTGTAGGCATGGCCGCAGTGGGTGCAGGTGTACTTGCGACAGGATATGCCGCACGCGGCTCTGATGCATTGTCCAAAGTGAAAGAAGCAGTATCCGCCGGATCACGCGGATCAGGTGGCGGCTCGAACGGAGCGAGCGGTACACCACCCCGACCAGGTGGAGGCGGCGGCAGTGGAAACGGACCAAGCTCCCGGAGTGGGGGAGGATCTTCGGCTGCGACGCAAGACGGCATGCCCGGTAGCGCAAATCAACCCGCGCCTCCGTCACGTCCTCCTGCAGCCCGAACGTCGGGCCAGCAGCCCAGCCCGCCCCGATCCACGGCTGCTGGTGCGAATGATTCCTTCCTCGGTGCGCTCGAACGTACGGCAGCGCGCGCGCACTATGCGATGAACAGCGTTCGCATTCCGCACGACGGAACGTCTCACGCGCCACCGTCGAGTTCGACCGGACACGGTGACAGCTAACTACGAGAGGTGGAGCGGTGGCTAAGCAAATTGCTTTCACGCAGCAATCGAGTTCGAAAGAGGAGTCCATCGGGAGTCCCTATCTGGTTGCCAGAAGGGAGTGGGACGAACGTTACGGCGGTCTGATTAAGCGTGCCGAGCAGTGGCGCGCAGCTGCGGTCCTGGCACTTCTCGTGGCTCTTACCGAGGCCATTGTCATTATTGGTGTTGCGACACGTCCACGAACTGTTCCGTATGTGGTCGCCGTCGATTCTCTCGGGCGCGTGGCCGCTGCGGGCGCCATCAATCAGACTTCTCCCATTGATGACCGCATGAAGCAGGCGGCGATCACGCAATGGGTGCTGGACATGCGCGGCGTCACCAGCGACGGACTGGCCGAGCGCGCTGCGATTGATCATGTTTACGCCATGATTGGTAGTCAGAGCGCGGCGCAAACAATCGTCACCGATTATTTCCGCGCGAATCAACCCTTCGAGCGGGGTTCCCGTGAAACGGTGCAGGTGGAAGTGAACGCAATCCTACCGAACTCACCGCACAGCTATGAAGTCGATTGGACAGAAACGCGGCGCACTCTCGACGGCAAACCCATCTCTTCGGACAAGTGGAGAGGCATTTTCACGTTGGCGATCAATCCATCAACAGATGAAGCGGTTCTAAGAATGAATCCGTTCGGGATCTACGTCATGGATATTACGTGGTCGAAAGTTCTGTGAGGGACACTATGAAGACGATCTGTGCAGTAGTAGCAATGCTGGCTCTTTGTTTGGGTGGAAGCGTAGTGGGCCGAGCGCAACAGGCGACGAATAGCTCGCCAAATCCGAATCCAACGCCGGCGCAACCGCCCCCTGTGGTGGTAAAGAAAGAGCCAGTGCCGTCTCCGGACAAGTATCCGCTGTCAGAGGCTGTGCGGGCGCTGGAATCAGGCGATGCGGGAAAGAACACTGCGGACAAACACGCGCCAGCCGTTCCGGCGCTATCCCGGGGCGCCGCTCCTCCCCCGTCGTCAGAAGTTCCTCGTTCGTTTGACCCGAATCGCGACGTGGCGCTGAACGCCACGGGCACGGAGGCCATACTACTGAGCCGCGAATGGGCGGAGAGCCGCAATGTTCCTGTGCCCGGTAAGGATGGGCGGGTGGTGTACCCGTACGGCGGTGGACTGCCCATTGTGGTGTGCGCGCCGCTTCATGTCTGCATTCTGGAATTGGAACCGGGAGAAAAGATTGTGGGAGAGCCACATATTGGGGATAGCATCCGATGGGAAATTTCACCGTCCGCATCGGGAAGCGGGCCGGACGCAACACCTCTCATCATTATTAAGCCGCGGATTGCAGGTCTGGACACAACGATGGTCGTGCCTACGGACCGGAGGGCGTATTACGTTCGCCTTGAATCCAAACCAAATGAATATGTCGCCCGCGTGGCTTTCTCCTACCCGGAAGACAGCAAACAAAAGTGGCAAGAGTATCTTGTGAAACAACGTGAGGTCGAGGAGCAGGAAAAGGCGGCGGCGGACCGGGTTGCCGAATTGCCGACTACAGCGCTCGACAACATGTATTGGGGTTATGAAATCAAGGGCGGAGACGGATCGACGCGGCCAATGCATGTCATGGATGACGGCGCGAAGACCTACATCCAGATGCCAATCGAGACGATTCACCGCGAACTGCCCGTACTTGTGGTGAAAGGGCCGAACGGTTCGGAAATGGTCAATTATCGGGTCAAAGACAACATGTACATTGTGGACCGTCTCTTTGACCGAGCCGCGCTGCTACTAGGCTCGGGAAAACATCAAGTGAAAGTCGAGTTGATTCGCCAGGCAGAAGTTGGCGGCACAAAAGCACCTGCGTCAGTACCGCAAGCCCAGACTGGGTCAAGCAGTGTGGAAGCTGGAGCAAAGCCATGACAGACTCTAGTCAAGCAATGGAATCGCCCTCCGGTTTGGACCTGCATCCCGAACCGCCGCCCACTGCGCGTATCAGCAAGAAAGTGGGTGCGGCGGTACTCGGAATTGTGGTCTTTGTCGGCGTCCTCGTGGTGTACGGACTCTATGCGCGTCAGGATCAGCAACAGGTTGCACAAGCAAAGAGCGAGGAGAAGCATCCAGAGTCCGCGCAGCACGTCGGCGATCAATTGGTTAAGGAGTTGGCTCCGCCAGCCATTGCAGACCCAGCTCCGGTATTTTCTGGGCGCGCCAATGCGGATGACTCCCAACTAAATGGTGCAAGGGAGGCACCGAACTCAGATGCTTTGCAACCTCCTCGGCTCGTGTATCGCGACGATGGGGTGGAGGATCGGCCAGAAGCCGGTGGAGCGGGTGACAGAAGTCATACTTCAACCGGAGGACCTTCGGAACTATCGGCGGAAGAGAAGCTTCGCTTGGCCGCATTCCGTCAGGAACAGGAGGCGTTTGCCGCCCCCACTGCCGCGCACGGAAGCAGTTCATTCTCGGGAACACCCGCAGCTGCGCTGCCCAACGACACTTTGCAACAAATCGGGTCGCTCGCCTCACTTTTGGAAGTTGGCAAGGTATCAGGGATGACGGATGGTTCTGCAAATGGTCTCCTTCCTGCGGGTACGCGGACCCAAGCGGGCAGTGGCAATGATCTGCAGAATGAACAATCACGCAAACAAGCCTTCATCGACCAGATGCGCGGACGCAACGTCAATAACTATCTAAAATCCACACGCACACCAGCGCTTGGAAAATACGAAGTGAAAATGGGCTGGGATATTCCGGCTATTCTCGAGCAAGGAATCAATTCCGATCTGCCCGGCGAGGTAAAGGCTCTGGTTCGCTCAAACGTTTACGACACGGCGACTGGCAAATATCTTCTGATTCCCCAAGGATCGCGGATGGTTGGAGTGTACGACTCCCAGATTGCTTACGGACAAAATCGATTGCAGGTCATCTGGACGCGGATCATTTACCCCGATGGCAGCTCGATCAACCTCGATGGAATGGTGGGCCAGGACATTCAAGGAATGGCAGGTTTTCACGACAAGGTTGATAATCACTACAAACGGCTAATCGGTTCTGCCCTACTAACGAGCGCCTTCGCGGCGGGGATCGAGCTGTCGCAGACACAGAATACATCTCTGCTCACGACTCCCACGGCTGGCCAAACGGCATCAGCCGCGGTTGGCCAGCAGCTCGGGGAGCTCGGATCAGAAATCACGCGCAAGAATTTGAATATTCAGCCAACCATCAAGGTTCCTGTCGGCTACAGGTTCAACGTCCGGGTGAATCGGGACATCCTCTTCGATGCACTCTACACTCCTGCAGACCAGTAGGTGGGGCTTGCGTAACCCATAAGGGTCATGTATATATCTCACGTATAGCTCGCAACCCCCGATGCGTTGCGGGAACCCCAGTCCGAAGACGGTAGGAATCGTGGCGAAACGACGAAGCGCAAATTTTGCAGTCTACAATGTCAGGCTCTTGAGTTCTCTCGACAAACTGTTGCGGGATAAACCCAGGTTTATGGGAGAACTGTCCACTGCGATCAACGACGCGCTTCTGGCGATCGACCTGAATACCGTCGAGCTTGTCAATCTTCAATCCAGGCAGAAACAAACCGGGAGAGAAACGCAAGTTGTTATTTTGAAGCGTCTTCGCAAGCGCATTCATCAAGTCGCTCAAAAGCGGAACTGTTCGATGAATCAGCTCGTGAACAGCGCTCTCCTGGCTTATTACTCAAAGACTGGAGAAGTCAAGCTCAAAAGACCGACCAAAGGACAGGGGGTACCCATGCGAACGTATGACACAATGTCGGACTTGGAGCGCCGGGAGCTTGATCAGTTGCTCTCGGGACTTGCCGCAATGCAAGCAGTTTCCGCGGATGTGGATGAGCCCGATGGGACGTATTACGAATACGATCGGAATCTGAAAGCGACGGTGAAAGTCACGCCTGACGGCGAGCGAACTCCCGTTGCGCAACTAGAAGCTCAGTTTGACCAGACGCTGCAGAAGAGTTCGCACAAAACTGCACACGAAGGGATGACACCCTGAGCCAGCCTAAACCTTCCTTAATCATAGTCGCAGGACCATTGGGCGCCGGTAAGACAACGTTCTATGAAACCTACTTGAAAGGCGCGTTCCCCACCTTGGTTCCCCCAGTTAGACACCAGCAACAACCGCTTCTCAATGACCGCCGTTCTTTTGCGGTCGAAGACATTCGCGTGGACACGCAACTGCTGGACGAAGCGAAGGCGGCGGGCTACTCCACGAAGGTGCTTTTTATCTCTACGGAAGATGCGAATTTGAATGTCGGGCGGGTCTTGGTGCGCATGAGTCGCGGCGGACAAGCCGTGCCCATATCAAGTGTGATTGATTCCTACAGGGAGTCGCCAAAGAATCTTCCCGAAGTCCGTAAGCACACGGATGATTTAATCGTCTACGACAACACTGCGCATCGTCGTGGCTACCGCGTAGTGGCTCAGTTCATCGGTGGCGAGCTGAGTAAAGTCGCGCAGACTATTCCGGACTGGGCCGCTAGAGTGTTTGGCAAGGATTTGCACGCGGCAAAGCACAAAGAGAAGCTTGGCCGTGGGCGCTGACCTTTTCCTCGGTTCAATTCGCTGTGAGATGTGTCCATAGTTGAGGACATTATCCGGGAAAGCGACTTCCGATCTAGCGAAATATCGGAAAACGCTACCGCTTTAGCGGGAATCCACCTGCCGAAAGCCCGGCGTATCCTACATTGCCGACGCCGGGACTTCTGACTCGGAATAACTTCCGGTTATGCCGTCACTCGTCCAGAGCCAGGACTCGCCTCTGACTAAATGGGTAAAATGACGCTGTTGCTGTCGATTTAAGTCTCCGCCGTTCGACTTACATTAGAGGAGATGAAACTGATGAGCAGCGCCTACGCTGAAGTGAACGGCGTCAAGCTATATCACGAGATCTACGGCCAGGGCGAGCCCCTGGTGCTGATCCATGGCGGGTTGACGACGATCGGCGAAATGCAAGGATGGGTGCAGCCGCTGGCGAAGACGCGGCTGGTAATCGCCGTGGAGATGCAGGGCCACGGTCGCACCGCGGACACGGACAGGCCGATGAGCTTTACCACATTGGGCGACGATATCGTGGCGCTGCTGGAGCACCTGAAGATTCCGAGAGCCGACCTAATCGGCCATTCGTTCGGCGGCGCCACTGCGATCCGCGCGGCTATCCAGCATCCGCACAGGGTGCGGCGGTTGGTGGTGATCTCTTCGCCTTATGCCAGGTCCGGCTGGTATCCGGAGACGCAAGATGGAATGAGCCAGATCGGCGCGGGGATGGCCGAAAACATGATGCAGACGCCGACGGGCAAATTCTCAAAAAAATGGCCCGAGCCGCAGCGCTTCCCGCAGTTCCTCGACAAGATGGGGAAGATGATGAGCGAGGACTACGACTGGTCGGCCGATATCGCGAAGCTGCCGATGCCGGTGCTGCTGGTGTTTGCCGACAACGACTCGGTCTCGCAGAAGCACATTGCGGAGTTCTTCGCGCTGTTGGGCGGCGGCGTGAAGGAGCCGGGCTGGCTGAACACGCGGCTGTCTAAGTCGCGGCTGGCGGTCGTGCCTGGCTACAGCCACTACAATTTCATAACCTCGGTGGAGGTGCCGCAGATTATCGGCAAGTTCCTGGCCGATCCTCTCACGAATGCGCCGGCAGGCGGAGCCGCCGCCTCGCAGGTCGCGCCAGCGCCAGAGAAGACGCAATAGGCCTGGATCAGAAACCCGACGGGACAGGCAGCCTGATCGGTCCGCTCCAGCTCCACCGCATCGGGTGGGCGTAGTGGACGGAGATTCTACAACCCTACATCCCTGACCTTGGGAAAAACAGTGCCAACGGCGCTGTCCGCGCGGGTTCTGTCTGGGTGGTCAGCTATACGGAAGTTATCCTGGAACGGTGTTTTGCGAGATCGAAACATAGAGCGGGACTGTCCCTCGTAAGGACTGCCCCGCTCCGCGTGTCCGTCATGTTACTTGCGGACGCGTTTCGACGTGATTGCTGATTTCGGTTTACCTGGGGTCTTTTGAGGTTTCTTCCGCGCTTTTTGCTTCGCCTCTTCGGCGACGCTGGCGCGGAGTGTCTTCGTGTCGATTTTGAACACAGCGGCAGCGATGCTCAGTGGATCGTCATCCCTACTGTCGGTTGTTTTCTCGGCGGAGCCTAAGAGCATTGCCTCGAAGATGAGGACTGCCAATCCAGCGCCATCCGCCTTCTTGTAAAGTGTCCGGGCCTTCTCGGCCATCTGATAATCGCGGGGGTCTTGGGGATTTTGCAAGCCATGCCGCTTTGCAAGGCGGCAAACCAGTTCGTGTGGCAGGGAGTGCAACACGAAGCACGCAACCATCCGCATTTCTTCGGTTCCAAACTGCGGCTTCACACGCTTGAGAACGTCGGCCATAAGCCGGTGGCGGAAAGAAATGATCTGCTTCATCTTCCGGTTTGCGGCTTTCTTTTCGGCCTTGAATTCAAGCCGTTGTTTATCCTGCTGTTGTTGCTCGCGGAAATGGACTTTGCACGTCCGATCTGCGCATACTTTCACGAGTCGGCCTTTCTCCATTCCGTCTGCATAAATCGCGGGCTTGAGATGGTCACAGAGGCGCTGTTCGGCTCGCGCTTCCTTCCCCTTCCTCGCTTTCCGCGTAATGACCTCGACATAATTCCGGCGCGGAATAATCGGCGTCTCTTCTGCGATGGTATACCTTTCCGAAATCAGGACGAGACCCGGCATCTTCTCTATGCGTTGACTGATGTGCGCGTCCAATTTGCGATTGAAGCACCCGGCGTCAGAGCACGAATCGTCCTTGACCTCGGAGAAGAGGAGTGTGTTAAATCCTGTGCGCTTCGGGCAGTTGGAGCAACTTCCGGCTTCCGGCAAGAGCGTCTCATCCTCTTTCGAAAACGGCACCGACTTGAGGCTGAGATAAACGTTTTGCTCAATCCATGCCTGCAATCTGCTGGCGGGCACAAGACTTCGCTCCGTGTCGTTCGCGGCAAAATAGCCGTCGAAGCAATGGGCCAGAGCTTCCTCCTGCATGTCGGGCGCAAGCTTCGCAATCAGCAAGGCGTGCTCGACGCCGATGTATCCAGCGGTGAAGGCATCGGCAGCGGGTTGTGTGAGGTCCAAGAGCTTGAGGCGTTTAGCGATGAACGTTGCGGCCTTTCCTGTTTTTGCCGCTATCTTCTCAATGGTGTAGTCCGCTCCCTCTCTGTCCAGCAAAGCGCGAAACCCTTGTGCTTCCTCGAACGGATGCACGTCGGCCCTCTGAATATTCTCGATGATTTGAATTTCAAGAGTCTCTGCATCGGTGAATGTGCCAACGCGGACGGGGATTTCTTCCAAACCCGCCCGCTGCGCGGCACGGTAGCGCCGCGCTCCCGTGACGATCTCAAAGTGCCCATTGATGCGCCGCACTAGAAGCGGGGAGAGGACGCCTTTGCTGCGAATGCTCCCGGCCAGTTCGTCGAGCGCCGCTTCATCAAATGACTTGCGAGGATTGGTGCTCGATTCAACTAACTCCTTCATCGGTATTTCAACGTATTCTTTCAAACTAGATGCTGTGTTCATGACATTCTCCTTTTCTCAAATAGATTTTTAGTACTCGCTCGGCAAAAGCAAAGTTGTTACAGAACGGTCTGCTTCGGTGATGACCCACAGTTTTTCTCCAGCCACGGTTTTGTAAGCGCTCAGGAGACGGAATCCACGCTCAAGACTTCGGGCGTTTTCTTGGCGGTCCTCCTCTTCCAAGTCGCCCCAATCGCCGGAATGGTGACGGGCAAGAAACTCGCCTGGACTTTGACCAGCCTTCTCCAATGCGAGCAATGCGCCCGGTGTTGCAACGATTTGCCCCAATCCAAAGAGAGACAACGTGTTGACTTTGCTCATGATTCAGTTCCCTTTCTGTTTTGTTTTTTGCTTCTTTTGCGGCGTGGTGTGCCGCAAGAAAAAGCAAATGCTCTTCCTAGACGCGCCTCTGCGCATGGCCGTCCGCGCTGTCAAGGGCGGCGGGGTAAGCCGTTCATCGGAGCGCAGCGAAGACCCTTGACAGAACAAGCGGGCGGAACAGGCGCATGCTTTGCGTCGGAAGAGCAATTGAATTTCGTGAAGAGCTTTTTACCGATTGGAAGGTGTTGAATTTAGGAAGGCACACTCTGCCATGCTGGATGGCAGAGTGTCTTGGACTTCTGAGACAGGAGAATTCATGCAGTGAATCGTGTTGGGGGAGAGGAGTGTTAGGCAGCATGATCGTCGGTCTGAACCGCGGGTAATTCATCGACCAGTTGTTCACCGCGGTCGAGCTTGCCAATTTTGGCCAGGTGAATTTCGGTGAGCCTGTGCTGGACAGTGGGGTGTCCCTTAGCACTGCCTACCAGTGAAGTTAACAATCCGAGTTCAGGCCATGCCAGTTGCGCGGATGCACCATGCTAGAATTCTGTTCCGTGGCGAATGTGAGATATGTGATCGAAGGGATAGACCAACTTCGGAAGGAATTGTCTGAGTTACTGACTACGTCCTCGTCCGAAGAAGGTTTATTAATCGCTCGCTTCAATCGGTGGTCAAATCGCACGCACACGCAGTTGTCAGAGTGGGGTTTGGGCCAAGACGCGAACCTTTTCAGCGGGGCGAGTCACCAAATTGTGGCAGGTGATTGGCATGGAAATACGTCCCGTAGTGCGAAGGCGAAAGATCATATTCTCAAAGCTCTCCGTGATGATATGGAATCGCATCCCGACCACTATGAGCCGAGACTCACGCCTGACAAAACGCCCGTCACCGAAGGTGCGTCTGTACCTCTCTCGGGAACTGATTTAAAAGTGGTCAGCACCGTGGTGCGCCATTTTTTAGATTCAAAGCAGCCAAAGGCTCGAAAGCCTCTTCTCATGATTGCTGGATCAACCGATGTCCTAGAGAGACTGACGAGATGGTCGGTTTTGAGAAGTCTCGACAATAACAAATACCTCCCGACCGCGCTTTCGTTTCAGTACTGCGGCAATGCTGATTCACTGGTTTTCGCAAAGCAATCTGTTGAATTGGTAGCCCGCGTGTTGAAAAGCATGTTTGAAAAATGTGATGAGGATTACAAGTACTTCACTCTGGCAGAGATCGAACAAAATGCCGTCGAGATGTTCGGCAAAATTGACCCGGAGAAAATCAAGCTCGGACTGTACTTGAGCAATGAATTTGGACTTCATGCCGGGATTCGTGGAAATACTGAGAATACTGAAATTGTTTCGATTGCAATCAATGAGCACGTCATAGAGATTGAAAATCCTGAGACACTTTGGGATGCGGTTATCAAGAAGCAGACGGAGTGGATAAAAGTCCAACAGACCGGAGGAAGTTACCTCGGTCAGCCGGAACCGGATGATGCAGTTGAATTGCGACACATGAAACTATCGACGCAACCATCTCAAAAAATATTCTTAGCTCATGGCCACAATGTTGGTGCTCTAAACAATGTCACTCGATTCTTGCGGGAACAATTGGGATTGGACGTTGTTGTTCTCCACGAACTGCCTAACAAGGGACGGACCATTATAGAGAAGCTAGAGGCAAATGCAGGCGACGTTGGATTCGCGGTTGTTCTGCTGACGGCAGATGACGTAGGAGCTTCAAAAAAGAGTAAAGCGAAGCTCAATGAAAGGGCGCGTCAAAATGTGATCTTGGAACTCGGCTATTTCATCGGCAAGCTCGGGCGAGATAAAGTTGCTGCCGTGTACGTAAAGAATGTTGAGCTGCCCTCCGATTTTGATGGAATGCTATACGTCAAATACGACAGGCGGGCGGACTGGCGTTCCAAGTTAACGAGAGAAATTAAGGAAGCGGGCATAGAGGTAAAGGAGACAAAATTTAGGGTAAACGAGGAACGCGCCAACAAGGATGCCTTAACCGGGTTGCTCGACCGTCGATTTTTCGAAGAAACACTCTCGGAAGAAATCAACCGTGCAAACAGCGCGAACGGAACTTTCTCGGTGATAGTCCTCGACCTCGACAAGTTCAAATCGATCAACGATGCCTATGGACACCAAGAGGGAGACAGACTGCTCGTACGGGTCGGAGCGGTACTTCAACGCACGACCCCCCGAACACATACTCTGACTCGTATCGGGGGAGACGAATTTGCTGTCATTGCTCCGGGATTGGAAACGGAACAAGCCTCCCTACTGGTTGAAAGGCTTGGGTCCGCGCTCGCCACTGACAATGTGTTGAAGAAAATGAAAGTGAAAGGGTCTTTCGGAGTTGCCACCTATCCGCCGGATGGAACTACGCCGGAGGTGCTCATAAGAATTGCTGACGAAAGGCTCTACCAGTTCAAGTCAGCCAGTCGGTAATCGTGTGTCGCCTTCTCCCTCTAAATGCAGGAACGACGGAGGCCCCTAGAAAGGGGCCTCCTCGCCGTTCGTTGGCAGTTCAGGCGGCGCCGCGTTCGGGTCGCGCTTCTCGGCGCGGTCGAGTTTGCCGATCCTTCCCAGGTGGATCTCCGCGAGACGAACCTTCACTTTCTTGTGCTTCTTGTCGTTGAACTCGCGGTAGCGCAATTCGCCTTCGGCCGAGAGGTGCGTGCCCTTCTTCAATGTAGCGGCGAACGTCGAAAGATTGCCCCACGCGATCATCCGGTGCCACTCGGTGCGGTTCACGTACTCGCCCGATTTCTTGTCCTTCCAAGACGCTTGCGTGGCCAGCGACAAAACGGTGTATTCGTTGCCGCTCTTGGTGGTTTTCACTTCGGCGTCTTTACCCAAAAACCCAATTAGTCTTACGGTGTTGTCATACATTGGAAAAGCTCCTTTGATGCCCTGAGTCTCTCAAGGCACACCACCCGGAGGGCGCGAACGTGAGACAGCTCCCAAGTGCCAAGGTCTGCTTTCTTGGAGGGGCCTGCGAAGTGGGAGGAACCAAGACCCCGTGGGGGCGCTCCTGCGAAGCAGAAGACCGCCGTGCCGCCGGGCGCTGGCTTGTTTGCGTTCGCGGTGCTTGAGAGTGAAAGCGGCTGAATAGGAGTTGCAAATGACAAGACCGTTGACGGCGAATTGTTGGGTCACAGCCGAAGTTGAGGCCGCGCGGCGAGCACCGTTAAAGTCTCGGCTACGCTGGCTTGGAAGACTGAGGTATCGCACCGTGGCGAATGTGAATCGCGTGGGCCGCTTGATGGTGAATATTGCCGCATATGGGGGACGTAACCTCGAAATCGGCATTACGCAGCGCTGTGGGAACGACAAGGAAAGGCGAATTGTTACGGAGGCCACTGGTAAGACGGCGACTGCGCCCAGTCGATGACGAATGTGTGAGCCAAGGGGAAATTGCCAAACTACCGATTGGCAATTTTCTGTGCCATGTATAGGAGAAGCTTGCGATCTGATTCCTCAGTTTTGCCCAACAGACGGCGAAGCTTGTTGAGATAACGCGCTTCCTTGCCAGTGCTGCCCCAAACGATCTCGTCGGACGACTTTCGCTTTAGGAGGTTTGGCAGTTTGGGCGGCTCTTCGCCCTCGTAGAAGAGTTGATAGAGCGGGCATTCGAGTGCGCGAGCCATCTTTTCCAGCGTTTCGATGGCCGGGACAGTATGACCATTTTCTACGCGGGATATATAACAACGCAGCAAGCCCGTACGCTTTTCGATGTCACCTTGGGAGAGTTTCTTTTCCTCGCGCATTTCGCGGAGGCGGTCGCCAATAATCATGGCGCATTATTACATTCGCGTACGTGCCTATGCTAGTACGTAAACTCCTACTTCCCCCAGCCCTGCCCCAGGCAATTGTCAGCCCAACAATGCACTTGCTATGGTGCTATATGTATAGTAGCATTCTCAAAAAGCAGACCACGTCGTCAATGGGAGAGGAAACAGGTCAGGATCGTGGGCACTAAATAAGAAGAGGCCGTGAACCTAGAAGGCTCTAGTTCAGAAGATTTTGGGCGCCATGATGGAACCAGAATCACAGTTGCTCTCACGCTACGCCGTTGATACAGTCGTCAAGGCGACGCCAGATAAGCGCACAGGGAGAAAATCCATGTCGCGTCGATCTGGTCAGAATGGTTCCATTCAGCAGGATGGCAAGTGGTATGTCGTTCGGTTCTGGAAGGATGTCTCGGGCCAAGAAAAGAGGCAGCGTGTACGAGAGAGAATCTGCCCAATTTCTGGTCTCGGCAGTCTCTCCGCATCCGAACGGAGGCGAAAGGCCAAGGAAATAATCGAGGCCAGCGGGGCGGATACTGCGGAGTATTTTGAAAAAGTCGTTCGTTCAAACCACGGTATTACATTTCGCGAACAGGCCGAGATTTGGCGTTGGCAAATGAAGAACCGTAAGCGTAAGCCAGTGGCCCCGTCTACGCTTGCAAATTGGGAATGCTGCTTGAAGAATTGGCTCAATCCGAACATCGGGCATATGCCGCTCGATTCCATCGGTAATCTTGCGTTGAAAAATCTCGGCGCAACGATGGTGAAGGGCGGGTTGGGAGCGTCTGCGATAAGGTCCTACACAAACGCGGTTAAGATGGTCGTAGCTTCGGCGGTCAATGAAGAAGGGGATGCACTCTATCCCCGAAAATGGAATCACGAATTCATCGACCTCCCCGAAGATAACAATCCAAAGCAACCCATCTTGACGGGCGATGTGGTGACGGACGTTATTGCTCTAGCTAGAAAGCAGCAGTACCGAATGCTCTTCGTGCTCTGTGCATCTGGTGGGTTGCGCCATGGTGAGGCGCTCGGGATCGATATTAAGAACATCACCCGGGATTGCTCCACTATTAAAATCCATCAAAAGGCATGGCGGGGCCAGCTCCACGATTTCTTGAAAACCGACAACGGTAAAAGAGAGATCGATCTACATCCCGAGGTTGCGGCAATGCTCAAGGACTTCATTGGCGAAAGGCACGGAGACGGTCTCTTGTTCCGTTCAAGAACCGGCAAACCTCTCAGCCAATCGAACATCTTGCGACGTTGGCTGCATCCAATTCTAGCGGTTCTCAATCAGCCTAAATGCGGAGCGCATGCTTTCCGGCGTTTTCGCCTCACGCACATCCGTAAGCACGGGGTTCCAAAGGACCTCGAACGTTTTTGGATGGGGCATGAGGACGAAGAGATCGGGGACATTTACTCCAAGCTGAAAGAGGATGTCGAATTTCGCCATGATTGGGCCACCCGGATCGGTTTGGGGTTTGAGATTCCGTCTGAAAAAGCCCCAATTGGACCGAATGGACCGAGATTTGAAGTTGGAGCAGTTGAGGAAATCGCTGTAACTGCGTGATGATACAATGGTTGCACCGCGCGCCCGTAGCTCAGCTGGATAGAGCATCTGCCTTCGAAGCAGAGGGTCGGGAGTTCGAATCTCTCCGGGCGCGCCATTCTAATCCGCACAATGTCTTGATGTTACGCTGCAAGCAGTTCGACTTCTTTTTTACGTTTTCTAGGTACCATAGGTACTTTCAGCATCGGAACCGTGAATCCTGTACCGATTTTCTCTGCTACTTCACGCCGATATTCAATATCGTCCGACAGTTTGCTATAGCTATCGGTCATGTTCGATTTCGCGTGCCCTAGCCAGAATCGGATGAGGTCTTCCGGTGTTCGCTGCTTCCTTAGCCATGTTGCCCTGAACCGCCGCATCGCATGGAAGCCCGTCTTTTCGACCTCGACCTCTTCCAAGATCGGATGAAGCGAGCGACGAACTACGTATGTCTGAAAAAGCGGCCCCCCGATCCGGTTAGTGAAGAGTAGTCCAGATTGACGGTCTCCAACGAATTGTTTGATTAGCTTGGCTATCGCGGTACAAACATCCATCTGTCTGTAAGCGGATTTTGTTTTTGGAATCTGGATGCTCATTCCTCAACAAGACTGTTCGATCGTCGTGACCTTGCCGTCTATAGAGACCACAGCTCTGAGCGTCCCTGTCGCTTTGGAGCACTACTTAATTTCCATATGCATTGGAAGCCAAAATGGTAGAATTACCGCAAGGCCCCCTAAGATATTTCGTGCACTCAAATTGATGCCCAACTGGCATTGAGTCAAATCAGTTGCACATGCGGCGATTGATGCCCTTTGGGAGATTCTGATTGTTGACTAACGCACGTCGTGATATACGTGCGCCAGAGGTGTGCAGAAATGAAGCGCTCTATCTTCCTCCTCGTTCTGTTTTTTGCGTTGCCCAGCAGTTCGGCATTTGCCCAAGTCGATCTAGCAGGCATGTGGACTCCCGTGGGTTATCGCACGGACAGTCCGGATATGGGCAATTTTACTGGATTCCCGTTCAACCGTGCGGGCCACCTTAGAGCTGAAGCTTGGGCCGCCGACATTTTCGACGTGGCCGAAAATGTGTGCCGCCCGTACCCGTTGGAAGATCCTTTCGGTCCTTCACAACTTCGGATCTGGACGGATGTCGACAAGTCCACTCAACAGATCACTGCTTATCACATGCACTATTTCTACCACGAGGAAGAGCGCACTGTTTGGGTGGATGGGCGCCCGGACCTGCCGGACTACGCGCTGCATACGTTTCCTGGATTTTCTACGGGGGAATGGAAAGGGAATGATCTGATCGTCACAACCACTCACCTGAAAGACAATTTTGAGTGGCCCAACGGGCCTTATCGCTCCGACCGCACCACAGTGCGCAGTCACATCGAGCGCTATGGCAACTATTTGACGGTCATCGCAATTATTTACGATCCGGGGAATCTCGCAGAGCCCATGGTGAGGCCGGCCACGTGGGTCTACAATCCCGATCTCGTTATGCCTCCCTACCCTTGTGAGGAAGCCACCGAAACGATTGTGCCGCGCGGGAAAGTGCCAAACTATCTGCCGGGAAAGAATCCCTTGCTCAGTTACTTTGCCGCCAAATACGGCATACCGCAGGAAGCCGCGCTGGGGGGCGCGGAAACGATGTACCCCGAGTATATTGCCAAGATGAAGAAAATGAAGTTGCTCCCGCGTCCGCCAGCAAAGCCGAGTGCCGGCGAGGAGGCCCAGTGAAAGCCATCGCCATTACTCTCGCTGTCTTTGGCGCGCTCGGCGCCTCGCTCGTCTATGCACAAGGGAATCAGAGTGCCGCTGGCGCCCTTCACATTCTGCCAGTCCAGGGCAATGTCTACATGCTGGTCGGAGCAGGAGCTAACATCACCGTGCAGGCGGGTGACGACGGAATCTTGCTGGTGGATGCGGGAACCGCGGCAATGAGCGATAAAGTATTGGCGGCCATCCACTCCATAACCGATCATCCACTTATATATATAGTTAATACAGATGAAGCGGAAGACCACACGGGCGGCAATCCCAAGATTGCCGCGACGGGCAAACCGGCTCCCTTCAATAATCTGACCAGCCTGGGCCGCGCCGGCGCCGAGGGCGCCTTCATCATCGCCTCCCAAGGCACGTTTGAGAGGATGAGCGCGCCGACCGGGAAAACGGCTGCTACACCGGTAGAGGCCTGGCCGAACGATACCTTCTCGACGCCTCAAAAGAAGCTGTACTTCAATGGAGAGCCAATTCTGATCATGCAGCAAGCGGCCAATACGGACGGCAACAGTATTGTGTTGTTCCGCAAATCGGACGTGGTGAGCGCCGGCGACATTTTGGATCTCACGGAATATCCGATCATTGACCTCAAAGCGGGTGGCAGCATTGAAGCGGAAGTAGAAGCCTTAAACCGGCTGATCGATTTGACGGTTCCCAAGTCTCACGCCGAAGGCGGAACCATGGTCATTCCGGGGCATGGGCGGCTCTGCGATCAAGGCGACGTGGTCGCCTATCAGGAGATGGTCACCATCATTCGCGACAGATTAAAGGATATGATCAAGCGAGGGATGACACTCGAGCAGGTGAAGGCCGCGAAGCCCACGGAAGACTGGGATCCATTGTATGGAAAAACTACAGGCCGTTGGACGACGGATATGTTTGTGGAGGCAGCCTATAAAAGCCTCAGCCTGAAGGGCGACAAGAATTAGAGAAGTGTCTGAGAATCAAATTAAGAGCAGGGTGGCTCTTACAGTTTGTAATCGGGAATCGTCCTCATTATATTGCGATGACTTAGGAGGTCTGAAATGAAGCGTACTTGGCTCATATTCCTTTCGGCGGCCCTGCTACTTTCTGCCGCTGCGCAAGCGTTCGCCCATCACTCCTTTGCAGCGACCTACGATCCTGACAAGAAGCAGAAAATCGAAGGGACCGTGAAGGAGTTCATCTGGCGAAATCCTCATTCTTTCATCAAGCTCGAAGTGCCGGATGAAAAGGGCGTTATGCAGATATGGACGACAGAATGGGCTGCGCCAACGCAATTGGCCAAAGCCAGCATGACGAGTACTTCGCTCCGCCCGGGGGACAAAGTGGTGATCATCGGCCAGCCGGGACGAGATCCGGATGGACACAGACTCCGGGTGACAAGCGTGACACGACCCCTTGACGGATGGCATTGGGAAGGCGTCATTCAGTAGCCACCTTCGTTCTGCCACCGAATCACGGAAGGGATGGAGCCATGAACCTTCGAATCTTGCGTGGACCTATGGGGCTGTTCGCTGCCGTTTTGCTTGCGCTTCCGGCGTTGCTCGCTGGCCAGCAACGCGCCGGCGGTGCACAGGGGCCGGCCACAACTGCACAGGCTGCTGCGCCCAAGGATCTGACCGGCTATTGGGTCTCTGTAGTCACCGAGGATTGGCAATGGCGCATGGTTGTGCCCATTAAGGGCGACTTCGCCGCCGTTCCTGTAAACCCGGAAGGCCGTAAGGTGGCGAGCGCCTGGGATCCGTCCAAGGACGGCGAGGGCGATCAGTGCAAGGCCTATGGCGCTGCAACGATCATGCGAGTCCCCGGCCGACTGCATATCTCCTGGCAGGATGGCAACACGCTGCGCATTGAGACGGACTCGGGAAAACAGACGCGTCTATTGCATTTTGGCGGCGCGGCACCTGCGACCGTCGCGCCGACCCTGCAGGGCTATTCGGCCGCTTCCTGGGAAGGAATCATGCGGGGAGGACGCGGCGGGGCCAATCAGGGTGGCGCAACGGGAGCGGATCCGCGAGGTTACTTGAAAGTAATTACCACCCAAATGACCCCAGGGTATCTGCGCAGAAATGGTGTTCCCTATAGCGCAAACGCGACGGTGGAAGAATATCTTGACCGCATTGCTGAGCCAAATGGGGATAACTGGCTCATCGACACCATCGTGGTGACCGACCCGCAATACCTCAATCAACCGTATTTCACACACGCGCAGTTCAAGAAGATTGCGGATAATGCCGGATGGGACCCTACACCCTGCCGGCTGAGTGAAGCCCGCTAACCGCTGTTATGAACCTGTCGCATATACACCTGTTGCTGAATCACTTTCCGGTCATCGGCACGATGACCGGACTGGCCCTGTACCTCGCCGCCCTGATGGGGAAAAGTGACGACCTGAAAAAAGCCAGCCTGGTGATTTTCCTCGGCATCGCTCTCTTGTCGATTCCGGCATACATGAGCGGCAACGGCGCTGAAAAAGAGATCAGGGATCTCCCCGGCACGTCAAATGACATGGTTGTCGCTCATCAAAATGCGGCACTGCTGGCGTATGTATTCATGGAAATCACGGGGGCCGTCTGCTGGTTCGGACTGTGGCAGTTTCGCAGGAATTCAAAGTTCGGAATTGGAACGCTGGCCACCGTGCTGTTGCTTTCGCTTGTAACCACGGGATTGATGGCCAATGCTGCAACTTTAGGCGGCGCAATCCGCCATCCGGAGATTCTGACCGGCGCGCAAACGACAGGATTTCGCATTGGCCTCAACGCCGCGGCGATTGGACATTTCGTGGCGGGCGGAGAGAGGTGGGTGTGGGCTACCTGCCAGACACTTCACTTCATGGGGCTTTCTCTGCTGCTGGGCGTGGTGTTCGTTGTTGATCTGCGAATGATGGGCATGATGAAAAATGTGTCATTTAATACTCTGCATCGGTTGTTACCCTGGGGAATGCTGGGGTTCGGCCTGAATCTCTTCACAGGCATGTGCTACTTTATCGCCGCTCCGGAGCAGTACACAAAAAATGTGACGTTCTACTGGAAAATGGTTTTGATCATGCTCGCCGGAGCAAACGCGGTTTACTTCACGGTGTTCGACGAGCCGTGGAAATTGCAAGCGGGCGCTGACCCTCCGCTGCGAGTCAAACTGATTGCCGCGTCCACGGTAGCCTTGTGGGTCGGAGTGATGTTTTGCGGTCTCATGCTGCCTTTTATAGGCAATGCCTTCTGATGCCGTGCGCGTGATGGGAGCTTCTCTTTGAGATCCTGTGTTCTTGTCGCACGAGGTTCAAAATGATCCTGGGTCTGATCGTCACCCTGGTTATGCTCGGCGTCATCGCCACACTGGGAGCACTGGGCTATTTCATGGATAAGCAGGTAGATCGTAACGAGCCAAAGGATGGGCCTGGGACTCGGGCTGATTCTTCGACTTCTTCGAAATCCACGCGAGAATGACCGGGAGCCAATGATGGAATTTCTCCTTCGTCTCGAGCAACTGCCGTTTTGCGTCTGGCTGCACGAATCCAGTTCCATCTTTGCCTTTCCGATTTTTCTTTTCTTTCACACCCTGGGGATGTCCATGATTGCGGGCGTTAGTGCAGTGATCGACCTGGTTTTTCTGGGCTTTTGGCCCAAGATGCCCATCAAACCGCTCGAACGGCTCTATCCTCTGATGTGGGCTGGTTTCTGGATCAACGCCGTGACCGGCACTGTTCTAACAGTCGCGGACGCCAGCACCAGACTCATCAACCCGGTTTTCTATATCAAGATGATTTTTGTTTTTGCCGGAGTGGCGATTCTGGCCGTCATGCGCAAAAAAGTGTTCGGAGATCCAGCACTGGATCAGGCGCCGCTTTCGATGAGTGCCAAAGGCCTGGCTTTTGCCTCGCTGATTTGCTGGCTTGGAGCGATCACCGCCGGCCGCCTGCTGGCGTACCTGGGCCCCGTTCCGGGCGTGGGTAACATCAGCAACCACTAGGCTGCCATAAAGCGATACAGGCTCCGGCGTGCATTGCCCTTGGGTGCGCCACCCGCCACCGGGTGTTCCGTGGTTCCACGTATTTTCGGGCGCTGCTGTTGTTCGTCGACCCACCCGAAATAATCAGAATGTGAATCTCAACCCAAGCTGAATTTTCCGCGGCCCGCCCGTCCCGATAATGGGACTATTGGCGCCGATATCGGGCGTGGATTGGGACTGGCCGAACGAGCTTGTGGTATTCAGCGTAGCCGTGGGCGCTGCATATTGGGTTTGGTTGAGCATGTTGTAGACCTCGGCGCGGAACGTGGCAGTGAGCCGCTCCTTGATTTGCCAGGCTTTCGACACCGAGAAGTCCCACTCCTCGAAACCCGGGCCGAAGAGCTCGTAGCGGCTCATGGTTCCGAATGTGCCCTGAGCCGGGGGAACGATGACGGAATTGCCCGCCATGTAGCAGCCGACTTTGTTGAGCGACGCTGTCCCGGTGTCTGTGGCGCCGCCCGGGCCTAGCGGTTCCGCCGCGGCCGCGGTCACGCAAGCTGCGGGCAGGGGGATGAGCTGCGTCGCGCTCGGCGGCGCGAAGTATGGGATGGGTACGGCCTTGCCATATTCCTTAAAATCACTCGGAGTGCCGACAAGCGTCCAGCGATCCTGGAGTTCCCCGGTTCCGCTGAAATCATCAGCGGAATCCACTGCGTTATAGGGCCTCCCGGAGCTAATCGTGAAGGAGGAAGTGATTTGCCAGCCTTCCAGCAATTGGAGGGGAGCCTTCCTAGTGGGAAACAAGTAGGTGGGGGCGATGGTGAAATGGTGGCGCAGATCCGAAGCGCTGTTTCCGTACTCCAATCCCGGATTCAGGCTGTTCATCGGAATCACCATGCCCATGTCCACCGAACCTTCGTCGAGAGCGTGAGCATAGGTATATCCCGCCACAAAGCTCAGGCCGTGGTAGCCGCGCGAGGTCAGCAAGACCTGCAGGCCATTGTAGTTGGAATATTCGCCGAATGAGCCCAACATTCCCATCTTCCCAAACCACGGATACTCGCCGTTCACCGTGTAGGGGCGCCGGAGAATTTCGTTGGTGGCAAGTCCCAGTGCCGGCTGGTTGATATCGGTATAGGCGAATTCGTGCTGGCCATGGTTTCCGACGTACTCGACGTCCAACGAAAAATTCGAGTTCAGTGCCCGTTGGATGCCGAAATTCCACTCCAGGATCTCTGGAAATTGAAGATATCTGGTTGTACCTCCGACAGCGCATGGAGTTTGATTTGTGCAAACCGGGGTGGCGCTCGTGTAAGCGCCGAAGATCGATTGGCCCGAAGCCCACGGAACGGTGGCTTGCGGCGGGGTAATCGTCACGCTGGCCAAATTGATATTGCCGCCGGGAGTGGTGATGGGACCCGCGGTGCAAGTAGCCAGGGCCGCCGCCGTGAAGCCGCTCTTGGTGCAGCCCGAGTACATGCTCAGCCCGGAGGGGTTAATGTTCAGAGTCGCGGCCGGCGAGAAAAACACCTGGCCCGTGGGTTGTTCGTACACAATGTTGAAGCTGCCGCGGATTGTCGTGGTGGCTCTGCCTGTTACATCCCAGGCAAAGCCGAAGCGCGGCGCAAAGGCGTTGTGATCGAAGTTGTACAACGACGCGCCCTGGCCCTGTTGCACCAGCCCGGAAGGCGTACCCACATCAATATTCGCAAAGTAACCGTCCGTAGCCCAAACCCTGGTCATATATTCATAGCGCACCCCGAGGTTCAGGGTCAGCCGCGGCACAATGCGCCAGTCATCCTGGACAAAGCCGGCGTATTGGAAATATCGGAAAGTCCTCGGAACAGAGCCCACCTGTAACGTCGAGGAAGTCGGTAATCCAGCAAAGAAGTATTCGAGAGGCGTTGACTTTTGGCCGGCCGGGAGAGGGAGAGGCACGGCGGCATTGTTGGTGTTGAAATTTACGGTGCCGTGACTGTTCTGGATGTTCAGGTTGACGGCTCCGGTGTTGAGGGCCAGCTCGCCGCCGAACCTGAAGATGTGATTGCCATGCGTGTAGGAGACGCTGTCCGCCCAGCGATAAACGTTACTGACGGCCGTGCTGTCCCCCTGCCCATTGAGATTGTTGAATCCGGCAATAGTGATTGTAGGTAGTCCGCATAACGTGGAGCCGGAAACCAAACCCAGGCTCGCGTAGTTGGGGGCGCCTTGGCCGCCATTGCAATCCAGCAGACCGTTCTCATTCGCCAGCGAATAATCCCAGCCAAATCGCGCGTCATTCACCCACGAAGAATTCGGGATATAGGTCCACACTGCTCTTGCGACTTGACTAGTGGAGTAAAGATTCGCGCTCCAATACTGCTGCGTGATGGTGCTCACAGGCGCGATGATGGAGCCCTTTCCAGCGAAGTATTCGGCGTTAAAGCTGTTCTTGTCGTTCATGTGGTAGTCGATTTTTACCACGCCATCATTCGTGCCGCCGGTGAGCGGGAAGGCCACCGGGTACAAACCATTTCCGGTGGATGTGGTATTCGAGAATAGGCCAGCTCCCGTGCACAGGAGTGTCGCCGCGGAGCACCCTGTCAACGACAGGCTGAGCGGGCTGGGGGTTATGCCGGCAGTTTGCAGGACTTGCAGAGCGGCGGGCATGCTGAACTTGGGCGAGAGTGCCAGGAACTGTGTAAGCTGGGCCGCGCTCGACGTAAACTCCGGCATGGTCGCGGTTCTCGGCTCATCGACCGCCTCCCCCTGCCCTTCGTAACTCACCAGGAAAAAAACCTTATCGCGAATGATTGGGCCACCCAATGTTGCGCCGTAATTTTCGAAGGTGTTCTCCACCTTGGTTGCGAAGAATGGGTTCCGTGCAATCAGTGCGGCATCGCGCCCCAGGGCAAAGGCCGTGCCGTGCAAGGCGTTGGTCCCCGACTTCATGCCCACGCTCATTTGCGCGCCCGGCCTCCAGCCGTATTCCGCTTTTGGATTCTGCACCACGGTGAAGTCCTGCACGGAGTCGGCGGGAACGACGATGGCTTCTTCCGGTCCGCCTCCCGCGTAGCCAATGGAGACTGGCTGCGAAGTCGGGTAGTAGGAAGTGTAGGAGGCCAGGCCGTCAAACAGAATAACGTTATATTCGGCGCGCATGCCGTTGGCATAGGGCTCCTGGCCGGCGGCGCCGCCTCCCGGTCTGCCCTGCATTCCGGGATGCAAGGCCATCAACTGAAGAAAATTGTGGCCCGCGACGGGAAGCTCGGAGAGGGATGCGCCGGTGACTTCGCCGCCGAGTTCCGCGTTGGTCGTCGAGATCTGCGGCACCTCTCCCGTGACGACGACAGTTTGCGCTTGCAGACCCGGCTGCAGCGTAAGGTCGATGTGCACATCGTCGCCGACGCCGACCGTAATTCCGGTGTGCTCCGTGGGGCTGAAACCCGTGAAGGCGGCGCGCACGGTATATGTGCTGGGGATCAGGTTGGGAGCGGAATAGGTTCCGCTGCTATCGGCGGTGAGATTTCGGGCGATGTTTCGTTCGGTGTCCGAGACGGTCACGGTCGCGCCGGACACCACAGCTCCGCTGCTGTCCGTAATGATCCCGCTGATTCGGCCTAGATTCTGAGCGTGAGACGCCGTGCTGAAGAACATCAGCGCACAGAGCCCTATTGCCTGAAGCACCCTCACCAGCACGATTTTACGTGGCAGACAGGAATTCACAGGACACCCCCTCGTGAAATTGGAATTGAATTGGCCTTTGATCCCTGGTTAGACCCCCGACTGCATCAATTCCGTGAGGCCTCGACCGCCTCACGAATTGATTCCCAACTGACCCACCCTCATCCCGACTCGCGCATTATTTGCGGTCCGCGAGATCGGCAGCGGGCTTGCCGATTTTCTGTCGATATTGCTCCGCTTCCGCCGGCGAACAGATATATTCGATCCAATCGAAATCCCGCGGCAGCCGGTGTAGAACGAACTTATTCAGGGCAACCCATGGCTTCGTGTAGTATTTCGGATCGTTAAGAGTCATGGTGAGCTCGATGGTGTTGGAGTCCACTCGATGAAAGCGCTCCTCTACCTCTAACGCGTCGCTGTGCGGACGGCCCACATGATCGATCCAGGTTTTTGAATCCATGCCGACGGTATTTACCACAAAGGTATAATCATCCACCCATTTACCAACCGAGTATCCGAACCACCTGGGTTCCGGGTCCTTGGGGAGTAGTCGCCCATCTGTCCAGATGATCCGGTAATTGGCATCCAATTCATCGAGCATGACCACCTGGTCTTTACTCTGGAAGATCTCCGCTTCTCTGAAGTCGTAGAGTTCCATACGCGGGAACCCCTGCGGCTCGCAACGGTCGATGGGATCGTTCATATCCCCTGCGGGAACCTGTTGCTCTCCCTCCGAAGGCTTATTCAGCATCCGTGCCGCTTTTCCTGCGGGAGAGTAAGGCACATCCATGCCAACGTGTTTGACGTCGTCGGGAAATCCCCTCGCGCCTTTTGCCTGGACTCCACCCTCGGCCATGGCATCCCAAATCCCCGATAGATCGCGCACCGGCGCCGGACCCGCTTTTTCGCTGAGGAACGCTTTCTTATCGGGCGAGGCCTGATTCCACTTGTCTTCGGATTGCTGTTGCTCTGATTTTTGTGACGTCTGCGCAGTGGCCGTCTGAGCTCCAATATTGAAGGAGCACGCCAGCATCGCAATCACTGTGGTGGTCGAAATCACCAAACTCTTCAGCATTTCCAAAATCCCTTCTGTGATTCTGGATTCCACTTTCCGTGCAGTTAGCCGCCCGCGCACCTCACGAAAAGCTCGGCGCTTTCGCAGCGCAGATACACACCACTAAATTCCGCAAGCTACTGACTAAGGCAGGATTTCCGAAACGCATCACCCCGGGTCGAACAACTTTCCAAAGTCTTGCACCTGAATGCGTGCCGCAGCCGTTTCCAAGTGTTCTGCTGGATGGATTCAGTTCGGTCCCGCGGATGCCGTACCGCCTCCCAACACTGTGCCATCCGCCAGCGTGACCTTTCTAAATCGTGCATACGGGCCGCCGTTCTTGACTGGCATCACATCGACCGTGACCACGTCCCCCGGTTTGAACGACGTCCTGCTCCAGCCACTGTGCGCAATTGCAGGTGGCCCCCCCGCTTCTATGGTCCATTCCTGGACGTTGCCCTTGTCATCTTTCACGTCCATCCTCAACAAACAATGGGGATTCGCCCAGAACCACTCTACGACAGTCCCTTTGAGGGTCTCGGTTTTTGAGTAATCGTAAGCTGCGTTGCCGTGATGGGCGACCACGGGAACTGAAACCAGCAACGTAGTGACAAAGAAAAGAAGAAATGGTCTGACGACATTTTTCATATAAATCTCCAAGGAAGGTAAGGGTATGGGAAGCTAGTACACCCGATCACACCCAGTGTCAAGCCAATTTAGGAAGTTTGTCAGCAGCACATGAAATGTCCCGTTAGATCAGCACGTGAAATGCCCGCTTTTGCGACGCGACCTGAGGTAGGAATACCAGTCGAAGGAAGGCATGGGACGTACGGGGAGCGTCGCCTGGGTGCAGGCGATGAAAATACAGAAAGTGAATTTGCGAGCGATGGCCAAGCGCATTAGCTAGTGGCAGGCCGCGGAGATCGTTGACATCGGCGAGCGGCAGATGCGGCGCTGGCATAAGACTCGAGTGGTAGGCAAAGCAGCAGTGCCGGAAGTTTCTCCGGCACTGGCAAGTGATCCTAGAGGCGCACCAGGGTGATTCCAAGGGCCTGATTTGGATGGAAACGTTGAATCAATTTGCTGGAGTCTGGGCAGCGCTGATCGACGCTTCCGAGACGATCACGTATTCGTACGATTTGCCATCGATCTTGAATTTGATTTTGTCTTTGTCGATGGTGAAATCGATCGTGGTGTTTACCGGGACCAGGGCTTTATCGCCGGGTTTCTGCTGCCGGATGTGATACTCAACGGAAGCGGTACGGACGACATAGTCCTGGCAGAGAAGATCGAGGCTCTTCTTGCCTCCCTTTGTGCCGCAGTTCACTGAATTTTCGGAAATCACGGTTCCTGATTGAGGTGTAGTGGCGGCTGGCGCGAGAGTCGCGCAGAAGACCCCAGCGGCAATCAGCAAAAGTCCCTTTTTCATGAGATTCATGGCAGCTCCTAGGAGTTCTTTTTGTTTCGGGTCGCAGGGTGGCCCGCAGGTGACTTTTCGCCATGCTGAGTTCCCACAACCTTGGCAGAGTGATGCACACCTGCAGCCATACGGAATTTGACCAGGTGTCATGTGCGACACAATCGCCGTAACCCCATGCATGTACGGAGACTTAATCGGCCGACCCGCGGAGAAAATCACATTCTGTGGTGAGACAGAAATCGACGGACAAGCCCATAGTGGCAGGCGACTCCAGATGACTTACATAAATGTGGTACTTATCTTCCACAGGCTGGCAATCCTACGCCACTATCGGTTGGAGGCACTCACCCGACGGCGCGTGGTAAGAAGGGTACGTGAATCTGGAATCAGTTAGCCGCTTCCGATGATGGAGACAAGACGTGGATCGCTATTCCCAAAGTGTCCGATTCCAGTTTGTCGATTCGGACGACAACACCGACAAAGGTAGAGTTCAATGGGCTGTCGGGCTGAAAGTCGGTGGTCACGTGGACGCTCATTCCCAACACGTAATGACTTGCCACGGTGGAAAAATACAAACCGTTCTGCGATCCGTTCAAGATCGTGCAATATTCCGGAGGCAAGCTTGCATCGAAGGGACGAATGCAAGTGGCCTGCGACAAATCAATTCGAGGGTACTGGCGTTGTTCTAGGGCTTCAATTGACACGTGGGATTATTAACACACTGTTGGCAATAGCAGAAGTCGCATTCGCGCTTGAATTTCCTCAGCCAATGAAAGCCAACACCCGTTTTTTAGTGTTTTGGTGACATTCCCCTGTGATCACACATTCCGAGGAGGCCGTTCATCACGCGCTGGCCGTCGCGAAATGTCCGATGGCAGTACTCCTCATCGAACTCGTGGGATCTGACTCTGCTCATTGTGGAGGTCTTGGATTAGGCGACTGAAATGACCGGGATCGATGGCTTGCGGCGGCGGAGGCGCGACGCAGCCGACGGGATCGCCTTTGAGACGCGATTCGGCAATGCCCTTCGCAGTAGTCAATTTCATTACATCGTATGCTCTTGAAGCGGTAAATGTTGCGTCGGAGACAGCGGAAGGTTTTTGCAATTGGTCGACCAACTGTAAGCCCTGTTCGGCGGCAGCCTGTGCTTTTGTGGCTGCCTCCGGTGTTCGCAGCGCATCATCATCGCAGCCCGCGGAGTATGCCACTGCAAAGGCAACGAGGGCGGAAAGCCGTGCGGCAATATCATCTTTGCCTGCAAGCGCCAGAAGCTTGTCCGCATAGGTGACGGCCTGGGGATAGTTTCGCAGCGACATATATGTATCGTAATAGCTGTTGTAGATGGACGGCATCAGAGCCGAGTCAGGATATTGGGCGATAAAATAATCCAAGAGTTTTATCTTGACCTGCGTATCTTGTTCCGCGCTCTGTGCCTTGAAAGCGTTGTACTCAGCCAAGGTGTAAGGTGGGTTCTTTTGTTGACTCTGAGGCGCAGCCCATGCGAGGCTGCCCGCCATCGCTAGCACAACTCCAAGGCTTTGAATGGCAAGGTTTGCGGAGCGAATTGCGCGTTTCATAGGCCTGACCTCCCTCTTGCAGCCCGAAACGTTCCAACAGATGATGCTTACTGGTGAACATACACCTCAATGGGAGGTGTTTCCAGGTATTTTGGCAGAGCCCGGGAATCCGCCACCTCGGACGAGAAGAATTTCGTACTTCCGAGTTGAAGATGAGGCCATTTCGCATAAGCTGGCCAAGTTGGTACATTCTTCGGACGCAAATTCGTTGTTTAGAGAGTAGGAAAGGCGTAGCATCCGAAATCGAGGATGCAAATCGGGAATTCCGATTCAGACAGTTCTTAGTGGATAAGCATGCTCACAAAAACAAAATTTGCGTTGCTTGGCTTAACAGCCATTTTCTCTATAGCAGCGTTCCCTCAAGCGACCGGGCAGAACCCGGAGTACACGAGCGACGCTCAGCTTCGCCTCCCGGAGCACTATCGAGAGTGGATTTATCTGAGCTCAGGTTTTGATATGAGTTACAACCCTGCGACTCCGATGGGTCACCATATGTTCGACAATGTATTTGTGAATCCTGATGCCTTCCGCGCTTTCATGAAAACGGGCAGATGGCCTGACAAGACTATTTTCGTGCTTGAAACTCGCCAGGGGGAAAGTAAGGGCTCGATCAACCAAGCGGGCAATTATCAAGACACGTCCGTTATGAGTTTATCTGTGCACGTAAAGGATGAAGGGCATTTTCCGGGCAAATGGGCCTTCTTTGGATTTGGCACTGCAAAAACTGCCAAGTTGATTCCTCAATCTGCGGATTGTTATTCGTGCCACACATCGCACGGGGCAGTCGACGGCACGTTTGTGCAATTCTATCCGACCTTGTTGCCGGTCGCTAAGGACAAGGGAACACTCACTCCAGCATATCAACAGGAAACTTCCAACTCTCGTTGAGTCGACAGTGAACCAGGCGCGCTACAAGAAAAATCCAGCAGGTAGCTCTAACTATGGCAAACTTGCAACGAAGTCGCACAGGAAAATTCTAAATTTGCCTCCTTGGGCGCAGCATTTATTTCCATTCGTTAAATTGTGCAATTGCATGTGGGAGGAGTTCATGAGAATCGAACGTATCGTTTCATTCGTCCTGGCAGTCACTGCCGTTCTAGTGCAATCCGGCGGCGCGCAAGCCGCCACGAAAACCAAGTGGATCGAGTACAAGCAGGGTGACACGGCGCTGTCGGGTTATCTCGTCTATGACGATGCGGTTCAGGAACGGCGTCCTGGCGTGTTGATGATCCATGATCGCTCCGGATTTTCGGCGGGTACGCTTGCAGACGCCGAGATGATCGCCAAGCTTGGCTACGTCGTGTTTGCCGAGGATATTTTCGGCAAGGGCGTGGTGCCCAAGACTGTTCCTGAAATGATGGACACCATCGCAATTTACGACAAGGACCGAGCGCTCATGCGTGCGCGTGCGCTGGCCGGGTTCGATGTCCTGAAAGCGCAACCGATGGTGGACGCGGCCAAGATCGCCTCGGTGGGCTACTGCTTTGGGGGCACCACGGGGATCGAGTTGATCGAAACCGGGGCGCCGCTGCTCGGTTTTATTTCGGTGCACGGTGCATTCCAGAACTTCGCGCCGGAAGCCGCCAAGAACATCAAGGGGCGCGTGCTCATTCTGCACGGCGCCGAAGATCCCGTTGCGCCGATGGAAGAGGTTGATAAAGTGATTTCACAATTCCGCGCCGCCAAGGTGAACTTCGAAGTCAACCTCTACAGCGGCGCCGCGCACGCATTTACGAATCCGCAGAATCCATCGGAAGTGCGCGCAGATGGCGAATACAAAGTGGCCATGGCGCGCTTTCTAAAGGAGTTACTGGGAAGCTGAGACAAGACGCCAACACAGACTTCAGCCAGGAGGGGCTTAGTCCTCTCAGGGCCCGCCCCTCCACAAACTGACCACACATCAGAAAAAATCAATCGAACATTTTGTCATTCTGAGCGGAGCGAAGAATCTCTCTTTCTTTCGTGCCTGCCAAACTAGGGAGAGATTCCTCGCTTCGCTCGGAATGACAAGTCAATTATTTTTTCACGGGCTCCAAGCCACTCTTATCGATTGCTGGGTATGCGGCAGGTGACGCGAGCCAGTGGATGAGCGCCTTGGCGGCTTCGGGATGCGTTGCGGTTGTGGGTATGCCCGCGGCAAAGATAGTAATCCTTTGCGCGCCGGGCGGCAGCGGACCAACGATGTCGATACCTTTGACGGGGCGCAGTTCGCTGATTTGTTGGAAACCGATCTCGAACTCTCCTGTCGCAACCACTCCGCCCACCGGGTCGGCCTCGATTTTTCGGCTCTTGCCTTTGATCTGATCGACAATGTCCAGCTTTGGAAATAATTCGGTGGAGAGGTACACGCCGCTGGCGCTGTCGGAATAGGCAATCGATTTTGCCGCCAGCAGTGTGCGTTTCAGTGCGTCCACGGTGCTGATGTCGGGCTTGGGCGCACCGGCCCTGACGGCCATGCCAATGTAGGACTTGACCAAATCGACGCGGCTGCCGGCGCGGACTTTGCCCTGTTTGATGAGATCGTCTAGCGCGGGCGCGGCCATGATGACAACATCGATTGCTTCGCCGCGTTCAAGGCGTATTGGAATGGCGTTGTGCGTCGTGCCCATGGAAGGACCGAACTCGGTATCCAGTTTACTGTGCGTGGCGCTTTCATACGTGGGAACCAATTCGAGATAGGCTGCCGTGAATCCCCCGGAAGTGACCACCTTGAGTTCATCCGCGCGCGCGGTAGTGGCGGCGAGGAAGGCAAAGAGTAGGAGCAGCATCAGGGAAGCGGCCGATTTTGCGCGTGAAATTTTCTTCATGAATTTCCTTATGAGAGGCAATTTGTTTGCGTGGCGCGGGCTTCAGCCTGCGGGGTTTTATCTTTGCATGGGCCAACCCCCGCAGGCTGAAGCCCGCGCCACTTGAGACCAATCTACTTCTTGGTTGGCGCGCCGTAGTCGCGGCCGGGAAGCTTATCGGCGTGATTTACCCGTTCGTCATATTCCTTAATTGCCGATAATGTGCAAGGGTGCGCATCCAGCGTCCAGTCCTTGCGCAATTTCCAGAAGCCGGTGACGGACCATGGCTTGGTATAGTTTTTGGGATCGTCAAACGTAAAAACAATTTTTAGGGTGTCCTGGTCCATGCGCTGCCAGCGCTCGGTCTGATGCAGGGATTCGCCGATCGGGAAACCCTGCCAGGTGAGAAACTGCTTGCCGTTATAGGCGGCGGAGTCGACCACGAATGCGTCGCCATCCCATCGGCCGATGGAGTAGCCCATGTAATCGGGCTCCACGTCGTCTGGAATTTTCCGCCCGTCGGTCCAAATCTCGCGCCAATTATCGTAATACTCGAAGTGCTGCAACAGCCTGTCATGGGTCAAAAGGATTTCAAACGGGCGAGGAGTAAAAAAATTGCGCGCAGTGCCAAAGGGATCGCAATCCAGTACGGCACCCGCAGCGATGAATTTCGCATTGGCCAGGTAGGTTGCCTCGCCCGCGGGGGTGAAGGGAGGCAATGGATTGGGATGTCCACTCAGATCGAGTACATCGACCTCGTCCTTTGGGTGCATAAAGGGAGCGGGATTCCAGATACCGGAAAGATCATGCGGATCGAAGGCCGCGGACTTGGCGTTCATTTTCGCGGCGCTGGAGCGATCGGTCTGGGCGCGCGCAACCGCCAGGAAGGCAAGTGCTGCAGCCAAAATTACCACCGAAACTAATTTCCATTTTCGCATTGCATGACCCCCTTCCTATTCCGGCCACACCCGGCAATCTTGATTTCGAGCCGCGCGCGGGTGACCCAGCAGAGAAAAGACTTCCCGACAAAGGCGCGCGACTACTGCTACTGCTGCGGTTGTTCGCCTAGTTCGCCGCCGGTCAACTCCCTGCCATCCGGAAGGACAACCTTGCGCAGCATCCCCACCGGCGTGCCTTTCTTGCTGGGAACTAATGTAAGGGCAATTTGATCGCCGGGAAGCAGCGTCTTGGGACTCCAGCCTGCCCGTTTCAAAACAGCCGGAGCGAGGGTTTCGACAGTCCAGCTGACGGCCTTTCCGGAATCGTCCTTCACGTCAAGGAAAACTTGGCAATGAGGATTGGACCAATTGAACTCCGTCACCGTTCCCTTGATTGTTTTGGGATGCTGCACGTCGTACTCGGATCCGCCGTGGTGCGCGAAGATCGGAACGCAAGCCACGAGAAGGCTGACGGCCAATCCAAAACCGATTTTCATCTTGCTTTTCATTTCGCACCTCTTCCCGCCAGGGCCGTGAAAGCCGCAAATGCAGTATAAATCTTTGGTACGCTCTGAGGCAGCCGGTGTCAAGAAAAAACGCAGGTTGCAGGATTGTTGCGAGGCGCATAAACCACGAGGGGGAACCGGGAGGTTCCCCCTTGTGTCTTTCTGACTTTCTATTGGTGGCGGTTGATTTGCCCCTGCCACCCTATGAGCCGCTTATGCGGTGTACCTTAAATCGTTTCTCACTCTCTTTATGCAAGCCAAGCGTAACTGAATTCCTTTCCGTGGCATTGCAATGTTACATTTGCTTTTTACCATCATTGCAGCGGCAATTCCATGACGCGAGTCACTTCGTCGCGTGACGCCGGTCACTCGGTTACGCGAGGGAACAGGCTCTGTTAGGCTGAGCACTCCCAGCCAAGTTTCAATCAACGAGATTAAAATCAGAGCCATGGACAAAAATCTTCGCGATTTATTGAAAGAAATAGAAGAGCACGGGCGGGAGAACGACGCGCGCGCGACCGAGCGGGCGCGCATGATGCTGAATCTCGAACCGGCCAGCGCGCAACTCTTAAGTATTCTGGTGCGCGCCAGCGGCGCGACGCGCGCCATCGAGATTGGCACATCGAATGCCTACAGCACCATCTGGCTGGCGTGGTCGCTGGCGCCAGCCGGCGGCAGCATCGTGAGCATCGATCGCAATCCGGACAAGCATGCTCTGGCGCGCGAGAATCTTCGCCGCGCGGGTTTCCTTGACGGTGTGGATTTGCGCACGGGCGACGCCGCGGAAATTTCGGGCCAGCTTACTGGACCATTCGATCTGATTTTTCTGGATGCGGACCGCAGGAAATTTCCCGAGGTGTTACAAATTCTCTTGCCCAAGCTGGCCCCGAAGGCGTTAGTGATTGCCGATAACGTTCTCTCTCATCCGGAAGAGATCGCCGAATACCTGAAATTGATTTCAAGCCTCGCGGATTTCCAGCACACCATCGTTCCGGTGGGCAAAGGCCTGAGCATCGCCTATCGCGGCTAACCTACTTCGTTACTTGGCGGCCACCAGCTTGAATTTTTGCGCGCGACGGCCGTCCACGGATTCGCCCACGTAAATGTTGCCTTTGGAGTCTACCGTCATGGTGTGCGCGTGCATGAATTCGCCCACCTGATGGCCGGGACGGCCAAAGCTGTTGAGCACTTTACCAGTGGCGCGATCCACGACGTCGACTTGCTCGTCGATCTCATTAATGACGTACATATATTTCTGCGCCGCATCGAGTGAAAATTCGACGGAGGAACACGAGCCCACCAGCTGAGCGTCGCGCCGCGAGCTGACTCCGGTTGGGGGAACAGGCGTCCAGATTTTGAAACTGAAGGGCATGTTCTTCTTGAAATTTCCCATGGTATCGAAAACCTGAATGCGATTCATCCAACGATCGCAAACGTACACCAGGCCGTCGTTGCTGACGCGCACGCAATGCGGCGTGGCCGCTGCCGCGCTAGCCGCTTCTTCCGGCGAGCGATACACTTTCCACTGGCGCAAATATTTGCCCTTGCTGTCAAACACCACGATTCGCGAATTGTTGCCGCCCTTGCCTTTGGCATGGCCGTCGGCCACGTACATGTCGCCGTTATGCGGATCGAATGCGATTTCCGACACGCGGAAGAATTGCGATGTGCTGGAATTCAGCGGCTTGCCGTTCACAGTTCCGTCCGAGGAATCGAAAACGCCCTTCTTTCCAATCTGAAGCAGAAGCTCTTTTCCATCGTGCGAATATTCCTGCACGATGCCATCCTCGGAGCCGTTCAGCCAGACATGGCCGTCGCGATCGATGGCGCAGCCGTGCAAGTCCTTCGGAAGCAACTTTGAATCTCCCCATGAATTTACTACATTGCCATCCGAGTCAAACTCGATTATTGGTGGTCCCGCCTGGCCGGCATTCAGCTCATCATCGGTCAGCCCTTCCAGGTGGCCATCCATGCCGCCCACATCGGTCACACGCTGAACGAGGAACACGTGGTCCTTGGCATCCACGCACAGGCCGCCAAGTTCGCCGGTCACCCAGCGACCCGGCAGCGGTTTTGGCCAGTAGGGGTCCACCTCGAATTTGGGAGCGCCCGCTTGCGCCCGAAGCGGCGAAGGGCGAATAAATGCGACAGCGAATGACAATACTCCGCAGGCCACCGCCATGAACAGATAGTTCCGTATACTGTTCGCTCTCACTCCGCTTAACCCGCCCGTTTGATTTTCAAAAGAAAGTACGTCGTGCCTTTGATATCCTTCATACACGTCAGCTCAGAAAATATTTCAGCTCTGTCGGCAGAAGATTGAAATCTCATCGACGATAGGATTCCTGGTGGATTTTACCTTTCGGTGGGGTTGGAAGCACGCTCTTTCCATGTTTCTAGGAAATTATGCAGACGAGGCAAGAGGATATCCGGATTGTGCAGCAGACAGCAGCGTTATGCAAACCGAGTTTGCCTGGAATGGCCGAATTTTTTTTAGTGCCCACCATAGGAATTCAATTCGCGCCCGTCGGGCAACACGATCTTCTGCAGCTTCATGCTGAATGTGCCATTTGAAATGCGGTTGCCGACGAAGGTGATTTGATCGCCGCTCTTCAAAGTGTTCCTGTCCCAGCCGGAATTGGCCAATCGATTTGGACTGGGGCCGCCCGCATTCCATTTTTGAATGCTTCCCTTGTCATCCTTTACTTCAAAGCTGATCCAGATATGCGGGTTGCTAAAATCGAATTCCGTGACAGTTCCCTTCACAGTGGTGAGGTCTCTCATGTCATACCCGCTCCAGGCGTGGTGCGCGGATACAGGGCCGGAAATGGCCAAGAGAAAGACGAATAAACTGAGGATTAATTGCAACCTGATTTTCATGAGCACACCTCCGTCACTTCCATGCTGTGCTTTTGATGCGATTTTGAGAAGCCAGGTTGCGGAAATTCTTGAATGGAGCCACTCTGTAAATGGCCATGTATTACTCCAAAGGCGGGATTGGTGTACCCTTACGGGGAGATTTCCCGCGCGCCACGTAAGGATATTGAGGAGCGAACATGATGAAGGCGACAAGTACAGCGAAGTGGAAACTCGTACGATTTGCGGCGGTTGCGATTCTACTCGCCGCGGCGCCACTGGTGATGAGCTTGGCGCGCGCCGCGGCCGCCGATGATTCCGCAAGTAGCCGCGAAGACGCGGCCATAAAACAGGTGATTGCCGGATTCAGCGATGGCTGGAACACGCACAATGCGCACTCCATGTGCGCGTCGCTGGCTGACGATGTTCAGTGGGTCAACTGGCGCGGTGAGCCCCTGGGCAGTCGCCAGGCCGTCGAGGACGAACACGCCATGCTTTTTGCCGACCTATACAAGAACACGCACCGCACGGACACCGTGAAAACCGTCCGCTATCTTAGCCCCGAACTTGCCGTGGTGGACGATTACTGGACGATGACCGGCGCGCGCAAGCGCGATGGCTCGGACTGGCCGTACCGGGCAGGGTACACCAACATGGTCATGGCCAAGCGCGCTGGGCGCTGGATTGTGATCGTTTCGCACACGGCAGACTTCAACGCCACCGCTCCCGCAGGGAAGTAGTCCGTGTAGCGCTCGCCTTCAGGCGAGCATCCGCCTGATTTTAAAATGCTCGCCTGAAGGCGAGCGCTACAAATTCCTGGCCTTCAGATACCAATCCAGAATCTGCTCGCCATTCCAGTGCAGCACTCCATTGAATTCGGAAATGTATTGGTAGATTTCTTCCAGATACTTGATACGAGAAGGCTGGCCGCTGAGATAAGGATGGATGGCAATGGCCATGATCTTTGGCCGATGCACCCCTTCCTGATACAGCCTGTCGAAAGTATCTTTGCACTTTTGAGTCCAGTAGGGTGCCTGATGGTATTGCACAGCCATGACAGGGATGTCGTTGGTTTCAAGCGAATACGGCAGCGTATATAAAGGTCCCTGTTTGGTGGCGATTTCGGCCGGTTCGTCATCCCAGGCCCAATCGCAAATATATTTGATTCCTGCCGCTTTCAGCTGGTCAGGCGTGTCGTACGTCTCGGTGAGGCCCGGCCCCATCCAACCGATGGGCGGCTTGCCAGTGAATTCCTGAATTGTTTTCAGCGATCGCTCGATCATCGCAGCGGGGTCCGGTTCGCTGTGCATGGGGCGCTGATCGAAACTGTGGCCCATAAATTCCCAGCCGGCATCCTTGCAGGCCTGGGCCACGCGCGGATAATCGATGCACACGCGGGCATTGATCGAGAGAGACGGCCGGATTTTCAGGCGCTCATAGAGCGCGTGGAAGCGCCAGAATCCCACGCGCATACCGTACTCGTGCCAACTCCAGTTGGGCACGTCGGGCAGCGTAGTTACTCCTGTCGGTGGCACGAGCACCTGGCGCGGCATGGCGCGGGCGATATCCCACACTTCGACGTTCACGATGGTCCAAATCACGATGCGTTCACCGTTGGGCAATTGCAGCTTTGGCCGATCGACGATTGCCGAGTACTTTGCCCTTTCGCTGGGAATGGTCATGGGTTACGCCGCCTTCTGAAATTCAAATTTGGCACCGGTCATGCCCGCTCAGGTCTCTATCAGGCGCGTTCCCTCCGTGTCAACAGACAAACTGCGGATCGCACCCCTGAATTTTTTAGAATTTTGTTGTTTTTAGCTCAAATCGGTGCATGATTAGCTACGTTTTTCCGTTGGAGGAGATAATTGTAGAATTTTGCCTTGCGGAGCAAGCCGGGTGTAAAGTCACGATTGCCGGAAATTCCAGGTCGGATTTTCATCGGTCCATCTCAATCAGGATTTCAGGAACGCGGGCGAAGCATCCGTGAGAAACTAGAAGACTCGAGAAAATAAGGGAGAAAACGACATGAGGAAATATGCAGGGTTGTTACGTGCGTCGGTGATTTTGGGTGTGGTAGTTGCGGCATTGGGATTTGGAAGCAGGGGCGCGTGGGCTCAGGGTGCGACACCAGCGCCTTTAAGCAAAGTAACGGTATCGGATGATGTGGCCAAGCGCACTTTGATGAAGGCGGTCATCAATTCGGATACGGCCCGAGCCATCGTGGATGCCTGCGTCGAATGGCAAAAAGCGCAACCGGGGAACCAATCCATCGTGATTTTTGTGCTTTCACCAACGGGCCAGATCGTGGACTCCCACCAAATGGACGGAGTGTTGCCGATCGGCGCGGAGACCGGCTTGATGAAGGCCAAAACCGCCCTCTATGCGCGCATGCCCTCGTCACTCGTAGCGCAACGGTTCAATACCATCGATGGCCGCGTCATTCGGCTTGACCTCGGAAAAGAAGAGGGCCTGTCCTATTATTTTGTTGGTGGCGGCCTTCCGATCGTTGTGGACAATCAACTAATTGGCGCGGTTGGAGTCGGCGGCGGAAATGCTGACGAGATGTGCGCCTATCAGGCGCTTACGAAGGTCCTTGGGCCACAACCTCCGCTTACGCCAGCCGCACCGCCTGCCGGTGGTGGTGGTCAAGGTGGTGGTGGCGGTGCAGCTGGTGGCGGTGGCGGGAGGCAAGGTGGTGGTCAACGGCCGCCGCAGTAACTCGCTGCAACAGTAGAAGCTGACTTTGGCAAACGGCGAGGGTTTCCGATTGCGGCAACTCTCGCCGTAGGCCCCTATCACTTCAGCGCAGCAGTTCCGTAGCACTGTATCAATAAGGACAGCCGCCGGTATTGACCTTCATTTAGGATCGTGAATGGTCAACACTTGAAGTGCTTATTGCCAGCCTGGAAATTTTAATTTAAGACCACTGGAGTGCAAGGCTGGTTTTTGACATCCTAAGCATGAGCCCAAATTTTCCCGGACAAAACTCATTGCAGCCATCACAAATTTCATGCCTTTGGAAGCAGCCTGACATCGCCCGGAAGTATCGAACGGCGGTTTCTCTGCACAGCCATACCAATCAATCCAAGGAAAGCCTCCTTTTCATTCCGGCTTTCGCGGAAAAATGGCCGTTGTTGCGCTGGGCGTTGAAGGAGCAGTGCAAGAAATCGTGCAGGCCTGTCGATTTTTCCCAAGCCTACTGGACCCCTCCTTTGCCGCCCAAGCTGGCCTTCGAGCTGGAGAGCAATCAAATTGAAATCGATCTCGGTTTGATGAGCCTCGTGTCTCTGACCGACCACGACAGCATTGGAGCACCAACAGCTTTGCGGCAACTGCCCGAGGCCGTTCGGGTTCCTTTTGCTGTCGAGTGGAGCGTGCCCTTTGAAGGGGCTGTATTTCATTTGGGCATTCACAATTTGCCGGAGAGCCAGGCCCACTTGATTATGGACGACCTGGCCGCCTACACGCGCAATCCCTCCACGCCCCGGCTGATGGAACTACTGGCGGACCTTCATGCCATGCCGGATGTTTTGATTGTTTTTAATCATCCGCATTGGGATCAGTACTGCCTGGGGCAGTCGACTTTTCGGCAAAAGGTTAGCCAGTTTCTGGAGTGCCATCTTCAATTTCTTCATGCGCTTGAACTGAATGCCATGCGCGCCTGGACCGAAAATAATAGTGTGATCGATCTGGCCGCCGCCTGGCAGCTTCCTATGATCTCCGGTGGAGACCGCCACGGATGCGAGCCCAGCGCCGCACTGAACCTGACGTGTGCATCAAGCTTTCCCGAATTCATCAACGAAATCAGGAATGACCGGGTCAGTCACGTCGTGTTCATGCCGCAGTATGCAGAATTGATCGGTATCCGTTTCATGCAAACCGTGATTGACACCATCCGCGATTATCCCGAGCACCCCGTGGGCTCCCGGCGCTGGGATGAGCGCGTATTCCATATGGATTTCAAAACCGGGCATCATCGCCCTTTGTCCGCGCTGTGGAAGGCCCCTCCGCCATACCTTGGAAAGATTTTTGCCATTTTTCGCATGGTTGAAAATGCCTCGGTAAGACAGGCATTGAATTTTACGTTTCGGGGAAAATCGGAATTGCACCCGGCTTCGGACATCCCCCACGGGGTGGGTGCGTGAGGCCGGAAAATATCCGTGTGGCGTTGTTCTCCTGCACCTATCTGGAAATCGATGGCATCGCCAAGACCAGCAGGCAATTCGCGGAATTCGCCAGGGAACGCGGGTACCCATTCCTTTTGGTTCACGCGGGCCCCAGCGATGAAGTCATTGTAGATGGATCATTAACCAGAGTTCAACTGCGCCGCGGCCCAGCTACCTTTCCTCTGGATGGCCACCACAAATTCGATCTTTTGTTCATGAGGCACTACTCGAGAGTTGCAAAAATAGTGCGGGACTTTTCTCCCAACATGGTTCACTTCACGGGTCCCAGCGACGTCGGGATTCTAGCGGCTGTGTTGGCTTACAAATTGCGCGTCAGCTCGGCGGCCTCCTGGCAGACAAACGTTCATCAATTTGCGCGCTGGCGCGTGTCTCACGCTCTATCGATCTGGCCGCGGACCTTGTCCAACAAATTGGCCTCCGCCGCTGAGTCCGCCAGTTTCCGCGCGGCTGCCCGCTTGTATAAGACCACGCGCCTTCTCTTCGCTCCCAACCGCGAACTGGTTGATTTGCTTGAGAAAACTACCGGAAAGCCTTGTTTTTTGATGTCTCACAGCGTGGATACGGAAATGTTCCAGCCCGCGTTTCGAGACCGCTCCCAGGGCCCATTCCGAATCGGCTACGTCGGCCGGCTCACGGCGGAAAAAAAACGTGCGCGTCCTCGCGCAACTGGAAAAGAGTCTGCTGGCAAGGGGCCATCGGGAGTTTCGCATCGTCCTGATCGGCCAGGGCGCAGAGGAAAAGTGGCTGCGCGAAAACATGCGGCACGCAGAATTCAGCGGCTGGCTTACCGGGAATGCACTTTCCCGGGCCTACGCCGACATGGATGCATTTGTTTTCCCCTCAGAAACGGACACCTTCGGTCTGGCCGTGCTGGAAGCACTTGCTTCCGGCGTTCCCGCCGTGGTCACGCCGCGCGGTGGTCCGGCCAGCACCATCGAGCACGGCAAGTCGGGCCACGTGGCAAAAAGTGTAGATGAGTTCTCCTCCATTTTGACGGGGCTGATGACTCAGCCTGAGTTGCTCGCATCGATGCGCATCGAGGCCCGGCAACGCGCACTTTCCATCGGCTCCTGGGGGCAGATTTTTTCAGGCATGTATCATGCCTATGAGCGATACACGCGCCCGGAAGCCGAAATGAAGAGTCATCTGCTCGAGGAATCAAGAAAAACTGTGAACACCTGATTTGAACTTTTATTCACGGCGGCCAATCATTGCCGCGGATCCCAGGGAGTCTCATGTCCATCGGAAAACATTTGTCACGAGGATCGATTTGCTCCCTGGCCCTGTGGATGCTTGTTTGCTCCCCCGTTGCACGGACGCAATCCTCTGCTCCTCCTCCAATCGCGGAATCGCGATTGAGCATGCAGCAAGTGTTGAGCAAGCTTGTTGAAAAAAACGCCGAGCGAGCAGACGCGTTGCAAAAATACCAGGGCAGGCGTTTCTATAGCCTGGACTACAAAGGATTCCCAACTTCCTTTCATGCGGAGATGGTGGTGGACATGACGTACATGGCCCCAGCCACCAAACAGTTCAAAATTGTTCCGGTTGCTGGCGGGACGTCCGGCTTCATGGCACTTGAGAACAACGGGGCCTCAACCTATCAGCAGGCTGAAATCACGGCGCGGTACCGGCCAAGCCCGCGGAATGAATTGAATATTTCATACGCCTGGAGCCGCGCGCGCGGCGACCTCAATACGCTCGCCAGCACGCTTCTTCCGGTGCAGGCTCCCATAATTCGTCCGAATGCCTATGGAGTCCTGCCCTCCGATATTCCCAATCGGGTTTTGACATGGGGCTATATCACACTGCCAAAGAAATTTATCTTCAGTCCGGTAGCGGATATTCACACCGGCTTTCCATATTCCAATGTGGATATTTATCAGAATTATGTGGGTGTGCCGGATAG
>Ga0206831_1043_pt1 | contig 40711 bp, 33 predicted proteins | sample Alteio_BWOrgCont_73_FD_152876 | JGI IMG/M metagenome (GOLD analysis project Ga0206831, IMG submission 152876) | Enriched cells from forest soil in Barre Woods Harvard Forest LTER site, Petersham, Massachusetts, United States -... | ecosystem: Environmental > Terrestrial > Soil > Temperate forest >...
GAGGTGTATCGCGACGCGCGCGGCGTCAAAGGCACTTCGCAAAGCTTCGTCACCGTAACGGATCAGTCCGTGCACGCCTGGATGAAAAAGATCGCCGACAACGCTCAATATTTCGAGGACCATGCTCCTTGGGCCCCCCAATACAGGAAGCAGGGCGTGAAACCGCCGCTCGCCAAGGCGGTTGAGACGTTGATCGAGACCGGCGATTTTCATGTGACCACGGTCGGCGACAATTTGCCGAACGAAGACCAAATCCACGAGAAATACGGCAGCAAGAGTTTTCTCTTTCTCGGCAGCTCGCGCGCGCTGGCGCATGCCATCGGAGTCGGGGCGCTTGAAGAATTCGCCGCTTCGCCCGAGGAAATTGCGCTTGGCAAGAAGTATGGAGACGAAGCCGAAGACTTGATGACGTCGCTACATGAAGTGATCGGACATGGTTCCGGCAAAATAAATCCGAAGCTAACCCACGAACCGGCCTTCTACTTGAAGGAATATTATTCGACGCTCGAGGAAGCTCGGGCCGATTTGATGGCGCTGTGGAGCGTGTGGGATCCGAAGGCGCGCGAGTTGGGTTTGTATTCAAATCCCGATGTCGCCAAGGTGATGTACTACGATGCAGCCCGCGCGGCGATCATACAGCTTCGCCGGATTCCGAAGGGGGACACCATCGAAGAGGATCACGAGCGCGATCGCCAGTTGATCGTCAATTACATTAAGGACAAGACCGGAGCCATCGCGGAAGTGAAGCGCGGCGGCAAAACTTATCTGGAGATTCGCGATTTCGCGAAGATGCGCGAGGGCGTGGGTCAGCTTCTGGCGGAGTTGATGCGCATCAAAGCGGAGGGCGATTACGACGCCATCAAGGCTCTGATCGATAAATACGGCGTCCACTTCGATCCGGCGCTGCGCGATGAGGTAATGGAGCGATATAAGAAGCTCAACATTCCCACATACTGGGCCGGCATCAATCCTGACTTGACCGCGAAGCCCGACAGCGCGGGGAAAATCTCCCACGTCGAGATTTCGTATCCGCGCGATTTCGTGAAGCAGCAGCTGATGTACAGCTCGATGTATGCGCCGAAGAAGTAGCGTTGGCTATTTGGCCAAAACTTCCTTGACTTTATCGAGCAGCGATCCGAGAGTGAACGGCTTTTGAAGGAATGCGGTGCCCGCGGGAACGTCGCCTGAGTAGATGGTGGTGTCGTCGGTGTAGCCGGAGACGTAGAGCACCTTCATATCGTGTCCTTGCGTTTGCAGGCGCTCCACTAATTCGCGACCACCCATTTGTGGCATCAGAACATCGGTGATCAGAAGCTCGACGCGTTGGGCCTGGTCCCGCAACAATGCCAGCGCGTCCTGGCCGTTGGCTGCTTCGAGGACTTGGTAGCCTTGCCGACGTAGAATCTTGCGGACCAGCGCGCGGATGCCGGCTTCATCTTCGACAACCAGGATGGTGGCCAGCGGCGTCGTTGGTTCGGGCGTGGGGGCCTGTGGCTCGGCGACGGCAGCCGTAGGTCCGGCGGCAACGTCTACTGGAGCATCCACTCGCGGCAGGAAGATGCGGAATTCCGAGGCGGCGTATGCATTCGAGACCGAGATATCGCCGCTCCACTGCCGCACGATGCCGTAGGCGCGGGAAAGCGTGGCTGCGACGTCGTCCCAAGGTTCCTTGCCAGGGAGCGAGCACTCGAACAGCGCGGCTTTGCCTTCGCCATCCAGCGGCTGCGACGGAGCGATGATCGAGATCACCGCGTAGGATCCTGGCTGAAGCGGAGCGTTTGGACGCCGCAAATCCTCCCTGATTTCGAGGCGCGAAGTTTGAAGCGCCATTCTTTCTCCGGCGTGCATGCCTTGGCGGGCGCGCTCAACGATCGCGGTGAGTACATTCTCCAATTGCGTGGCATCGGCGCGAACGCGGTTCGGTTCAGTGGAAAGACGCAGGTCCAGGCCCACGTGGGTTCCAAGCAGCGCGTCGAGCCGCAGGCTGATTTTTCGGAGGGCGGATTCCAGTTCAATCTCCGCGGCGGGTTGGCCCTGTCGGCGAGCGAACGAAAGCAGTTGGCTGGTGAGACCGCCCACACGTTCGGTGGCGGTTAGGATTTCCTGGACGTCGGCGCGCATGGTGCTGCCCGCGGGCAGAGCCGTAAGCAGCTCTTCGCTATATCCAGTGAGGATCATGAGCGCGTTATTCAAGTCGTGCGCCATGCGGCTGGCCAAGCGCGATACAGCTTCTACCCGCTCGGCCTGGACGAGTTGATCTTCGAGCATGCGGCGTTCCGTGACATCGACGGCCACTCCGATCATGTAGCGAGGCTGGCCCTCGGCTGCGGGAAGCAGCCGTGAGTATTCGCGTAGCCAGAGCGAGCCTCCGCCGCGGGTGTTGGCCTGGAACTCGCAGGAATGGGGAGCGCCCGATTCAATGGCGCGTTGATAGGACCGCGCCACCCAATCGCGATCCGCATTATTGACGCGATCCAGCCAGAACGATGGATGGCTGGTCCAATGTTCCGGAGCGAAGCCCAGCAATTTTTCGGCTTGCGGGCTGGCGAAAACGAAGTTCATGGAAGGTAGCTCAGCGGCCCAGATGATGGCATCGACGTTGTCGACGAACTCGGACGCGGACACGGCGGGTCGAGGAGCGGACGGAGCTTCGATAATGGGTGTCGGCGGCGAGGCGGGTTCGATCACCGTGGTTTCCACCACGAGAGCAGGTAACGCCACTTGTGGCACTGTTTGTGGCACCACTTGCGGCACCGTTTGCAACCAGGTTGGAACTTCGACCGATGTCAAATCTTCGATGGTGAGAAGCGCTTCTTGGGCGGCTTCCTCGTCCCAATTGCGAATCGCAAGAATTCCCACGCGAAGGCGGCGTTTGTCGCGCGTGGTTTCCACCCCGACACCAGTTGCGGCGACCCCGGTTTTGAGCACCTCTTCGATACGATCGAGCAGCGAAGTGGGTAGGATTGTGTCCATGCGGCGATGCGGCGAATCGCCGGCCTGCAGGCCAAATATCTTGCGAGCGGCTCGATTGGCCAGCAAGATGCTCAGGTTGGCGGAGAGGACCATGAGGCCGACCGGAATGGACGCGACGATCTCCTGGTAGTAACGGCGCTGCGTTTCGACGAGCGCCAGCAAGCGCGCGACTTCCCTAGCCCGCCACTGATCCAAATCAGTTCTCTCCATCTGTCATCCCACCTATCAGTGTTTACCCTAGCGGACGGCTAGGACAAGGTACTTTCTGTCCAAACGGTACTGCGGAGTACTAGGGGTAGCAGGCTTTCTGGTTCCAGCACTAGCTCAGTCGGCCTCATTATAGCCTCCATAAAAAGAATTCGTCATCCAGATCGTAGCCTCCACGTTGCAATGACTGCGAGAATGAAGGTGATGCGACATGTGACCTCTCTGTGTTGGCTGGCGCCGCTGGTTCTTTTCCTGTCCGCGTGCTCAGACGCTCCCAAGACCGCCGTCGAAAAGGAGCCCCCGAAGCCGCCGGAAGCGTTGACGGGACGGCAGGCTTTTCAGCGGATGTATCCGCAGGCGCGCGGCTGGGCGCCGGATGCGCAGCCGTTGCAAATCGCCAGCGTCAATCTCGCGCAGGTAAAGGCGGATCAGGGCAAGTCCGGTGCGTGGCAAGTGATTTTCATTTCCGCCTCGCGCCGGAAGGCGAAGACTTACACGTACTCGGCGGTGGAAGCGGAAAATTTGCATGAAGGCGTGTTCGGCGGAATCGAGGAGGATTACACGGCGCGCGGGGATTCCTCTCCCTTCCAGATCGCGGCCATAAAAGTGGATTCCGACGAAGCTTACAAGACCGCGGCTGAGAAGAGCGTGGACTATCTGAAGAAGAACCCGGACAAGCCGGTGTTGTTTCTAATGGAGCTCACCAAGCGCTTTCCAGATGTGACGTGGCGGGTGATTTGGGGCACGTCGGTGGGGACCAGCGACTATTCGGTGTTTGTGGACGGGTCGACGGGGCAGTACTTGGAGCGAATGCATTAATCGCCAACGCGGAGCGCCTCCGTTCACCCCGCGTTTCGGTGTGCTAGTGGGACGTTAATATGGCTTCGCGGCGGAGCCGGCGCTCGGCTTCCGGCCAATAATCTTCGGGCGTACTGGTCGGATGGTCGTCGTTTTACCACAACTGGATGGCCAGGCGCGCAATTTCCTCGCGAGTCGGACCGCCGGCGTCGCAGGTATCGTCGCGCACATGTTCGATGGTAACGCTGGTGTCTTCTGTCTTCACCGGATGAATGGTTTGCATTTGAAGTTGTCTCCTTGTTTGCCGATTAATATTCGTTTAATCACTGACACAAGGAGTGACGCGTTCGCTGCGACTATTGATGTTATCCTTTAGGGCTAGTTAACAACTCTTTACAGAGTGCTCGGCCGGGATCCTCGCTCTCCCCATCTTGCAGCGCAATATTGCGAACACGACAGGAAGCAGGCAAATCACCGCGGCTGCGACGAAAAACGCGGCAGCGGACACGCGAACGAAAGCTCCATAGCGCGCAAACGCGAGGAGCGCGCAGCTTGCGCACAAAGCCGTAATGATGATGGTTGAGTTAGGTCTTTTGGTCATGCTTCTACAGTCGCGCCGGTAACGCAAATCTTACAGGTCGGCTTTAAACAATCTCAGTTTCTCGCTGAGGTCCCGCACCTGAATGCTTCTTGAACGCGCCAAAACGACGCCGGTCACCATCATGGCCACCAGAACGGCGATAGCAGCGCCCGTCTGCATCAGGTGAAGCCAGGGGTGAACAACTGCAGGCGGCGATGCACCGGTGTCTGCCATCTTCATCACTACGAAGCCAACCACGGCGCCGCAGGGGACGCCGCCATAGAGGCATCGCGCGACAAACAGATCCTTCTTTGCCCGAGCGAGCATCGATTTTAATAGGCTTACGGTATCCAAGGTGAGTACATCTGAACGGTTAGATCGAGCACGCCGGTGCCGGATCAAGGCGAATGCGAGCCCTAGAATCCAGATCACGCTTAGCGTTCCGTGCTTCGAAATGCGTCCCGTGGCCTCCTCGAAGACAAGGAGGAGCGCAACGCCGGACATGATCGCAAACACGGCGCGGTTGAGCCGCCGATGCAGCCGTTTGAGGCGATCCAAGTCACGCAGCAGTGGTTGCGTGTCGGGCTTTGGCGCAGTTTGCCAAAGGGAAACCAACGGATCGCGGGGGGGAAGAGGAGTCATGAAGGATCTCCGAAGCTCAGCCTCATAGCGGACTTAGCGCGGTTGAGCCGCACAGACGCGTTGCTTTCACTTATTCCCAGTGCAGTGGCGATGTCCTTTACCGGCATGTCTTCGAGGTAGAGCGTGATCACTGCCTTGAGATTCTCAGGCAGGCTGCGTACCGCCTCGATCAGGCGGCCCAACTGAATGGCATGGGCGGTTGCTTCATCGGGAGCCGGGGCCGGGTCGGGCTGGGCGTCGCTCAGCGGCTGGGCCTGCCGCACCAGGGCGCGCCTGACATGCGTAACGCAGATATTCTGCGTGATGCGAGCAATGTAGCTTCGTAGCGTAGCGTCGTTATTCAAGCGCGGGAGGGCCTGCCAGACCGCCATCCAAACATCTTGAACCAGGTCGTCGACGCTCTCGGGATGGCGCTCATAAACGGTCGCGATGCGACGCACCATGGCGGCATGGACTTCGACGATCTTCTCCAGTTCGACCATGTCCAGCTGCGCCCTGTGTAGTTCGAGCCTGCCGCTTTTATCCCGGTTCTCTTAAGAGTCGCGGATCAGCGCGAAATCTTACCGCGAAACCGGCCGCTATCCGAATCCCGATCCACCGAGACCATCTAATGACTCCGGTGGCCGAGCTTGCTGCGCAGTTCCTGGTTCTCCCGCCGTAGTTCGCGACTTTCGAAATGCTGCTCGATCACGTGATGTACGAAAACTCCGCCGATTATCGGCACGAAGCTGAAGAAGTAACTCGAGATCTGGAATAGAAAGAAGCTCGCAAGAATTGCAAGAAGGAACGAACTCAGGAGCGCGATGGTTCTCCAGACCGGGGGTAAAGTGTAAAGGACAGCCAAGAGCGTCAAACCTAGCGCGATATCGGCGACAACGTAAACCCAGGCCGGGGCTTCCCCCAGCGGCTTCGCAATTTCGGTTTGCACAATGTGAGCCAGTACTTCCACGCCGTCCATCGCCCCCACTGGAGTTGAAAACCGGTCTCGAGCGGCGCGATAAGTGCCTCCCAGCAAGACGATTTTCCCCGCAACTTCGGAGGTTTTCTGCCATTCCTCAATCTTCGCCATGGCAAGAACCGAGCTTGCCGTCAGTTTGCGAAAGTTGTCCTTGGGACCCAGGAAGTTAATCAATCGCCCCTGTTCCGCGTTTGACTCGGCGATGGGTGCGCCGCCGCTCTTGCAACTCGTTTCGCCCCTGGCGTTAAACAAGCGGATCAGCGTGGTGGAAAAGCCCGGGGCGTTGTCAGCCGGGTTGTATACCGGAAAGAAGCGCCGCACGATGCCGTCGTCGTCGACACGTAGCGCGGGCAGCCCAAAACAAATGTCAGTTGGGTCGTCGCCCAATACAGGCGCCATCTGAAAATGTCCGTTCTCCGTCCATCCATCGCGCGCCCAAACCACATTCTTCCACTGGGCAATCAAGCTGCGTAAGGTCGGAGGAGTTTCATCCAGAACCCACTGACTGGTGTCGAGGTCCACGCCGATAACTTCGGGTTTGCCCTTTTGGATCGCTCCGATAATATTCACGACCCTTTGGGCTGCCAACGGGCTTTGAGACTTGAACTCGCTGCGGTAATCATCCTCATCAATCACCACCAGCACGATGTCGTTAGACTGGCTGGGCTTTTTGGCAAACAAGAACCGATCCAGGTTGCTGTTTTCCCACCTGTCGAACACGCCCATGTCATGCAGCCAATACGTGAATCCGGCCGCCGCCAGTACATATAATGCACCGTGCAGGAAGTAGGGCCAGAATCCGCGGTGAGGATGTCCTCTCATGGAGCGGAGTCTAACACCATCAATAAGAATTGGCGGCGGGCGAGCGCGCTGACGGCGGGCTGCGCAGTGTCGATGAATTTTCGCGCCTCCTCGAAGTCGCGGTTCCGATCCTCAAAGGTTGCGGGACTTGTGATCAGCACGGCGGCAGGCCCCAGAGACGCCTCCTCCGGAGTCACGGCCGTCAGCTCGTAGAGCCCCGGCGTAATCGCCACGGCGAGCGGAACGGGGGAACGCGGCTTCCAATCGAACCCAATCTCAACGGGTGGAACGGAGCCGTGCAGCTTACGGAGCACAATGCGGTAGTGAGCAGCGTCGAGATCTTTGAGCGCGCCAGTTAAGTCGAGCTCGCCGTTGCGGTAGACGAGGACGGCATCCAGAACCGTATCGCCGCGGGCGAGAGCGTAAGCCACGGAGGGCAGACTTTCCCTACTGGCAAACAACCGCCTCCAGAAGCCCTTGTCCGCCGGCAGAGTGCTAGGGATAACGCAGTCCCCGGCCCAAACGCATCGCTTGGTTTCTCCGTTGTAGAGGATGAACTCGGCTGTATCCGAAGCCGCGGTGGCGCGCCAGACTTCACCGGCGTACACCAGCTGTCCCTCTCGCGCCTGGCCACGTGGCGACTTCCAGCTTCCCTTGAACGACAATAAGCGCCCAGCTGGCTCGTCCGCGGCGAAAGCGGCGAGGGACAGCGCTAGGATACAAAGCGGTTTCATGCAACTTCTTCAGGGCTTAACGGGCTGGGCCGCCAGCCGGGTGCGCACGCGATCCACGTTTTCGGTGTACTTGGCGGAAGGCGCAAGATGCTGCGCCTCCAGGTACGCCAGCAATGCATCCACAAGTTTCTCCTGCCCCTCCAGCGCTTCACCCAGCGACTCAAAGTACGAACCGGAACTCTTGTCCAGCTCGACGGCTCGGCGCAGCAGCTTCTCGGCTGTAGCGAAGTCTTTGAGTTGAATCATGGTGTTGCCAGAGTTAGACCAGTTCAGGGCGTTGTCAGGTTCGCTCGCGCGAAGGGACTCGAAGAGGGCCTTGGCGTCTCCAAAGCGGTACTGGGTATACAGAAAGACGCCGTAGCGGCGCTGCAAATCTCCGTCATTCGGTGTGATAGCCAAGCCCTGTTTATAGGCAGCTTCCGCGTCCGCGGGCCTTTGCGCTTTGGAAAAGGTATCCGCCAGGATGCCGTAATAAAAGGCATATTTGGGATCCAGCCGGATGGCCTCTTTGTATTCCAATATGGCTTCATCCCAACGGTTCTGGGAGTATAAACTGTTGCCCAGCCAGTAGTGTTTTGTATCGGTGCCCGGATCCAAGACCACGGCCTGCCTCAGCGGTCGTTCGGCGTCGCGAAATTTGTCCTGGGCATAGAGTGCCCTGCCAAGCCAAAAGTGCCCCAAAGCGTTTTTTTCGTCGAGCCGCACCGCTTCCTTCGCATCCGCCTCCACATCGGGATAGCGCTTGAGCAGGTAAAGCGAACTCGCGGCGTTGCTGTGGAAAACAGAGCTGTTGGGGTCAAGCTCAATGGCCTTCTTAAAGCTGGTGAGGGAGCCAGCCGGGTCGGCATCTTGCTGCGCCACCCCCAGCTCGTTCCAGTAGCCGGAGAGTTTTGGATTCAGCTCAACCGCCTTGGTAAGCTCCGCCACCGCCTCCGGGCGCCCAAGCCTGCGGAGAGCGGAGCCGTAGCGGCCGCGAATTTCCGCGTCATTCGGACTCAGCTCCACGGCTTTCTTGGCAAATGGCTCGGCAGCGGCGGCATCGCCTTTCTGGAGCAATACGACGCCCATATTGTAGTTGCTCAAATAGTCATTGGGAGCCACTGCAAGCGCCTCGCGGTACGGTTTTTCCGACTCCTGCCAGCGGCCCTCGCCCCATAAGGAGTCTCCCAGCGCATTGCGGTAGCGCGCAGTGGCTGGATCCAAACTGCCGGCTTCGCGGAATTCCTTTTCGGATTCAGCGTACTTGTGCTGAGCGTAGAGCGCATCGCCTAGCCTGCCGTGGTAAATGGCATTGTTGGGCTCCAGCGAAACGGCCATCTTATATTCAGCCTCGGCTTCAACCCATTTGCCGTCGGCGATAAAAAGGCTCCCGCGGTTGTGATAATCGAGAGGGTTATTGGCGCCAGGCGCTGCCGTGGACGGCTTGGTAGCGCGAATGAAAACAAAGTCGCCGCCTTCGTCACCCGAATTGCGGATTGCACTATAGAGGGGCGTTTGGTGGGCCCGGCCCGCGACGTGAACCTCGACGAAGTCGTCAAAAAGCCTGCCTGCCGAGAAGGCCTGCTCGTCGTCGCCGGAGAGGCCCTGGATCAAGGCCTCCGCGAAGACCGAGTTGACCGCGCCACCACCGTCGGAGACTGGTTCCAGGGCGCCGCTAGACATGAGGGTACGCGAACGTTTGGTCTTCTTTTGCACCAGGAACTGGTTCAGATCCGCCGGATTAATCTCAGCTCCGGCGCTGCGAAACCCGCCGCTATAGCAGGAGTCCGAGATCACCAGGATATGGCGCGACGGCATGGCGCGCAGGTCGCCCGTGACATCGTCGGCCGAGATCCAGTTCGCGTTGTTATCTTTTTCGGCGTCCACCGGCAGCCAATACGCGCGGTCCGCTCCGCGGTCCAGTTGACCGTGGCCGGCATAGTAGATAAGCAAGTTGTCGGCATCAGTGAGCGTGCGGCGATACTCCGACAGGCCGCGCATGATGTCGGCGCGGGTGGCGTTCGCGAGTACCGTTACTTCGAAACCGTACAGCGTCCGCAAGACATTGGAAACGTCTTGCGCATCCTTCACCGCGGTTTCCAGCTTCGGCAGACTGGTGTACGCATTGTTGCCGATGACCAGGGCGAAGTATTTTCCCGACCGTTTGAGAACTTCCGGATCAAGCTGGGTCTTTTTGTTTCCGCGCAGCTCCGGTTTCTGGGCCAGGGCAGAAACCGCCAAGAGGACTATGCCGAGAGAAGCCTTTGCCCTCATTGCGAACATTCTACCCTGAATTCAGGGGGGCAACGAATGTCCCGATCGTGCGATTACAGCCCGCCGAGCGGTTTCGACATCCGAATGAGGTGACAAGGCTGACTGACGCGGCTGGCCAAATCCTTGTGCGCGGGCTGAGGGCCGGTCACGGTATAGCCGAGCTTCTCGTAGAGGGGCAGTAACTCCTCGCGAAGGTTCACAACCGTCAGGTCCACATGGCGGGCACCGATTTCACGGGCGAGCTCCTCCGCCGCCGAGACCAATCGCCGGCCGATACCGCATTTCTGTCGCCGGGGATCGACGGAAAGAAGTCCAAGATAGCTGCGGTCGCCCTGCAACTCGACGTAAACGCATCCAACCAGCGCGTCCTCTTCTTCAGCGAGCAAAAAGCGGCCCTTTTCGAAATGCTGGCGTGTTCGTTCGGGATCGAGCCGGTTTCCAATGAGGAAAAAGCGCTCGACTTGAAAAGCCTCGTTAACCAGCGCCATCAGCGCCGGCAGATCGGATTCTTTGGCGAAGCGGAGGTTCACTCTGAGTCGGTTAGTTTGCTTTAGGTCTTTTCTTCTTTGGGATTTCGACGACGGCGGGCGTGCGCATTTGAACTACGGGAATGAGCGAGCGCCGGGATTCGGCCGGAGACTGGCGGGCGCGCTGAGCGAATTCCTGATTGAGCGTGGCGACGAATGCCTCGATTTGATCCTGCATCGCGGCCATCTTCTCGCGCATGTTGAGAATGATTTCGACGCCGGCGAGATTGACGCCCAGATCGCGGGTGAGTTTGAGGATCACTTCCAGGCGTTCCAAATCGTCGTCGGTATAGAGGCGCGTGTTGCCTTCACTGCGCGAGGGAGCCAGCAGACCTTCGCGCTCATAGAGGCGCAGGGTCTGAGGATGGATCTGGTATTGCTCAGCGACGGCGGAGATCATGTAGGCGGCTTTGGACCGGGATTTCGACATAATTACACCTTCGTCATTACACCTTCGTCCAGATTTCCTTGCGCGGATCTTCCGAACTCACTTGCGACAGTTCGCGCAGCAGCTCGCGGGTGCGCTCATCATCAACTTTGGGCGCCTGGATGACCACCTCAACGATCTCGTCGCCGCGCTGATTCTTACGCGCGTTCATGACGCCTTTCTCGCGCAAGCGAAACTTCTGCTGATTCTGCGTTCCCTGCGGCACCTTGAGCAAAGCCCGGCCGTCGATAGTGGGGACTTCAATTTTAGCGCCCAGGCCGGCTTCGGACACCGTGACAGGGACCTGAATGTGAATATCGTCTCCGTCGCGGCGGAAGAAGGCGTGCGGCTCGACGCGCACGGTGATGTAGAGATCGCCCGCGGGGCCGCCCGCTCTTCCGGCGTTGCCCTTGCCAGCCACTCGGAGGCGCGAGCCGGATTGCGCGCCAGGCGGGATGCGGACCTCCACCGTCTCCGTCTTCGACAGGCGCCCATCGCCATGGCACGTGGGGCAGACATTCCGCAGCCGTCCCTTGCCATCGCAACGCGGGCAGGTGAGGCTGAACTTCATAGCGCCAGCCATCTGGTTGACGCTGCCGGTGCCATCGCACTCCGGGCACACCGTGGAGGCGCCCCCGACTGCGCCCGAGCCGTGGCAGGTTTCGCAAACTTCCTGACGCGTCGCATTGAGGCGCACTTGAGTCCCACGGATGGACTGCCAGAAGTCGATGTCGAGTCCGTATTCGAGATCGGAGCCTTTTTCAGGACCACCCGTTCCAGCGGGCTCGCCCCGCTCCCTGCTGAAGAATTGGCTGAAGATATCGCGAAAAGAGCCGGCGCCGCCTCCAGACTGCGGGCCAGCCCCGCCGCCGTGGTTCACGTAATCGGAAAAATCGAAGCCGCCGAAACCCATGCCGGGCTCACCGGTTGTCGAACCACTTTGGCCGGCGCCAGGGCCGCCCGGAGGGATGTTGTCGGAATAGAACCCGTACTGATCGTAGACCTGGCGCTTCTTGGGTTCGCTCAGGATGTCATACGCCTCCTGGACCTTCTTGAAGCGCTCTTCGGAGGCTTTGTCGCCAGGGTTTAAATCCGGGTGATGTTTGCGCGCCAGCTTGCGGTACGCTTTGCGGATCTCATCTTCGGTGGCGCCGCGAGCTACACCTAGCGTTTCGTAATAATCGTGTTTGCTTGCGGCTGGCATAAAGAGTTGCTGGTTCTTGGTTGTTAGTTGTCGGTTACTGGATACCGGCTACGACTAACCAGCCACCAATAACCAACAACCAATAACGTTTTACTTTTTGTCGTCGACGTCCACAAACTCGGCATCGACAACATTATCCTTGGGCTTCGATTCACCGGCAGCTCCATTGCCATCGCCGCCCGGACCACCCTGCGGCGGCGTGCCACCCGGCTGGCTGGAGGATTTGTACATGGCCTCGGCCAGTTTGTGGCTGGCTGTTTCGAGCTTGGAAGTGGCCTGATTGATTCGATCGATGCCACCCTCGGACATAGCTTTCTTGGTATCGGCGAGCGCGTCCTCGACGGCTTTGGCGTCATCGGCGCTGACTTTGTCGCGATGCTCCTTCAGCATCTTCTCGATGTTGTAGACCATCGCGTCGGCCCGGTTGCGGGACTCGATTTCTTCCTTCTTCTTGCGATCGTCGGAGGCGTGCGCATCGGCGTCCCGCGCCATCTTCTCGACTTCGTCCTTGGCGAGGCCCGAAGAAGACGTGATGGTGATCTTCTGCTCGTTGATGGTGGCTTTGTCCTTCGCCGTCACGTTCAGGATGCCGTTAGCGTCGATGTCGAATGTGACTTCGACCTGCGGAATCCCGCGCGGGGCCGGAGGGATGCCCACCAGCTGGAACACGCCGAGCATTTTATTGTCGGCCGCCATGGCGCGCTCGCCCTGATAGACCTTGATCTCAACCGAGGTCTGGCTATCGGAGGCAGTGGAGAAGATCTCGCTCTTGCGCGTTGGAATCGTAGTGTTGCGCTCGATGAGGCGAGTGAACACGCCGCCCAGCGTTTCGATGCCGAGCGAAAGCGGAGTAACGTCGAGCAGCAGGACGTCTTTTACTTCGCCGCCCAGCACTCCACCTTGTACCGCGGCCCCGACTGCGACCACTTCATCGGGGTTCACACTCTTGTTGGGCTCTTTGCCAAACAGATCGCGGACCTGTTGCTGGACCTTGGGTATGCGGGTGGAACCGCCCACCAGCACCACTTCATCGATCTGCGCGGGCGTTACGCCAGCATCGGTCAGAGCCTGCTTGCAAGGACCGTTGGCGCGCTCCAGAATATCGGCGATCATTTGCTCCAGGCGGGCGCGCGTCAGCTTCACGTTCATGTGCTTGGGACCGCTGGCATCGGCCGTCAAGAAAGGCAGATTTATTTCGGTTTCGAGCACATTGGACAGCTCGATCTTGGCCTTTTCGGCAGCTTCCTTAAGACGCTGCAAGGCCATCTGATCCTTGGAGACGTCGACGCCGGTTTCCTTCTTGAACTCCTGGACCAGCCACTCGATCACTCGCTGGTCGATGTTGTCGCCGCCAAGATGCGTGTCGCCGTTGGTGGACTTCACCTCAACCACGCCGTCGCCGACTTCAAGAATGGAGATGTCGAAGGTGCCGCCGCCAAAGTCATATACCGCGATGGTTTCGTTCTTCTTCTTGTCGAGCCCGTAGGCCAAAGCCGCGGCCGTTGGCTCGTTGATGATTCGCATGACCTCCAGGCCAGCGATTTGCCCCGCGTCCTTGGTGGCTTGGCGCTGCGAATCGTTAAAATAAGCCGGGACCGTGATGACAGCCTTGGTAACCTTTTCACCCAGGTAGGCTTCGGCGGCTTCCTTCAGCTTGGTGAGAATCATCGCGGAAATCTCGGGCGGGGAGTAGCGTTTGCCGTTGATCTCGACGCGGGCGTCACCGTTCTCGCCGGCGACAACCTTGTATGGAACCAGCTTCATTTCTTCGCTCACTTCGCTGAAGCGGCGGCCCATGAAGCGCTTGATTGAATAAATCGTGTTTTCCGGGTTTGTGACGGATTGCCGTTTCGCCACCGTGCCAACCAGACGCTCCCCGCTCTTGGTGAAAGCGACCACGGATGGCGTTGTCCGGCCACCCTCCTGGTTTGGAATGACGACGGCTTGGCCGCCTTCCATAACGGAGACGACGGAGTTGGTCGTACCCAGGTCTATGCCTATGATTTTGCTCATTCTTCCCTCAATCCCCCGGTACGAGGCCGGGTTCGTTTTAGCCTGTTCCTATTATTAAACTTTAGTGTGTTGTTGTCAAGTAGACTTGCGGGCTATGGAGCTAAATGTAGGGCGGACGCCCTCGTCCGCTCCGGCCCCCCCTCTGGTCCGGATACAATAAAGCCATCCATATATGACCACCATTCAGCGGATCCGGTTGTCCGATCTGGCGGCCCGGCTGGGCTGCGAACTTCATGGCGACCCGGAACTCGAGATTACCGGCGTAGCGGGGTTAGAACAGGCCGGCCCGAGCGAACTGACGTTTCTCGCCAATCCCAAATATGGGCCCAAGGTGAAGAACACGCGCGCGGGAGCGATTCTGGTGAAGGAACCCCTTCCGGTGCAGGCGCCGGCGAGCCTGGTGTCGGCGAATCCGTACCACGATTTCGCGCGGACGCTCGCGATGTTTTACCAACCGCCGCGGCCGAAACCGGGTATCCATCCCCTCGCGTCCATCGCAGCGACGGCGCGGATCGGCGAAGGGGCGTCGGTGGGGCCGTTTGCGGTGATCGGCGAACACGTGAGCATCGGCAAGAACGCGGTGCTTCATCCACATGTCGTGGTCTATGAGGGGGCTCAGATTGGCGACGATTTTTGCGCGCACTCCCACGCCGTGGTGCGTGAACATTGCCGAGTCGGCCACCGCGTGATTTTGCAAAATAGCGTAGTAGTAGGCGGCGACGGATTCGGTTTTGCCAAAACGCGCGAAGCAACGCACTTCAAGATCGTTCAGTCGGGCGTGACCGTCATCGAGGACGATGTCGAGATCCAATCGCTGACCTCGGTGGACCGGGCGACCATGGGCGAGACGCGCGTCAAGCGCGGGGCCAAGATCGATAGCCTGGTGCAAGTGGGCCATGCCTGCGTTGTCGGCGAGGACAACATCATTTGCGCGCAGACCGGACTAGCGGGAAACTCGACGCTCGGCAAGAACGTGTTGCTGGCTGGCCAGGTGGGAATTTCCGGGCATCTGACGATCCACGACAACGCCATCATCTACGCGCAAAGCGGTATCGGCGGGGATGTTAAAGAGGGAGCGTTGATGTCGGGATCGCCGGCATTTGAGGCTCGCGAGTGGCTGCGTGCGATCACGGCCTTCCCGAAATTGCCTGAGCTGTTGAAGACAGTGAGACAATTGGAAAAGCGTTTGGAGCATCTCGAAGGTGTTTCGACGGCCTCGCCCACGACTTAGCAAATGACAGACGACAGCCCCACAAACGGCCGCCGGCCGGTAGCCTATCTCAACGAGACGTTTCTTGAAAGCCCGGATGCCCGAGGGTTACGGATTCTTTCGGAGTATCTGGAGCCTCTATCGCACTTCCGCGATGAAAAGATTCAGGACACCATTGTGTTCTTCGGCTCGGCGCGTCTGACCGAAGACGGCCCGTTGGGAAGTTACTATCGCGACGCGCGAACGCTGGCGCGCTTGATCACCGAGTGGTCCGACAAATTGGAGGCAACGCCCCACCGCTTCGTGATTTGTTCGGGCGGCGGACCGGGCATCATGGAAGCGGCCAACCGGGGAGCGGCGGACGCGGGCGGCAAGACCATTGGCTTGAATATCGGACTTCCGTTCGAGCAACGGCCGAATCCTTATATCACGCCCGAGTTGTCGTTCGAGTTCCACTATTTCTTCATGCGCAAATTCTGGTTTGCTTATCTGGCGAAAGCGCTGGTGGTCTTTCCGGGAGGCTTCGGCACCTTAGATGAGTTGTTCGAAATTCTGACGCTGGCGCAAACGCGGAAGCTCGAAAGCAAGATGGTGATCGTGCTGTACGGGAAGAAATTCTGGAACGAGATTCTGAATTTCGACGCGTTAGTGGAGCACGGCACCATCGACCGCGAGGATTTGCATCTGTTTCAATACGCGGACGATCCCGAGTCGGCGCTGGCCGTGTTGCAGGAGCAGTTGACACGGTATTTTCTTGAGCCGGAGATGCCGCTGCAGGAGCCGGCGGCCAAGACTCCCGAAATCGCCAAATCGCGCGTGTGAAGCTCAAACTTCAATCCTGGTGGAATCGGGCGGGGAAGCCGGAACGAGCCTTCGCACTTCTGCTCGTGTTGTATCTGATCCTGCGGGCTGCCTGGCGGGACAGCGTCCTCGAAACGCTTGTAGCTTTTGCGACCTACGTGATGGGCGCCTGGGTGGCGTTGCGTCTGTTACGGATCGGGCTGCGGAAACTCACGTGGCGCCTACGCAACCGGCTGATGGTGGCGTACCTCTTTATCGCCGTCCTGCCGATTCTGCTGATCCTGACCCTCGTAGGATTAGGCGGATACATGCTGGCCACCGAGGTGGCGGTGTATATGGTGCGATCGGAATTGGACAGGCGCGTGGCATCGCTTGAATCCGCAGCGGAGGTTCTGGCCGGACCCGCGAACGCCGCACCTGATGCCGTTCTACAACGAACCGCCGAAGCGTTTGAGAAGCGCTTTCCCGGCATTGCTTTTGTCGTGGAGGAAAAGGGAAAGGTTCGGCGCTGGCCCGAGAACGGAGCGATCAGCGCGCCAGAGCATCTGCCGTTGAATTCGAGCGGCCTGGCAGAACTTGACGGGCGCTACTACGCCTGGCGCTATGAGGCGAAAAATAGCGGCACGTATTTAGTTATTGCGCCACTATCGCGCCGGTATCTGAGCGGGATGATGCCGGGCATAGGCGATGTTTACTTTCTGCAGCGGGATTCGGTTGGTTCATCGGATGCCTCGGGCGAGATCAATCCGAAAACGAGAACGCCCTCGATGTCCAGCAAGGCTGTCCCGGGGTATCCACAAAACTTTCACTTTACGCCGGCTGGCGGCGACGCTCCACGCGGGGCGCTGGCTCCGCCGGTGAACCGTTTCGATTTGCCTATACAGTGGGGGACGTTCACCCAGGCAGTGGATTGGGCGCATGCGGACCGCACTGAGCCCGCGCTGCTGATGGTTCGCGCCCGGCTGTCTTCCATTTTGGCCGCCATTTTGAGCCAGGGCGGGGACATGTCGGGGGCTCTGCTCACCACGTTCTATGTCTTGGCGGTGGCGTTCCTGATTGTCGGCATCGCCGGACTGGCCGTTGGGATCTCGATGTCGCGCAGCATCACCGGGGCAGTCCATTCGTTATATGCGGGAACGCAGCGGGTGATGCGCGGCGATTTCTCGCACTTGATTCCAGTGTCGGGGGGCGATCAGCTCGCTGAGCTGAGCAGCTCGTTCAATAGCATGACGCAGAATCTGGAGCGGCTACTGGTGGTGGCGAAAGAGAAAGAGCGCATGGAGGCGGAGATCGAGATCGCACGCGGCGTGCAGGACCAACTGTATCCAAAGGCTCCGCCGGTGTTCGAGGGCCTGCAAGTGCTAGGGAAGTGCGATCCGGCGCGCATGGTGTCGGGCGATTACTACGACTACCAGTTAGTGGATGGAAAGCTTGCGGTCGCGATTGGCGACGTGGCCGGCAAGGGGATTTCGGCGGCGCTGCTCATGGCGACTATTCAAGCGGCCATGCGCATGGAGTTGCGGGCTTCGGCGGATGTGACGGCGTCGAGGAATGGCTTGCGGTTCTCGACGGCGCGAATGGTTTCGGAATTGAATCAGCAACTGTACGCCACAACATCGCCGGAAAAGTACGCGACCTTCTTTTTCGCTATCTACGATCAGCAAACGGGTGTGATCACGTATACCAACGCAGGCCACTTGCAGCCAGTGCTGATCCGCGGCGGCGTTCCGACGCAGTTGGATGTCAACGGAACCGTGGTCGGCGCGTTTCCTTTCTCCAAGTATGAGGAGAGCAAGCTGGAGCTGCAAAGCGGAGACTTGCTGGTGTGTTACACCGACGGAATCAGCGAACCGGAGAATGAATATGGCGAAATGTTTGGCGAAGAGCGGCTGATCGAGCTGGTGGCGAAGAACGCGACCCGCGACGATGCCGAGATTATCGAGAGCGTGATGGAAGCCGTTCGGCAGTGGACCGGAGTACCCGAGCTGTCGGATGATATGACGCTATTGCTGGCGCGCAGGCCCTGAAGGACCGTTAAAATAGCCACAGAATGTTGCGCCGCCTCCGTAACTGGCTGATTGTACTGGGCACCGGTGTTGTCCTTATCCTGACGGGCGGAACACTAGGCTTTATATGGATCGATCATTATCCTCCCTTCGACGCGTTCTACATGACGCTCATCACCATCACCACGGTGGGCTACCAGGAGGTGCATCCGCTCAGTTTTTACGGGCGGATTTTCAATTCGTTTCTAATGATCTTTGGCGTAACCATGCTGTTGCTCGCGGTGGGCGGCATGACGCAAGTAATCATCTCGCTGGAGCTCACGCAATACTTCGGGAAGCGGCGGACCAGAAAAATGATTAACAGTTTGCAGGACCACATCATCGTCTGCGGCTTTGGACGCGTGGGCCGGGGCGCGGCTCGTGAGCTGCAGCGCGCGGGTGTTCCGTTTCTAATCGTGGACAAGAGCGAGGACCGCGTGGAGTGGGCGATGCGGGACGGCATGCTGGGCGTCCTGGCCGATGCCACCGACGACGAGACGTTGAAAAATGCGGGCGTGCCGCGGGCCAAAGGACTGATCGCGACGCTGCAGAGCGATGCCGACAATCTGTTCGTCATCCTCTCGGCCAAATCGATGAAGCCGACATTGCAGATCTCGGCGCGCGTGAACTCCGAGCAAAGCGAGAAGAAGATGCGGCAGGCCGGAGCCAACCACGTGTTCGCTCCTTACGATATGACGGGCAATCGCATGGCGCAGGTGATGCTGAAGCCGCACGTAGTCCAGTTCATCGATTTCACCACCAAGGGCATGGGGCTGGACGTGGGCATCGAGCAGTTCAGTGTGCCCGTGTCGAGCGGCTACGCATCTAAGTCGCTGATCGAAGCCCAACTTCGCAAGGGCCTGGGAGTGATTGTACTTGCGATTCGAAAATCGGACGGAGAGATGTTGTTCAATCCGCCGGCGGAAGCCGAGATTAAGGCCGGTGATTTTCTGATCGTGATGGGAGAGGCAGCGAACCTGCGCAGGTTGGAGAAATTGCTGGCCGAGGTGCAAACGTGAAGGTTTTAACTGCGGCGCAAATGCGCGAGGTGGACCGGCGCACAGCCGAGCTGGGGATCCCGAACATCATCCTGATGGAGAACGCCGGACAAAGGGTGGTGGAGTTTCTGGAACGCGAGTACGCGCCGCTCGCGAAACAACGCATTGTTGTGGTGTGCGGCAAGGGCAACAATGGCGGCGATGGCTTGGTGGTGGCGCGACAACTTTTCACACGAGCGAAGACGGAGTGGTTGCGCGTGGTGCTGGCGGCGAATCCGGACGAACTGCGCGGCGATGCGCTTGCGAACTCCAAGATGCTACAGGCGGTTGGCTGCACGGTGTCCTTTGAGATCACGCCGGACATGCGTACGGCGACGCTAGTCATCGATGCTGTCCTCGGGACAGGCTTCGAAGGCCCCACGAGGGGCAAAGCAGCTGAGTTGATTGACGCGATCAATGGGTCCTTTCCATTGGCCGATGTGGTGGCCGTGGATGTTCCGTCGGGAGATGCGGTGCGCGCAAAGCACACCGTCACTTTCACTGCGCTCAAGCCGAGTCTCGTGCTCTCGCCGGCTTGCGAACTGGCCGGTAAAGTTCATGTCACGCAGATCGGGAGTCCGCCGGAGTTGTATGAGAAGGACGACACCATTTGGCTTTCCGCATCGGAACCCAAGGACTTCGCAGCGCTATTCAAGCCGCGTGCCAGCGATTCGAACAAGGGTCTATATGGGCACGTGTTGGTAATCGCGGGCGGGCGTGGAAAGACGGGCGCGGCGGCGATGGCTGGGATCGCGGCGTTGCGCGCCGGCGCGGGACTTTCTACCGTAGCGTCGGCGGCATCGGCGATTACGGCGATCGCATCGTACGCGCCTGAAATCATGACGGAGCCGCTAGCGGAAACCGATTCCGGGTCCATCGCGATGCGCGCGCCGGACGATCCCGCGTTGGCCGCAATCACCGCGAAGAAAACTGTGATCGCGATTGGTCCTGGCATGGGGCAGAATCCTGAGACCGTGCAATTCATCCGGCGATTCGTTCAAGAATCACCCGTGCCGATGGTTGTTGATGCGGATGCTCTGAACGCCGTGGCGGGGCAGCGGCTGCGATTCCAGGCCCCGCGAATTTTTACGCCACATCCGGGCGAGATGTCGCGACTCACCGGCAAGACCATCGCAGAGATTCAAGCGGATCGAATCGGTCAGGCGCGCGCCTATGCCACCGAGCACGGTGTGTATCTGGTGCTGAAAGGGGATCGCACCGTCATCGCTTTTCCGGATGGACGGGTATGGATCAACCTCACAGGGTCGCCGGCCATGTCGACTGGTGGCACGGGCGACGTACTCACGGGATTGATTGCGGGACTAGTGGCGCAGTTTCCGAAGCAACTGGAGAGCGCGCTACTGGCCGCGGTCTACCTGCATGGGCGCGCGGGCGAGCTAGGCGCCGAGGCAATTGGCGAGAAATCTTTCATGGCCACCGACCTGTTCGAGTTTCTGCCTGAGGCGATGCGTGAAATCGCAGATTTATCAGACTGAATCTGAAGACGAGACGATTGCGTTGGGCGAGAAGTTAGCGCAGGAGCTTCCACCAACAGCGGTGGTATTGCTGATTGGGCAACTTGGAGCCGGGAAAACGACATTGGCGAAAGGCATCGTGAAGGGGCTCGGAGCGGCGGCGCCCGATGACGTGTCGAGCCCGACGTTCACGCTGATTCACGAGTACAGCCCTTGTGTGTATCACATTGATTTGTACCGGCTAGATACGGCCACACAGGTGGCGACACTGGGTCTCGACGAGATATTCGACCGCCGAGCCGTGGTGTTGATCGAATGGGGCGAGCGGTTCCCGGAGCTGCTGCCGCCGAACCGCATCGAAATCCGGTTACGGGGAACGGGAGAAAATTCGCGCGCGATCGAAGTACAATGGAAGTAACCCTCCCCCCAGTAAGGAATCGGAATGAGTTCCGCGCGGCCCTTCGTACATTTACATTGCCACACTGACTACTCGCTGCTCGACGGCGCGTGCGAGATCGGGCAGTTGATGGATCTCGTAGTAGAGCAGAAGATGCCAGCGGTCGCGATGACTGACCACGGCAATCTTTTTGGCGCGGTTGAGTTCTACAACGAAGCCAAGCAAAAGGGCGTGCATCCTGTAATCGGATGTGAAGTGTACGTTTCGCAGCAGGGCTTGGCGAGCCGCAGCGATAGCGACCGTTACAACCATCTGGTGTTGCTGTGCGAGAACCAGGAAGGCTATCGCAACCTGCTGAAGCTGGTGTCGACGGCGTTTCTGGAGGGTTTTTATTATAAACCGCGGATCGACAAGGATCTGCTGGCACGGCACTCCAAGGGTTTGATCGCGATGTCGGCCTGCTTGCGTGGCGATATCAACGAAACGATCATGGCCAATCGCTACGAGGAAGCCAAGCGTCTGGCCTACGGTTACGCGGACATGTTCGGGAAGGAGAATTTCTTCCTCGAGATTCAAGATCACGGCCTCGATCAGGACAAGATCGTGATTCCCGAACTCCTGCGCCTTTCGCAAGAGACGCGCATTCCGCTGGTGGCGACCAACGATTCGCACTACATGCGCAAGAATGACGCTCGCGCGCACGAGATTTTGCTTTGTATCCAAACCGGCAAAACGATGAGCGATCCGAACCGCATGCGGTTTACGGTGCCGGAGTTTTATCTGAAGACGCGCGATGAAATGCTGGCGCAATTCGGAGAGACGGGCGAGATGGAACTTGCGTTGGATCGCACGTGGGACATCGCGCAGCGCTGCCAGGTGAGTTTGGAAAAGGTGAAGGAGCCGTTCCCGAAGTTCGACGTTCCCGCCGAACACTCCACCGACAGCTACTTCGAATACGTGGCGCGGCTAGGCTTCGAAAAACGGCGTGCCCGCCTGGAGGCGCTGGCTAAAGAAGGCGGATTAAAGCACGATCTGGCTGAGTACGCCGAGCGTCTGGATCGCGAAATCCGCATGATCCAGCAAATGAAGTTCTCCGGCTACTTCCTGATCGTGTGGGATTTCATCCGGTTCGCGAAATCGCGCGGGATTCCGGTAGGGCCGGGCCGCGGGTCTGCGGCCGGGAGCCTGGTGAGTTACGCAATGGAGATCACCGACATCGATCCGCTGGAATACGGGCTGCTGTTCGAGCGCTTCCTGAATCCTGAGCGCATTAGCATGCCTGATATCGACATCGATTTTCACACCCGGCGGCGCGGCGAAGTGATCCAGTATGTCACCGAGAAATACGGGCGCGAACAGGTTGCCCAGATCATCACGTTCGGCACCTTGGGTGCCCGCACGGCGATCAAAGACGTCGGCCGGGTGCTGGACATCGGGTTCGCGGATGTGGATCGCATCACTAAGCTGATTCCCACCCAGCTCAACATTAAGCTCAAGGAAGCGATGCACCAGGAGCCGGCCATCGAGGATGCGGCCCGCAAGGATCCGCGCTTGAAGGAAGTGCTCGAAGTCGCCTGCAAAATCGAGGGCATGGCGCGGAACTCGGGGATGCACGCGGCGGGCGTTGTTATTTCGCCCGTGCCGCTCAGGGAACTGGTTCCGCTTTGTAAGACCAGTAAAGACGAAATTGTCACCCAGTACGACATGGTGGGTCTGGAGAAGTTGGCGCTTCTAAAGATGGATTTTCTCGGGCTGACGACGCTCGACATCATCCAGGACGCAGTGGCGCTAATCGAGCGGTATCGCGGCGTAAAGCTCGATACGGAAAAGCTTCCTCTGGATGACGCGGACACCTACCAGATTTTTTCCAAAGGCTACACCAGCGGCGTGTTCCAGTTTGAATCGCCCGGGATGCGCGATATTTTGCGCAAGTATCAGCCCACGCGCATTGAGGATTTGTGCGCGCTGAACGCGCTGTACCGGCCGGGTCCTATCCAGGGCGGCATGGTCGACGACTTTATCGATCGCAAGCACGGCCGCAAGCAGGTTACCTTCGATTTTCCAGAGCTGAAGGCGATTCTGGAAGAGACCTACGGCGTCATCGTTTATCAAGAGCAGGTGATGCAGATTTCGAATAGCTTGGCCGGCTATTCGCTGGGCGAAGCCGACATTCTGCGCCGCGCCATGGGAAAGAAGAAGGCCGAGGAAATGGCGGCTCAGCGCCAGCGCTTCATCGAAGGAGCCAAAGCCAAGGGTCATCCGCAGAAGAAGATCGAGAAGATCTTCGATCTGATGGAGCAGTTCGCCGGGTACGGGTTCAACAAATCGCACTCGGCTGCTTATGCGTATCTGGCCTACGTCACGGCGTACTTGAAGGCGCACTACGCACTCGAGTTTCTCTCGGCGCTGCTCACGTCGGAAATGGGCAACACCGACAAGGTAGTGAAGTACATCAACGAATGCCGTGAAATGGGCATTCCGGTGCTGCCTCCGGACGTCAATTCGAGCGGTCGGGATTTCTCTCCCGACGGCCAGGGCATTCGCATGGGGCTGTGCGCGATTCGGAACGTGGGCGCGGCGGGGGCCGATTCCATCATCGAAGCACGTGAGAGCGGCGGACCGTTCGAGTCGCTGTACGACCTCTGCGAGCGCGTGGATTTAACCAGCGTGAATAAGCGCATTCTCGAGAACTTCGTCAAGGGCGGCGCCCTCGCAAGCCTGGGCGGCAATCGCGCGCAACTGACTGCGGTGATCGAGAACGCGATGGAGAGCGGCCAACGGGTGTGGAAGGATCGCGAGAGCGGGCAGACTGGCTTGTTCGGCGCGGTGGCCGATGAGCCGGCGCAGGTGGAACATCCGCTGCCGGCGTTGCCGGATTGGACGGTGCAGCAAAAGCTGGCTGGCGAGAAGGAAGTGCTGGGAATCTTCGTCACCGGACATCCTTTAGATGAGTACGCCGAAAAGGTCGCGGAGCTTGGCAAGCACGACACCGAAACGCTGGAAGGGTTGGAGCGCGGAGCCGAGGTGGCCATTTGCGGCATCCTCACCGGCATTCAGCGCAAGCGCAACAAGGAAGGCAAGCTCTGGGCTGCGATGCGCGTGGAGGATCGCAAAGGCGGAGTGGAGGCCATGGCGTTCTCGACGCAATACGATCGCCTGCTCACTAATCTCGTGGAAGACCAAGCGGTGCTGGTGCGCGGGTTGGTGCTTCCGGAAGAGAACGGGCCGCCGAAACTATCGGTGCAGGATATTATTCCGCTGGCAGTGGCGCGCGTAAACCTGCCGACGCTGATATCGATTCGAGTCCCGGTGGGCGTCAACGGAACGGCGAACAAGGCCGAGGCTTTGATTCAGCTCTTTGCGCGCAAACAAGGCAACACCGAGGTCCGGCTCCGGCTGGAGAAGGCACGCGATTTTTCCGTTATTCTGGATGTGACCTCTAAGGTTCGCCCGGATAAGGAGTTTTGGGCGGAAGTAGAGCGGATCTGCGGGCCGGAGTCGCTCGAGGTCCTGGCGAACTAGCGCTTCGCCCGAGTCCACCATCCTTCATGCCAGATATTCCCGATCCCCAAACCACCGCAGCGGCTACCAATCCCACCTGGGAACGCGTGCAGCTGGCGCGCCACCCCAAGCGGCCGCACTCGTCAGACTATATCAGCCGCGTCTTTGCCGGATTTTCGGAGTTGCACGGCGATCGTTTTTTTGGCGACGACGCGGCGGTGATGGGCGGCTTCGCGTTCCTGGATGCCCGCCCAGTAATGGTGATCGGACAGGAAAAGGGCCGCGATACCAAACAGAAGCTGCATCGCAATTTCGGGATGCCGAAGCCCGAAGGCTATCGCAAGGCGATGCGGTTGATGCGACTGGCCGAAAAATTCCAGCGTCCAATCGTCACGTTCCTGGACACGGTGGGCGCGTATCCCGGCATTGACGCCGAAGAGCGCGGACAGGCGGAGGCGATCGCGACCAACTTGCGCGAGATGTCGCGGCTGGGCGTGCCGGTGATTACGATTGTGATTGGCGAGGGCGGCAGCGGAGGCGCGCTTGGCCTGGGGATCGCGAATCGCGTGTATATGCTCGAAAACGCCTACTACAGCGTGATTTCGCCCGAGAGCTGCGCCGCCATCATCTATCGCGATTCGGGACGCGCGGCAGAAGCCGCGCAGTCGTTGCGGCTGACGGCCCAAGATTTGGAACGCCTCAAGCTGATCGACGGCACGATCGAAGAACCGGCCGAAGGCGCCCACACAGATCCGAATCGGGCCGCCGAGTTCGTGAAGGAGACGATTCAAAAGGCTCTGGCGGAACTTGCGCCGCTGTCGGCGCGAGAACTGATCGATGATCGCTACAATAAATTCCGCCGCATGGGCAACTTCTTCTCGGAGGGTGCGTGAGTAAAACGGTGGTGATCGGGGTTGTTTTTGTCGTGGTGGTGGTCGCCTTCCTGGCCTATTCGAGCATGCATATCGCGAATTATCGCGTGGAAGTGTGCGTGAATTTCCATGGGGTCAACCAGTGCCGCACGGCTTCGGCCGACACCCAGGATCACGCGCTGAGGAGCGCCCAATCGAACGCCTGCGCGTTGCTGGTGTCGGGCGTGACGGACACCATGCAGTGCGAGCACCAGGAGCCGGTCAGCGTGAAGTGGCTGGAAAAGAAATGAGAAGTCAGAATCCAGAATGTAGGTTGCTGAATTCTGAATTCTCGAATTCTGAATTACGTTAGAAGTACTTTTCGGCGAGCTCCGGTTTGGCTTCCACAGCCTGTTGCCAGCAACCGCGCGCCTCGTCCTCATGGCCCAGTGCATGGAGCGCGTGTCCCAGATTGAGGAACGCCTCGGCGAAAGCGGGCTTGTCTTCGGTGGCACGGCGGTAACTGCGCGCCGCGTCCTCCTGCAGGTTCGATTGCTGCAGCAGAATGCCGATGTTGTAGTTCAGCTCCGGATTGCGCTCGCCGAGCTGATCGAGCTTGGCTTCGGTCTCGAGCGCGAGCAAGTAATCGCCCTGATCGGTGGCAACGGCCGCCAAAGCGCGTAGCGCGTCCATAGATTGAGGGTGGCAAGCGCCAGCTTGCGTGAACGATGCCTTGGCTGATTCCAGATCGCCGGTGCGGCGCTGCGCCAGGCCGAGGTTCATCAGCGCTTCCAGCCAGTCCGGACGTTTGCTGACGCAGACGCGGAAAGGTTCGATACTGCCTCCCGTGTCGCCGCGCAATAAGCGCAGATAGCCGATGCGGAACCAGGCGTCCTCGCGTTCCGGATCCACTTCCACCAGCTTCTCGATACAACGTTCCGTTTCCGCGGTGTTGCCCAGGCGTTCCTGAACGATAGCCAAATTCCAAAGTGCGGTAGGATTTTCGGGTGCGTATTGCAGGGCGCGCTCATAAGCCTTGCGAGCTTCGGGAAGATCACCGCGTTCGTGCAAGGTGGCGCCGAGATTGGCATACGCGAGCGGACTATGAGGCCGGAGTTTTACCGCTTCGGCGTAAGCCTGGCCGGCCTGTTCCAGGCGGTTGGTTTTTTGATACGCCACACCCAGGTTGAACCAGCCCTCAAACGACTTAACGGCCACCTTCACCAGTTGCGCGCCTAACTGGGCCGCGGATTTGAAGTCGCTGCGCGCCATGGCCGCCGAAATCATTCCCGCCAAACCAACCTGCGAATTCGGGCGAACACGCAGCAACTTTTCCGAATACTCGCGAACCTTATCAGTTTCTCCCTGGGCCTGCGCCGCGCCAATCATATTGGTGATCAACTCGGCGTCGCTGGAGTTGGTAGGCAGCAGCTTTTGATAAACCTCCAGCGCCTCCCCGTTGCGTCCAGACCGATGCAGCGCGACGGCCTTGCCATAAAGAGCTTTCTCGCTGTCCGGCTTGGACTGCAGGCATTCGTCGAAGGCCACTAGTGCTTCTTCCAGGCGATTGCCGTGAAGCTCTGAGACGGCCACCCCCAGCTTTGCTTCCAAGAGGTTGGGATCGAGCTCCGCCGTCTTGCGGAACGCCACGCCGGCTTCTTCATGACGCTGCAGTTTCTCGAGACACAGGGCGACGTTGTAGCTTGCGGCTTTGTGATTGGGCTGTATCTCCAGCACCTTCCGGTAATGCTCCAGGGCATCGTTGAACAGACCAAGCTGAAACTCCAGGTGAGCCCGGGTCCAGATCAGCTCCGGCAGCATCTCGCCGGCATCCATCGCTTCCTGGATTTCGCGCAGAGCCTGCTCGGTCTTTCCGTCCATGTTCAGAACCAGCGCCTTGACGAGCGCCTGGGATTGAACGGGGCGCTTCTCGCTGGCGGCGTCTAGAGCGTCGGTACGGGCGAGAGCATCGACGAGTTCGTTATCGACAAACCATAACCATTGATCGTTCGTGTTTTCCATGGAACCCTCTAGGACTGAATCTGCTTACTTAGCCGCGCCATTCAGGTAGCGGATAGAGACTGATTTCACTTTTCCCCGCTCCTCTCGTTCATTCAGGAAGCCCACGCCACCGGCCTTCAACTGATCGTCGGTCCAAACGTCCACCTGCCGCCCTTGAATGTAGGTGCTGAATTGGGGCCCTCGCACGTCGGTTCGGATGTCGAAGACGGTGTCGGCCTGCACCGTGATGTCGATGGGGACTCGCCCCACCTGCGTTTGCCGTCCATTGATCACCAGGTATTTGAATAGCGCCACCTTGGGAGACAGTCCGTTGGAGACCGCCATCAACTTCAAGGCGTAGTAGTTGTCCGGATCGGCGGCACGAAAGACCCAGCCGATACTGTTGGTTTCGATGTTGGCCCGGAATTCGACGCGATAGTCGGAGAGCTTGAGCGACGGCCGGTAGATGGTGATCTGACGGTTGGCATGTATGCCGATCGGGTCTCCACCCCAATTTTCCACCCAACCGCCTTCCCCCATGATGATGCTTGGCCCGGCGCCGTCAGCGGAAATCGCGGAGTTGGAAGGTTTGTGAGATCTGCCGCCCCAGCCCAGCCAGGTGGAACAGGCCGCGGCAAGTAGGGCGATGGCTATGCCTAGTTTGACCTTGAGAGAACCAGCGAACGAAACGTTGGCAAGCTGAACCGCTCCGAAGTTGGGCGCCGTTTCCGATGCTCCCTCGCCGGGCTTCTGCTTCACCGGTTCTACTGGGGCTTGCGTCACCATTGGTTTTGCAGCCTGAGCGGTTTCCGGCCGTGCCGCCGCCGGCGGCGTGGATTTCGCGGCAACAGACTGCGCGGGCGGCTGGAGTTTTGCGGCGGGCTTCGATGCTTCCGGCGCTTTCGCCGGCGTCGGCGGCTGTTTCGGCTGGACGATGCGGGCCACGGGCCTCGCGGCGGGCGCCGGTTTCGCGGGGGCCGGTTTCTCCTCGGGTTTCGCCTCGGGTTTCGATGCAGCGATAGGACGTGTATCTACGTGCGCTACCGGTGCAGCTGACGGCGGGACGTAGCCGTGGGCCACCGCCACTTTCGGCCGCAATGGCAGGGATTTCAAGTTTGGAAGCAGCGGTTCTGATTGGCTCGGCAGCCCGGCGCCTCCCATGGGAGCGGGCTTGGCGGGCGGAAACATCCGGATCGCGATGTCCAGCAGTTCGGTGGCTCGCCCAGGCGTTGGTGTGTTCGAACCCGCCTCCGCTTCGGTAGTGGGCGCCGGTTCGATCACTGGCACCAGTTCAATCACAGGTACCGGTTCGATCACTGCCACCGGTTCGGCTACCAAGGCAGCGGATTCATCGAGAGGCGCTTCCTCCTCTTGGACCAAGTCCTGGTGCAATCTGGACAAAGCTTCGAGCGATGCTCGAGGGCTGTCGTCTTCGACGGGCTCAGTTGGCTCGGCTTCCACGGGTTGAGATTGGACCTTCGCTCTGTTGTCTTGCCGCAGAATCACGACAACGTCCGAATCTTCCGCCGGGAATTCAATTCCCGTGCAGAGCAGCTCCAATAGCTGGGATAGACGGGAATCTTCAACCGAAACGCCAATCTCGAAATCCACCTCGCCGGCAAGGCCTCGATCAGCGGCGAAATCGACGGAACTGGCGGTGACTTCGATGGAGATTGGACCAGCAGAAGGCAGTTGATTGGTCGTGGCGACCCTCCATGGCGGCATTGGCTGGCCATGCCCGTTCGCGAACTCCTGAGGCGTCACGTTGGCTGCCGCGACGGCCCCTTCCGTCGGGGACCCATTGGGCTGAAGGCCGATTGAGACCAGCGACGCGGTTGCAAGAGACGGCGCTCCGTCTTGAAATTGCCAATCGGCAACGGCCGGCCCGGAGGAGAACTCCAGCCATGGTTCTAGGTGGGGCGCTTCATCAGTTAGAACGGCCACTGCAGGGCTGTCGATTAAGAAATCCGCCATTTCTGATGGTTCGCCATTGAGTTCGCCAATGGGTTCGGCGCTGGCTCTCCCAGGCACTTCGGGAGGTTGTCCATACCTGATGCGTGTGTCGCGCGCCACGGCATCTTCCGCGACAGCTGATCCTAAGCTGATGATTTCCAAAGGCGCCGATTCCGTCACGGCCGCATTGGAGACATCCTCTTCAAGCACCGGCTCCTCGGCCACCGGCTCTTCCACGGCCACCGGCGTCCCAGTTTTCTTGACGGGAGAGTCTGTCTCGCCTTTCTTTTGAGCCTGTAGCAAACGGCTGAGTGCGAGCTGATTATATTCGTCCTGATAGCTCTGCTTGTGCGCTTCGGAACAAAATCCGCCTCCTCCCGTGAGTCTTTTAAGTAGCGCCAGCTCCTTGCCACAATAGCGGCATTGCATATGGGTGTAATCGGCTTTTCTAGGCGAATAGTGAATAGGTGCTGAGGTTGTTTCTATACGGTAAAGCTCTTATGCAGAAATTCTCAGGTGTAAACCTTATCAACTTGGTCGAAACCATTGCACCCCGTACAGGCTAGGCCAGTGGAGTCAGGGCTTTTCGCATATTCAGCGAGAGCGCGAAGAAATCCTTCGCGAGTGCGGAAAAGTAATGTGTTTGTCGGAAAGACCGGCTAAAGTTAGCGCCTTACGCGAACGATGTTATTAGTAAGCGCGGCGTGCGCCGGGATTCCACGTCGGTGCGGGAGATCGTCAGGAGAGGATTATGGTGAAACACGAAGCTTTGAAGAATCATCTGGAAAACCTTCGCAACTCAATTCCAGAGCTGCGGGGCGTGTTGCTGGCCTCCAACGAGGGCCTGCCGGTGGCGCATTCGCTTTCAAACGGCACCGATCCGAATCGCGTCGCCGCAATGGCCGCCGCGGCCTCCAGCCTGGGGCGCCGCATTAGCGAAAGCATGGCCACTGGCACGTTGTCGGAAGTGAGTATCCGGGGTGATGACGGCGTGCTGTTTGTGTACTCGGCTGGTCCCAAGGCTGTTTTGGCGGTAATGGGTCCAATGGGTGCAAACGCGGGCTTGATTCATCTGGAATCGCGCGGGATCGCCAAAGACATCGGGGATTTGTTCTAACGGGCCGACTTGTTTTAACCCCCGCGCTACTCGCGCGCTTGGCCTAGCTGGGTATACTGGTTCTTAGGCCCATCGAATGCTCGCGGGATCCGAACAGAGCGGCGTCTCGGAGTCGGAAAGCGCCGCCCACCAGTCGCTCCTGGATGTATCGCAGGCAATCCTACAGCATCGCGATCTCAACGGGCTGTTTCGCGATCTTGCAACGCGTCTGCGAGCGATTGTTCCCTTCGATTTTCTCAACCTGGTTCTTTACGACGCGGCCAGCAACACCATGCGGCTGCACATCCTGGAAAGCACCAGCGAAGTAGAACCCCATGTGCCGGAGATGGAGTTTCCACCCGAGGAGTCGCCTTCCGGCTGGGTTTACGTCCATCAAAAGCCGCTCGTCATACCGGACGTGAACCAAGAAACACGTTGGCCGAAAATCATGGACGTGCTCAAGCGGAACCACGTAATCAGTTCGTCCTGGTTGCCGCTGACCACGGCACAGCACCGGCTGGGCGCATTAATGTTTGGGTTCGTTTCGGGCGGCCCGTTGGAATCGCAGCTGGATTTTATGCGCCAGATCTCGGCGCAGGTGGCTGTAGCGGTCGACAACACGTTGAATTTCGAGAACGCCGAAAAATACCAACGGCAATTAGCTCGCGAGCGCGATCGTTTGCAGGTCCTGCTCGAAATCACCAACGCGCTGGTGTCGGAGTTGGACATCCGGGAGCTGTTCCCCAGCATCACGGCTTGCCTGCGGCGGGTTATGCCCAGCGAATATTCCAGCCTGGCGCTGCTGGAGGAAGCCGGCGCGGTACTGAAAAACTACGCTCTGGTGTTCGAGGGAGATCCGGATATCATCCGGCAGGGGACCGCGGCGGCGCTGGGGGAAACGCCCGCCGGCCGGGCCGTGCAAACCCGTCGTCCAATTGTGCTGGATGGACGCGAACTAGCGCAGTTTAGCTCGCCCTTGGTTCAACGGCTGGCCTCGGCGGGTTTGAAGTCGATCTGCTGCATTCCTTTGATCACCCGAAACGGCGTGCTCGGAACGCTCAACGTAGGAAGCATAAAGGATAGCGCCTTTGCGCCTTCGGACATTGACTTTCTCACCCAGGTGGCAGGCCAGGCGGCCATCGCTATCGAAAACGCGACCGCGTTCCAGCAGATCGCGCAGCTTAAAGACCAGTTGGCCGAGGAGAAGCTTTATCTTCAGGATGAGATCCGCACCGAAAAGAACTTCGGCGAGATTATCGGCGATGATCCGGCATTCCGCCATGTGTTGGAGCAACTGGCGACGGTAGCGCCTACCGATGCGTCGGTCATGATTTTGGGAGAGACGGGAACCGGCAAGGAGCTGATCGCGCGCGCGATTCACGACTTGAGCGGCCGGCGCGACCGCACCTTCGTGAAGCTCAACTGCGCGGCTATCCCAACGGGATTGCTTGAAAGCGAGCTCTTCGGCCACGAGCGGGGCGCGTTTACGGGCGCCATCGCACAAAAGGTGGGCCGCTTTGAGTTGGCCAACAAGGGCACGCTGTTTTTGGACGAGATCGGCGATATTCCGTTGGAGCTGCAGCCCAAGCTGCTGCGGGCGCTTCAAGAGCATGAATTCGAGCGGCTGGGCGGTGTGCGCACCATTAAAGTAGATGTGCGCCTGGTGGCGGCTACCAATCGCGACCTGTCGCAAATGATCGCAGCCCGAGAGTTTCGCAGCGATCTGTATTATCGCCTCAGCGTCTTTCCGCTTTTGGTGCCTCCGCTCCGGGAGCGCACCGGAGATATTCAGCAACTGGTCCGGTATTTCACACAGAAGTTCGCGCAGCGCATGAACAAACGCATCGACACCATCCCTTCGGCGGCCATGGAGGCGCTGGTGGGCTATGCCTGGCCGGGCAACGTGCGGGAGCTTGAGAATCTGATCGAGCGGGCCGTGATTCTGACGCGCGGGAATAGCCTGGAGATTCCCCTAGCCGAGCTGCGCACCGCGCCTGACGCTGCGACACCCGTAACGCTCGAGGATGCAGAGCGCGATCACATCCTGCGGGTGCTGGAGCAAGCCGCCGGCGTGGTTGGCGGACCGAACGGAGCCGCGGCCCGCCTGGGAATGAAGCGCACCACATTGCAATCGAAGATGAAAAAGCTCGGAATCGTCCGCTGAGTAGGGAAACTTACAACTGCGGCCTATCGCTTCCAAACACAAACGCCACCCTAACGATGATTGAATGCGAGTAGTCGTCGGGCGGCGCTGGAGGAAGGCCCGTAAAAACCTTCTCGGTTGCCCGGGTGGCTGCCATTATTTGCGTAATTCGACGGGCGCGGGCAGGATCACGATCTCTGCTCCTCGCCAGCAGGTCGGAATGCGGCGGCGTAGCCGGGACAAATTCAGCGCCATCCATCGTTGCCAGATAGCCAGCATGATTGATGCGAAGTGTAAGGATGTATCTGCCGGGCTCGGGAGCATCAGCGGGCCATCCGTCGATCCAAGCCTGTTTGATTCCCCTTCCGATGGTGGCAATATATGGGTCGAGCCCATTGGCATCGCCAACCACGGACAGCGTGACGTCCGAAACTGACCCAGGTTTCGGGAGGTCTTGGGCCAACGCCAATCCTACAAGCGGTAACAATGCCCAACCGGCACGAATCAACTCACGCATCACGGTCGCCTCCCTTCAGGGGTCTGTCACTCCAGATTGTATCAACTCACTTTCACCTACATTGACCTCTGCAGCCAACAACCCATAACCAACAACCAGCAACCCTGAGCCCTTCTTAGGACTGAGGGCGCCGGTCTGCTTACCCAACTTTTTTGTTGCGGCTTCCATTGGTCTTGCGCCATAGTAGAACTGAAAGACCATGTAGGGCGCAGCCGATTACCGCTTTAACGAGACTTCGCGCGCTCCACGGGTCATCGCTTATGGGCTCGGGCGATTCTCGATGGCGGACGAATTCCTCTTTCTCACCGAACTGCTGGGCCTCAAGGTCTATGACCTGAAGGGCCGCCGTCTCGGCCTGGTTAAAGACGCCGCGATTGTTCCCCTGATCGACGCCTCCCGCGTGGACCGGTTCCTGGTGGGCGGCGGTTGGGCGTGGCTCAGCATCCGGCACGATCAGATCCGCTCCATTTCACTGGACGGAATTTACCTGAAAGACGAGCAACTCACCCCCTACCATTCCGACGAGTACATGCTGCGGCTGGTCCGCGATCTGCTCGATCAGCAGATCATCGACGGGCAGGGCCGCAAAGTAGTGCGGGTGACCGACGTCACGTTCACGATTCGTCACCAAGACGAAAGCGACGTGCTCAGCATCCTCGATATCGACATCGGATTGCGGAGCATGTTGCGGCGCCTGGCGCAAGGAGTGGTTCCACCGAAGTGGATCCGCCGCACCCAGACTGTCATTCCGCCTCACTCCATCCGCTGGGAACATTGCAGCATTATTGAAGCCGATCCCCAGCGGCGATTGCGGCTCAACATCAGCAACAAGATCCTGGAACGTATGCATCCGGCGGATCTGGCCGACATTGTGGAGGATTTGAGCCCGGACGATCGCGAAGCCATCTTCGAGACCATGGACAGCGAAGTAGCCGCCGAGACTTTGTCCGAGATGGAACCGGATGTGCAGGCCAGCATTTTGGAATCGCTGGAAACCGAGAAGGCGGCAGACATTGTAGAAGAGATGTCGCCGCACGAAGCCGCCGACGTGCTGGCCGAACTGGAAGAACAAACTTCCGAGGACATTCTCGAAGAAATGGAAGTGGAGCCTAAGGCCGAGGTGGAGGAATTGCTCGAGTATCACGAGCATTCCGCCGGCGGGTTGATGAACACCGAATACGTTGCGCTGCCGGAAAATACCACCGTGGCCGGGGCGATGGACGCGCTGCGAGCGCACGAAGAGATTCTGGAGAACTTGAACACACTGTTCCTGGTCGATTCCAATGACCAATTGAAGGCGTCGATTCCGTTGGCGCGACTGTTCACCGTGGCCGGCGCAACGCCGTTGCGGGAGTTGGCCGCCGAGCCTCTGCTGCACGTCGACGTCGAAGAGCGGCAGGATCGAATTACGGAACTATTCGACAAATACAACTTGCTGACGCTGCCTGTGATCGATGCCGAGGGCAAACTTGCCGGCGTGATCACGGCCGATGAAGTGATCTCGCTCCTGAGGGAAAAATAGGGCGTGCACAAACGCTTTCGCTATCAAATTGCGATCTTTCTCTCGGTCATAGGTCCGGGACTCATCACCGCCAACGTCGATAACGATTCGGGCGGTATTTTCACCTATTCGCAGGCGGGCGCGAAATACGGCTATCTGCCGCTGTGGACGCTGATTCCTATTACGCTGCTGTTGATCGTGACGCAAGAGATGTCCTCGCGCATGGGCGCGGTAACCGGCAAAGGCCTGTCCGATCTGATTCGGGAGGAATTCGGCCTGCGTACCACGTTCTTTCTGATGATCGCGCTGGTGCTCACCAATTTTCTCAATGTCATCGCCGAGTTTGCCGGCATCGCCAGTTCGCTCGAGCTGTTCCACATCAGCCGCTACATTTCGGTGCCGATCTGCGCCGTCGCGGTGTGGCTCCTTGTTGTGCGCGGCAATTACCGCAGCGTCGAGAAAATCTTCCTGGTCGCGTGCACTCTGTACGTCACATACATCATTTCCGCGTTTCTACTGAAGCCGGATTGGAAGCAAGCTGCCATTTATAGCGTGAAACCAATTCTGATGTTCGACACCGATTACATCACCATGCTGATCGCCATGGTGGGCACATCGATCGCGCCGTGGATGCAGTTCTATTTGCAGTCGGCCATTGTGGAGAAGGGAATTACGGCCAAAGAGTATGTACAGTCGCGCATAGAGGTGATCGTGGGCTGCATTTTGACGGATGTGGTGGCGTTCTTCATCATAGTGTCTTGCGCTACGGCTATTTGGGCGCACGGTCCTCGAGATATTAACGATGCCGCTGATGCAGCGGTCGCGCTGAAGCCGTTCGGTCAGTACGCCTATCTTTTGTTCAGCGCGGGTCTGTTCAATGCATCGTTTTTTGCGGCATGCATTTTGCCGATTTCCACCGCATTCACGGTGTGCGAAGGTCTGGGCTTTGAATCGGGCGTCGATAAGCGATTCAACGAAGCCCCCGAGTTCTACTGGCTGTACACTTTGCTCATCGTGTTCGGCGCCGGCGTGATCCTATGGCCGAACTTCCCGCTGGTAAAGACCATTCTGGCGTCGCAGGTGCTCAACGGTGTCTTACTTCCGTTTGTGCTGATTTACATGGTGCTGCTGATCAACAAAAAGGGCCTCATGAAGGAATGGACGAATTCGGGGGCATACAACGCGGTGGCCTGGGTAGCGGTGGCGATCATGATTGGGCTGACGCTGGCGCTGGTGTCGATCACGGTGAAGCAAATCATGCAGGCTTCGGCCGCGCCGATTGAACGTTCAGCGCCGGTCGCCCAAGTGCAACGCCACGATTCCGGCAGTCATACGCTCAAAGCGTACGTTCACGAATCCCGCATCGCGCATCTGATTCGCCAGACCCTCGGCATCCGGGAATTTGCGGACTGATTCCGGCAGGTAGGTGTAGGCGTCCCTGGAACCCGAGATCATTCCTCCGACCGTGGGCAGAATCGCTCGCGAGTAGAAGTGGTAGAGTCCAGCAAGCAGCGCGTTCGGCGGCGTGGAGAATTCCAGGATCGCGACCGTGCCGCCGGGTTTCAAGATACGGCGCAGTTCGATCAAGCCGCCGCGATAGTTTGTGAGATTGCGGAATCCGAACGCGATGGTAGCCAGATCGAACGAGGCGTCTGGTGTTGGAAGCTGCAAAGCATCGGCTTCGAAAAGCGCGGGGCTGCGTTTGCGGCGCGCCGCAACCAGCATGGGGTGCGAAAAATCGCTGGCGAAAATCCGGGCCGACGGCCCGTGCTTCTGGAGCGCGAGCGCCAGATCGCCGGTGCCGCAGCAAACATCCAAAACGCATGCGCCGGGCCGCGACAGAATCGTCGCGACGCGTGAGACCGTACGCGCACGCCAGTAGCGATCGATGTTCATCGACAGCAGGTGATTCAGCAAGTCGTAGCGGGGGGCGATGCGTCCAAACATTCCGCGCACCCAGGCGGAAGCTTGTTGCTCGGTTTCAGCGCCCGCGGGAGTGGTGCCGGACGTCAGCAAGCGAGCGCTTCCTCAATCGCCGCTGCAACGAATTGTTCGTGAACATCCGCCGTGATTTTGACCGCGCCGATGCGTTCGGGTAGGACAAAATGGATCTTGCCCTGGACAGTCTTCTTGTCGCTCTTCAGGCGCGCAGCGATACGCGCGGGATCGACGCCTGCCACCGGCGGGAGCGGACCGTAGGAATTCACGCAGCGCAAAATCTCGCCCTTGTCCTCTGAGGAGAGTAAGCGTTCCATCGCGCCCAGCAGCGTGGCGGCCTTCATGCCCCACGCAACCGCTTCACCGTGCAGAAATTGCGAGTAGCCGGTCTCGGCTTCGAGCGCATGCCCGAAGGTGTGGCCGAAGTTGAGAATGCGCCGGCGGTCCTGTTCCTTTTCGTCGCCCGAGACCAATTCCGCTTTGATGCGTACCGAATCGCAAATCATGCGGTCTACCACGTCGGGTGCGTGCGACATCACCCGCTTCGGCTCCCGGCTCATCAGCCAGAACAGATCCGCATCGGCAATTACGCCGTGCTTGATGATTTCGAACAGACCCGCGCGATATTCGCGCTCGGGCAGTGTGTCGAGCACGGCCGGGTCGATAATCACGGCCAAGGGCTGATGAAAGCTCCCGAGCAGGTTCTTGCCGCACGCCAGGTTGACACCCGTCTTGCCGCCAACTGCCGCGTCTACTTGCGCGAGCAATGTAGTCGGAATTTGAATCACCGGAATGCCGCGCATGAAGATTGCGGCCAGAAAACCAGCGACATCCGTCAAAATGCCGCCGCCGAATGCGACGATGACGCTCGATCGATCGCCACCCCGCGCGACCATCTGCTCGGCCAGCGTCTCCACTTCCGCCAGGCGCTTGCGCGGCTCGCCTCCCGGAAAGAACAGAATCTCATGCGGATGGCCGATTTCTCGCGCGAGCGCCTCGCCGTGGAGTTGCCAGACGTCTTCGGTGGATATCAGAAACACCTTGCCGGCGCGCTCGGGAATGTACTGCCTCACGTTCGCCAGTCCGCCGCGTTCTACCGACACCGGGTAGCGGCACGCAGGCGTTTCCACGAAATACGATGGCATACAATCGTTGTACCATGTGGTAAATTGCGAAGCTGCGGTAGAATGAAGGTTCCACCGCATTACAGCGCAATCCAGAAAATCGAGAATCAATCCGAACAATGAAAGAACGAATACGCTCCACAACCATCCTCTGCGTGCGCCGAGGCGGGAAAGTGGTAATGGCGGGAGACGGCCAAGTGACGCTGGGTCAGGAAGTGCTGAAGGCCTCCGCGAAAAAGCTCCGTCGGCTCTACAGTGACAAGGTGATCGCGGGCTTTGCCGGTTCCACCGCGGATGCCTTCGCGCTTTTCGCGCGTTTTGAAGCCAAGTTGGAACAGTTCAACGGTAATCTCCCACGCTCGGTGGTCGAGCTCGCCAAGGAGTGGCGCACCGACCGCGTGTTGCGGCATCTGGAAGCGCTGCTGCTGGTGGCCGACATCAATAATACGTTCATCGTCAGCGGCAATGGCGACGTGATCGAGCCCGACGCCGAAGTGGCGGCCATCGGCTCCGGCGGACCGTTCGCGAAGGCGGCAGCCACGGCGCTGATCGAAAATACTAAACTGGGAGCGAAAGAAACCGCAGAGAGGGCCATGAAGATCGCCGCGCAAATTTGCATCTATACCAACGACACCGTGATCTTCGAGGAACTGGGTTAGATGGTGATTTATTTGCCCGGCCAAGCGCTAGATGAAACCCCGCTACTCGACGAACTGACGCCCCGCGAGATCGTTCAAGAGCTCGACAAATATGTGATTGGGCAGGCCGACGCCAAGCGTGCCGTCGCCATCGCGCTGCGGAACCGCATCCGCCGCCAGAAACTGGAGCCCGAGCTGGCCGATGAAGTGATGCCGAAGAACATCCTCATGATCGGGCCCACCGGCGTGGGGAAGACTGAAATCGCGCGTAGGCTGGCCAAGCTCGCCAACTCGCCGTTCTTAAAGGTTGAGGCGAGCAAGTTCACCGAAGTGGGTTACGTTGGACGCGACGTGGAGGCAATGATTCGCGACCTGGTGGACATCTCCATCGACATGGTGCGCGAAGAACGGCTGGAAGAAGTGGCCGAGCGCGCCGAGAAAAACGCCGAGGAGCGTCTGCTGGATCTGTTGATGCCCCCGCAGGCGGAGGTTTCCGAAAGCGCCGAACGGACGCGCGAGAAGCTGCGCGAGAAATTGCGCGCGGGCAAACTGGACGATCGCATGGTGGAGATCGACGTCCGCGAGCGCGGTCCAACGTTTGAGATCAGCACCAACACCGGCTTGGAAGAGATGGACGTCAACCTGAAAGACGTCCTGCCGGGCCTGTTCGGGCAGCGCACTCGCAAACGAAAGATGCGCGTGGCGGAAGCCGCCGAGTATCTGGTGCAGGAAGAAGAGCAGAAGCTGATCGATATGGATCAGGTGACGCGCGTCGCGCTGGATCGCGTGGAGCGCAGCGGCATCATCTTCCTTGACGAGATCGATAAGATCGCCGGCCGTGAGTCCGGGCACGGCCCCGACGTAAGCCGCGAAGGCGTGCAGCGGGATATTCTGCCGATCGTCGAAGGCACGACGGTGAATACGCGCCATGGTTTCGTGCGGACGGATCATATTCTGTTTATCGCGGCAGGCGCGTTCCACGTCTCGAAGCCTAGCGATTTGATCCCTGAGCTCCAGGGCCGATTCCCGATTCGCGTCGAGCTGAAATCGCTCTCCGAGGCCGATTTCATTCGCATTTTGAAAGAGCCCAAGGGCGCTCTGGTGAAACAATACATCGCTCTGCTCGATACCGAGGGCATCAAGCTGGTGTTCACCGACGACGCCATCGAACAGATCGCCGGCTTCGCGGCCCGCGTCAACCAAATGGCCGAAAATATCGGAGCGCGGCGCTTGCACACCATCATGGAGAAGCTGCTCGAAGAGATCTCCTTCGCCGGGCCCGACCTCAAGAAGAAGAACGTCCGCGTGGATGCGGCGTATGTCCGCAAACAACTGGCCGATATCGTGAAGGACCAGGATCTGAGCCGGTACATCCTATAGCCGATGCGCACGCTGGCCGTGATTCTGTGCGCCTCGGTCTGCGCATTGTTGGTCGGATGCGGATCTATCGGTGAACCGCTGTATCCCGCGCTGAAAATCCCTTTGCGCGTCACCGATCTCGCGGTGGTGGAACGCGGCCCCAATTTTGATTTCGATTTCACCATCGCGCCGCTCACCACCGAAGGAGTGCTGCTCAAGGAAATCGGAAGCGTGGATTTGCGCGTCGGTGCCAGTCCCACCAATGGATTCAACCTCGACGAATGGGTGAAGACTTCCACGCGCGTTGACGTGCCCATGCCGGACTATCCCGGCCCTATTCATGCCGAGTATCCTGTCATGAAGTTCGTAGGCAAAGAGGTGGTGGTGGGCGTGCGAGTGTCCAACCCGAAAGGGCGCGATGCCGGTTGGTCTGATTTCAAGGTCTTCCAGGTGGAGCAGCCGCTCGCGACACCCGCTGATTTTCACGTTACGGCCACCGCCAAGGGGATCGAGCTCGCTTGGCGCGCACCTGGAATCGATGACTTTCGCATCTTTCGCAAGACTGAACAGCAGCCGCGGCCCATACAGCTCGCCAGCGCGACAGAGTCGCCTTACACCGACATTAGCGCGGAGTATGGCAAGACATATCAGTACTCTGTCCAAGGCGTGCGCGGGAAAGTGGAGAGCGACGTCGCCGGCCCCGAAACTATCACGCCGGTGGACACATTCCCTCCGGAGGTTCCCTCCGGCCTCACGACATTGGCGGGTCTGGGGGCCGTAGAGTTGGCGTGGACGCGAAATACGGAGTCCGATTTCAAGGAGTATCGAGTTTTGCGTTCCGAGGAAGGCGGCCCGTTCGTCGAAATCGCCCGTGGGTTGGACGCGCCCACATATTCCGATCACAGCGTTCAAAGCGGAAAACATTATCGCTATGAAATTTCGGCCATCGATCAGATCGGCAACGAGAGCGCGCCATCCGCTCCCGTGGAAATTGTGGCCCAGTGAAA
>Ga0206831_1044_pt1 | contig 40606 bp, 38 predicted proteins | sample Alteio_BWOrgCont_73_FD_152876 | JGI IMG/M metagenome (GOLD analysis project Ga0206831, IMG submission 152876) | Enriched cells from forest soil in Barre Woods Harvard Forest LTER site, Petersham, Massachusetts, United States -... | ecosystem: Environmental > Terrestrial > Soil > Temperate forest >...
TGAGGACAAGGGTTGCCGGAACGTGGTTGCCACTTTCCGAGGGGACGACTCATCAGGACTTATGAATTGCAACGGTCGGTTTAATTGGCGATCATTTGACGCAATTTGGTCAAAATATCCTCATACCGATTTTCGACCAGGCCCAATTTTGAGTGGTAGCAAAAAACCCGAATGCTCACGTTCAGCAGCCCGCAATGCACCGAGAGCATACTTTCGCGCTCTCCGCGAGTCACCTTGTTCCTTGCTGATCAGAGCGCGGGCCGCGTAGTATTGAAATTCTTCCACTGGAAATGCGATACGCGCTTTGTACTGCACCAAGAGGGCCAGAGCTGCGGCGTACTGGTCTGCGATTTGATGATTTGCCACTAGCATGGATAACTCTAGGCCTGCGCAAGTTCTTAAAGTCGGATACTCGTGTTCTCGTTCAAGTGCACTCTCATACGATTTCAAGGCTTTGGCCACATTTCCAAGAGATAGATATGCTCTTGCTTGGACTACGAAAGCTTGCGCAAGGTCGAAGCCTTTCCCTAACTGGAAATAGCGTTCAAGCAGGGTCAACGCTACCTCGGGGCGTGACTGCTCCAAATGCCCTGCCTGCACCAATAAATATTGGCCTTTTCGCCTTGCACGACGCAGATTTTCGAAGAAACGAGTTTCAATCGCCGGAGACCAATCGCTGTTGCGGAACCAATCATTTTCAGCCATCGTCGTGTGTCAGGAAGGCTCTCTTGTACCATACCCACAGTCCACCGGAGAAACGAGACTAATGGGAACTGGGAATTCCGCAAGAACTGCATTCCGAGAAGACAACTCATTAGGGCTGGGCCGGGGTATCACTAGAAAGTACATGCTGAATGAGTTTCGGGAAGGACGGCCAAATTTTCCCACGCACCTTCACCCGCCCATTACAGAGAATCTCCTCATGGTAGATTCGCACGATTTGGTATTCACGATTCTGTCTCGCTGCGTTCAAGTCGAAGCATACTGGGTCAAAGTCACCAGTATCAGTGTGGCCAATCTGGACGTAGCCCTCTGGCAACAGCAATTCAGCTAAAGCACCCTTCGTCGCTCCGAGATATCCATTTGAAGTCGAGTTCCAATCAAGAAACGAGATTCCACATGTGTCGAAGGTTGAAAACGGGTACCGCGATAAGAAGCTTGCAAAAGATTTGGGCAACCGCTTAGGTAAATGTGCTTCAAGCTCATCGAGACGTGCTCTTCTGGACGAATAACTACGCCCGACGCCTTGAACTTTGTCACGAACGAATCCACTAATTGGTCCGTGGCGTTTGGCATTGCGTCGTGAGTTTACATGAATGCGTCGGTATACGGGCCAAATCCTCAGCGGGGAGCAAAAGCCACATTCCGAGAAGACGGCGACTCATCAGGACTTGGCCGAAGTTTTTCGAGCGTCGTCAGATTGTACCGGCCAAATTTATTGTGAAGGCGCATCGCGTTCAATCAAAGCAATTCGTTTCACCTGATTCCGGCTTAGGTGTTGAAAGGTTCCGCCAATCCTTACTACGACCTCTGTGGGCGAAACTGATTCCACATCTCCGCTGAGCACTGAGCCGTCGCGAAGCTCGACAGTGTCGTGTGCTGACGTTCCAAGTTCGTAACTCACGCTGCCTCCGGAAGTATCCTCGGCAGTGATTTCTAGTGGATAGTTACCTGTTTTGAAGCCTTCCTTCGCGAACTCTAAGATGTGTTTGCCCGGAGCAACTTGAATAATTTTTGGTGTGGTTCCGGCATCAACTCCATCAATTTTCACAACCGCTCCCTGGGGCACAGAATTCACAGTGACTGAAATCTTCTTAATTGGGAGATATGATTGCAACTCTGACGGAAGGGTGCGGGGTGAAAGATCCATCGAGACAGGGATTCCCGATGCTTGTGCATCGGCATTAAATTTGACACTTCCTCCGGGTGCTACGTCGCTGATGGAAATAAAACCGTCCCCGATGCGCACTTTATTTTTATCATAGAGGTATAGTGAAAAATCGGCTCTGGCAATTCGCTTGCCCCACTGGTTCTCTGCTGTGATGTCGATCGAATAAGTGCGAGCACCGCCACCAGACCCGATTTCTTTGGGCTTGCCAAGCGTGAAACGCAAAACGGGTGGGCCGGAGACAGGCCAAACAATCACCTGTGTCGGTGGGTCCTTAGCTTCGCCAGCCAAAAAAACGAGAATTAGGAGTGCAAAACATGCGGCGATTCGGTGTCGATACACGGATTCACCTCTTGAGCAGCGAGTATATCTAGCTGCTGTTTGCTAATATAGGAATATCTACGTTGAGAGATAGTATTTCACTAATTCTCTTCGAATTTCCAGCGGATTGTCAGAAAGAGCGGCTTGCGCGGCCTCGGTGCCACATTCCGAGAAGAAGTTCCGGCTCAACCGAAATTCAGGTTTCCCCACATTCCGAGGAGAGGCCTTATCAGACCCTTGCCTGGATTACTTTCGGTTTGCCGACGACACGCCCGAACTGTAGGCGGAAATGAAACCATTATCTAAACGAGGCGCACGTCGAACAGAGTCAGCCAATACTGAATGGATTGCAGAGCGAAGCCGCAGAGGATGAGTCCGACGCCGAAGACGCCGAGCCAACGCTCGGGAAGGTTGTCTGCGTAGTACTCGATATAAGGAATAACTGTCTGTCCCACACCCGTGACAATGCCCGTTACCAAACCTACGCGGATAGCAAAAAACCAAGGGTGATCCAGGTGATGAACGAGGCGGCTACACAGGAGTGCCGCGGCAAAATAGCCAAAGGTGCGAGCGACAGTCGCCCAAAACTGACGACGCGTCAGGCGCGGACGGCGAGCCGCCAAATAGTCCATGCCAGGAGCTATGCCGCGAGAATAGCCGAGTACCTGGCCGACTGCGATGAGAATCGCAAATGAGGTGGCGAATCTAGGACCCACAATGGGGTAGAGCCCGGCACCGACAGCTGCCCCGCGGATGGCTGAGAAAAGCCCCTGCCAGGGCAAGGAATACTGATCGAGGCCGCGAGCAGCTCGATTCAGTTCAATCGAAAGAGTGCTGCCGGTCGCAAAGCCGGAAACGAGGCCAAAAAAGGCGCCGAGACCGATGCCGTAGCCGACCCCGAAGACGATGGAGTATGTTACCGCGCGCGTGAGAAGGCGCAGCGGACCGTGCTGGCCGCCCAAAAGGTCGTAGGCGAGATAGAGGCTGCCCAACACATCGAGACAGCTGCCAACAATACTGACAACCGCCATTGTATGGTGGTCCATTTGGCGTATTGTAGCGGCAACAGTTTGGTTTTGTGACTGAATTTCGGACAAACCGGAAGTTTGCCCTGAACCGGATAGCGCCTAGGAAACAGAGTGTTCTCAATGGGTCGTTGCAATGTTTGCTTGCAGTTTATCTGCCGGAGGCTGAAATCCAGAGTCCTTCTTGGACGCTGATTTATGAGCAGTGCCAATTCGTCGACCTCTGCTTGAGAATACCCTGACAAGTCTGCTCTTTTAGCAAAGTACTGTCGCACCAGGCCATTCGTGTTTTCGTTCTAATCCCTTTGCCAAGGCCTGTGCGGATCACACTGAGTCGAACAGACCTATCACAGGTGACTGGAGAATAGGGCTGCCCTCAAGCGGACTTCGTGGCTTGACAAGTTTGTGCAGAGTTCACACTTAGGGAATCCAGATCCTGTCTGCGTGAACAATTACTTGCGGTTTGCCCGGTAACGTGGGCCTGGCTGCTTTTTGATCGAGTGATCAACCTGAGTCAATCTTATGTCGCCCCGGCTCCTGCGCGCCAAGAAAACCTGTGCTAGGATTCCTTCGATCCGCGGATCACATTGGGCCACACAGACAGGCCGCGAAAAAGATCGAGAACGATCAAGAATGATCGAGAATGTTCAGGGAGGATGCCGACGATGGGTTTAACCAGACGAACCATACTGGCAGCGGGCGCAGCAGCAGCGGCATCGGCCGCCATTCCGCGCGCATTCGCTCAGCAGGCGAGCACAGGAGGAACTGGCAAGTTCTACGAAAAAGGCTCCACTCGTATCTACTATGAGGAGGCCGGGGCCGGTTTTCCTTTAATGCTGCTTCCCGGCGGGGGATTGAATTCCACCATTGCCTTCTTCAACGGCAACTCGCCCTTCAATGCTATCGATGAGTTCAAGGGACAATATCGCTGCATCACAGCGGACCTGCGCAACGCCCCCAGCGGCCAGTCCACCGGCCCTGTCGAAGTCGACCGGCCGTGGGAATCCTACGCGGACGACCAGCTTGGGTTGATGGATCATTTGGGGATCGACAAGTTCATGGTGATGGGGTTCTGCATTGGCGGGCCTTTCATCTGGAGTCTTTTGAAGCGCGCCCCCAATCGTGTAGCCGCCGCTGTGGTGGCGCAGCCCGTGGGATGGCGTCCGGAGATGCGCGACCGCAAGTATGCGGGTTCATTTTGGACGACATGGGGCCCAATGATTAGCGCGAAGCGCCCAGAGATTTCGCTACAGACGGCAGATCAATTTGTAACCAGGATGTTCGAAACCAATCCCGACTTCGTCTTCACCGTGACGCGCGATTTCGTGCGCAGCTGTCAAAACCCGGTGCTGATCTTGCCGGACGACGTCCCGCCGCATCCTTACGCGCCCGCCATGGAGTGCGCCATGCTCGCGCCCAAAGCCGAAGTGAGTATCTTCCCCTGGAAAGAGCCCAAAGAGCGCATTCCGCTGGCGGTGCGCCAGATCCATTCCTTCCTCAAGGCGCATCAGTCTGCTTAGACGGCGGCGCCTTTACGGCAGGACCGCGAGGCAACCGTGAGAGGTTCGAAGTGGCTTCCATATTCTCACATGCAGTAGCGGCTCTTGGCATTGGAGCCTGCTTCTACACTCCTCGCATTCCCAAGCGAGTCTGGGCGGTTGGCGCCCTCTGCTCTGTTGTTCCTGACCTGGATGTCATTGGATTCTTTTACGGCGTGCCCTACGGTGACTTTTGGGGTCATCGAGGATTTACGCACTCGCTACTCTTCGCCGCTCTTGTGGCCGCCGTTGCCTTACTTGTGGCGTTTCGCCGTGCTCTGCCCGGCATCAGCAGATTCTCTTTGTGGATGTATTTCTTTCTGGCCACTGCAAGTCATGGATTGCTGGATGCCATGACCGATGGCGGTCTTGGGGTCGCTTTCTTCGCTCCATTTGACAATCGCCGCTATTTTCTTCCCTGGACTCCAATTCGAGTTTCGCCCATAGGCATCACGCGCTTTTTTACGGCTCGCGGACTTGCCGTTATGCACACAGAATTGCTTTGGATTTGGCTCCCTGCAGGGTTGCTGGCAATCTCGGCCCGGATGATACGCCGACGCAGCTTCGCCGCATCTGATATTTAGTGCTTCAGGCTACATTCCGAAAATCGCCGCGGGCTGCGGCATAGCATGTGGTCTGAGGATAACTTCCGGTTTGCCGAGCACTCGGGAGTTGACGCGATATTCGTAAACGCAATGCGCGTTTATCACGCATGTGGATCAAGGATCAGAGCGGCAATATCGCGTGGCACTTACTCCGAAATCATTCCGATTGTCCCGAGCCACTTTTCCACTAACTTCGGCCACTCCGTAATCGGAAGCTTCGTCCGCCGCAACCCAAACGCATGACCGCCCCGAGCGTACAAGTGCATTTCCACAGGGACCCCGGCGTTCTTAAGCGCAATGTAATAAACCAACGATTGGTTTACACCGTCTACGTTGTCATCCTCTGCCTGCAGCAAAAACGTAGGCGGCGTCTTGTCGGTGACAGGAATTTCCGGATTCAATTCAAATTCCTTCGTCGTGTTTTCCAGCATGTGCCCGGGATAAATCGCCACGGCAAAATCCGGACGGCAGCTCACTTTGTCCGCCGCATCCACGGGCGCATACGCCCGCCTATCGAAATGCGTGCTGATATTCGCTACCAAGTGTCCGCCTGCTGAAAATCCGAGCACGCCAATCTTGTTCGGATCAACATGCCTCTCTACCGCTTGAAAACGGACTAATCCCACCGTCCTTTGTGCATCTTCCAACGCCGTCTGCGCCTTCGGATGGATATTGCATTTGCAGTCGTCATGCCACGCTGGTCCTGAATCGGGCACGCGGTATTTCAGCAGCACACAAGTGATTCCCTTGGCCGTCAGCCAGTCACAGACCTCCGTGCCTTCCAGATCGATCGCCAGATCGATGTAGCCGCCGCCGGGAAGCACGACCACCGCGACGCCCGTATTCTTTCCTTTTGGCGAGTACACCGTCATCGTGGGACGCGAGACGTTGCTCACGCTTTGCACCGACTTCCCGGCGATCAAATCCTTTGACATCTCAGCCGCTTCCGATCCCGCTGCAGCCACCGCATTCGGCGGCGTCCCTGGCCATATTGCTACCTGCACATGTCCGGGCGATGGCTGCCAAGCAGGCGTCTGAGCGTTTAGGTCGTTAAACGTAAACACAGCAAAGACGACAACCAGCAAAGGCTTCATCGCAATCATTATGTTCCTCAAGCCAGAAAACGTCATCATAAACCCTCTAGGTGAGTCAAAAAGGAGCGATTGAATCAAGTCGTGCTTCGCGAATAACACAATCAAAGTCCTGCGTAGCTCGCTTGTAGGAAGGCATCGCGATTACTCCCGGTTGATGGGCAATCTGCAAGTAATCCGCCATATGGACTGGATAGTGCCTTCCATGAGAAGGCCATTTCGTGTCAAGTCGGTTTTTCTTTTTCTTATCAGTGGTCTATCTGTTGGAGCCCGGCCGCCTCTGTCGCTATCCTACGAAACGGTGCCAGCTCAACCGGTCGATGCAACACCATCTGATATAAATCTTTTTTCTATAAGGTGGTGTTTATGAGACTTAAGCGGCGATTCAAGCTCTCTGAGCAGCAGCGGAGCGATATGTGGGTGCGCTGGAAAGCCGGACAGTCCTTGAATGAGATTGGACGAGCCTTCAGCAAAGACCATGTGTGCATTCAATTTATGTTGGCACAGCATGGCGGGATTGCTCCTGCCGCGCGGCGGCGCTCGTCGCTGACACTCACGCTGGCGGAGTGGGAAAACATTTCACGAGGAATTGCCTACGGCTCGTCCATTCGTGAAATAGCCCAAACATTGCAACGTGCGGTGTCCACGGTGAGCCGAGAGGTCGCCCGCCATGGCGGGCGACCTCTCTATCGAGCCGGTGACGCCGATCAGCAAGCTTGGAACTCGGCCTTGCGGCCCAAACGCTGCCTTCTTGCTATTCACGTGAAGCTGCAAGAGATCGTTGCCTGGTGAACATCCAGACCAATATACTTAGTGTCATTCATGACAGGGTGCTCCTTTCTGTAGGTGTTGATGCGAGAGATCAAAACCTACTCCAAAGGGGCGCCCTTTTATAATGCGTTTCACAGGACCAATTCGTCGAAAGGTCGGGAGAGCGTCTTCCGTAACCAACAAAAGCTCGAATTTGATATCGCTAAAATTGCCATATCCAGTTCCTAATTGCGCAAAATACTGCATACTTCCGAATTGGAATAGGACATAACTGGCATATTTTCGACGGGTTGGTTGTGGAATCTCACCTGCCTTTTTGAATACATAAGAGGTCTCGTGCCTAGACGCAGGAAAACTACAATTTCGGATGTGCTGGGATGGCTCGCTGGGATCGGTTGCATCATCCTTTCCATCATCCGTAACGACTGGGGAGAATATCCTCAATATGGCCAGAGCCAGATCGGGATTGGGTTTGGCATTCTGCTCATCATGCTGACCTCTTGGATCAGAAAAACAAGGAATAAAGCCAGCGACGACATGGACAAAATGAACGGCGCAGCCACAGACAATCCTCCCCCGCAACCGATAGCAAGGAAGATGGGGCATTTCTTTGGCATTGCACTCATCATGCTGACCTCTTGGACCAGAATGATACGTGATGATGCCAATGACGACCATGATAAGGCCGAACGGGCCGCTGCTGAGGCTGAAAGGGTTCGACAGGTGGCAAGTCGGGAAAGAAAATTGCGAAAAATGTCACCAGCTTCAGCAGCCTCCTCGTATTCCATTCTTGAGTTGAATGAAAATGCTACTGACATGGAGATTAAGAGAGCGTTTCGAAAACTTGTGAAGCGCTATCATCCTGATCGCAGCAGGTACAGCGCATCAGCGAATGCTGAAAAATTTCGACAGGTTCAAGAAGCATACGCCGTGCTCAGGGATCATAGGGGCTTTTCGCACCACTAATAAACGCGACATGTGTCGCGGATTAACTCACGACAGCGATCGGGACTAAGTTCAATTACTAGCAAACCGGCTTCAACCTTACTGTCGCAAGTCTAAGGAGGGTGTCGCGATGAGTCTATTTAGCGAATTATTGTTTTATTACGTGATGGGATTTATCGCGGCTCTTGCGTTGTTCGTTGTCGCAATCACCGGAACAATTTATGGCCGTGGGGGACCAATCTTGTCCGTTTATCGCCGTCGGGGACCAATCTTGTCCGTGAAATCTGTCCCTCTGCGAATCGCATTCTTTTTCATTTCAGTTGCATTATTGGTGTTCCTAATTTGGATATTTAAGCACCAGCTTGCCGCATTGATACAATCCATGGGCCAGCCCTCCTAAAAGTTTTTAGCCAATTTGGACGGCGTTTTTTTATCATTTTAGCCGTTCCCGCAGACTATCTAACGGGCCAAGTCTTGATAGGTCGGCTTACCGGAAGGTGGCGCAGCCACAAAGGCCGGTTACTGGGAGCGCCATTCATCTGCATATGCTGAGAGCATGACGAATCAAGTCGATTTGCGGGCGCTACTTAATTCCCCACGACAAACAGATGCCCATCGTTCTGGGTGTAGAGCTTCCCGTCCGCCCCAATCGAGAGCGGCGTGTATGCCGCACCAATGGCTAAGTTCAGAAAGAGTTTCCCCGCGGGCGTTCCTGGGTTGCTTTGCGTCAATTCATAGATGTTTCCGTCCTCGCTGTTGACGTAAACATTTCCATTCATGTCCACCGCCGGCATGTTGATGCACCATTCGTAGCCGTTCGGATGAGCTGCGTCCTGCGTCGCGTTCTGAAATTGCCACTCGACATTGAGATTCGCATCCAGCTGCGTGATGTAATACGGGCCAGGAGGCAACGTCTGGCAAATCGAATTGCTGTAAAAGCAATACGTCGGCGCGTCGTAGTGGTTGTCCTTCAGCAGGATCGAAAAAGTCCCGTTGTGCGCGTACACCGCGGGAGTCGTATCCCACCCGAAATCGTACGCCCCCAGATAATTCCCGCTGGCGTCGAAGTGGAATAAGTGCCCGCGTTCCGCGTTGTAATTCGTAATCGCGCCGAAAAGCACCGTTCCGTCCGGCAAGACGGTCGGCGAAGATGAGGCCTCATCGATGATCGAGCCCGACCCAGGCGCATTCGTCGTCGGGTCTATGCCCAGTGTGGCGCCGTTACGGCAAGAGTTGGGTAGATTCGGATTACTCGCAGGTGCTATCGCCACGAGGACGCCGCAGCCGTCGCTCAACCGATTTTGCAGCGAGGCCGCCCACTTCGGCGTCAGGTTCGAATTCACCGCCACCAAGTACGCAGACATCCCGTCAAAATGTGAAAGGCTCGCCGTGTAGATCGTTCCGTCCGACCCTACCGCTGGCGCCAAGTTGATGCCCGGCCTCTGCGAGCCGCAGGCTTGGGTCGGCGCCGCCTGGATCGTCCCGACTACATTCGCAGGAGGCCACGGCAACGACACGCCACCGTCATTAAGATTGTTGAATGTTCCTGGACACGTCTGCGCTGTGGCAGCGGGCGCGTTCGGCACCAGTGTGGCGTAGGAAACTGTGCTCGCCGAGTCGCTCGAAGCCACCTTCACCAACCAAGCTCCCTGGACGTCATGCTCCGCCCAATCGCCAACGGACGGGTCCGCCAACTCGATCACGTTGTAATAAATATTTCCTTGCGAATCGGCCGTCAGAGGGCCCGTCACATAGGTATTCGCCGCGGCAATGTTCATTCCGCTGAATGGGTTGATATGCGAGGCCGACATACCAGTTGTCTTGTTCACCTTCCAGATCGTCCCGCCCGCTCCGGGCACGTAGATAAATCCGTTCGCATCCACCGGATGAAACACCGGCTCCCAGCCCTCCAGATTCACGCTATTCGGCTCCGGCTTCCAGTCGCTGGCAAAATTCCAGATTTGCACCAAGCCTCCGTTCTCCCACGTGAAGCGCGCCTCCCACCAGACCTCGCTACTCCACGAATCAGGCCCGGCATAGGTTCCCGTTTTATTCATCATGTACACATCGTTGCCGTCTGTGAGAGTCGCCTGGTAGTGCACCAGCAGCTCGCCACCGCTCGCCGCTTGCTCTTGTGAGACGAACGGGTCATAGACGATATTCGCCAGCTGCCGGGTCGCTCCTTGTCCAGCCACGCTCACCATACCTGTGTGCTGCGGATTCGACCCCCACTGCGCCCAAAAAGGAGTATTGAACGGCGCAGGCGGTGGATTCCCGCCTGCCCCGCTGCCTGCGTTCATTCCTCCGCCACACCCATATGCCGTTAGCGCCGCGCAAATTGCCGCTGCCGCCAGAATTGTCGCTATCAGTTTCATGGCCGCTTCCATCCTCATAGGGTTCGCACCAGTTCAGTCCCGGCCTTCGCAATCGGTGCCGCAAAGAATAGCAAGGAGGAACCACAATCAAACACATGAGAGATGCATTCGACCGACGCGAAGTGGTATGCCTCCGTGAAAGTAGGCAACATTCCCTAAGTGCGCGAATCATTGTGAATCATAAGCAATATCGTCACTCTAAGTCTCGATAAGTCGAACTTTCGGGCTATGGGCGAACCCGTTTGAAAGCCCCATTCCGAAAATCCCAGCGGTCTCCATGGGTCGGCGCAACACTTACCGCAAGTCTTCTCCTCGGTGTCTACGACGCTGATTTCGTCTGCAGGTGTAATTTCAAACAAATCAAAAGCCATGTCGGTTGAACTGGCACCGTTTCTCAGAACTTGGCCGCCTGTGAACCATTCGGCCCCAACCAAATGTATAATTTGCTGAGGGACTCATCGCAATGAGACAGCGCCTTCTATTTTCGTTCCCTATTCTTCTGATGCTTGCGCCGTGCGCATCAGTTTTGCCTCAGACCGATAATTCGAAGCGACAGATACCCGTGGAATCCGCGGCTCAATTTCCCAAATGGACGGCTGCTGATGAAAGAGAATTCCTGGCAAAGGCCCAACACGGCGACGCAAGCTCCCAAATGTGGCTTGGTTGTGCGTATGAGCAGGGTTCGTGAGGCCGAACATTTGGCAACGAAATGGAAAAATCGACACTCCCTCCCTTTGTCGAAATGAAGTTTTCCAACCTTGGCTGGACTCCTGTACGCGACTTTCGCATCTTCCGATAAGGCCGGTCTCGGGAGTCGGGGGACGCCATGCTGACTTTGCGAAGGGGAAGGTCATGCGTTTGCAAATGCAGCTGGAGAATAGAAGTCCGTTGTCATTATTTCAGCGGTGAGGACAGCCAGGCCAGCAACAAGGTCGGCGCATTCCTTCTTTAAGTTCCGTGCGTACACGCTCAATGTGCTGCCTTCGGGTTTCCGGTTTCTTGACGGAGATAACCCAACAGATCCACTCATTGCGTGCGAGTACAGTTATATCCTTCCATTTGGCCCACGCCGCCGGGTCCGAAATGAGAACTTTTCGTAAATCTGCGGGTACACGGTGCACTGCGCCAGCGGAGATCGCTTTTTCGGTCACAGTTTATTTTACATCGTTATGCAACTATATGGGGAACCGGGCGGGGCGAGTACTCCCGCGGGCCACTTATCGGTTGAGCTGGCGCCGTTCATCGGGACTTGGGCTCTTCACGTGCCGTGAATCGGGCTCGCGCTGAAGGCAAAATCGTTGTGGACGGGGCGAGCGAAGCGTACGATGCACGAGTTAGAGGTCCAAATCGGAAATTCCGGTAGAACGGTAGGTAAGAAGATGACGAAGTCCATGGGCATCGCGGCGATCGCCGTTTTGTTGTCGTCACTGGGGGCCTCATGGACACACGCGCAACAAGCGGGTGCCGCGGGGCCAGCGCCGGCCGCAATTAAGCCTCCCCCTCCGCCGGAACTGTTGTTTCGCATGACGACGCAGAACGACACTCGCAAGCTTCTGGCGATCGATTCGATCACCACTCCAAATGTTGACCTTCAACTTTATGGCGACGGCAAGAACATTGTGGTGGCCGTCGGCAAGGGCGATTACTTGCCTCGTCTCTTCTTTGGATTGTGCGACCGACCTTGCGGATTTACCTTGCGCGACAAGAACAATTTTTTCGATCTCAGAGGAAAAGCAAATATTAAATTTACCACCATCGTTTCCGGTTTCCATCGCGTGCGTCCGCTGATTAAATTGGCGGATGGCACGCTGCTGATCGGCGATCAAGCCGAGGGCTCCGTCGCGGATTGGCATCCGTACGAGGTCTCCATGAGCGAGGTCCGATGGCTTCACCTGGATCCGGCCAGAGGTGTAACACTTGGGCAGTGGGTAGAAAATCCAGACCTGAGCAAGGTTGACGAGGTTGGTTACTTCGATGTGATTCCGGGCAGCGGCGTCCACGTGGATGGTGTTCCAGTCGAAAAGCTACCCGCCCCTCCGGTTGGCGGATGGATTGCCGTTTCCTCCTTTGAACTCTGGGGAAAAGCAGTAAGCCGGTAAGCGAAGCTATCACAACAACAATAACGAATTGAGAGGCTCCGTACCCTGATCGGATTTTGAGATTTGCGAGATTTCCAGTTTCCAATCAGCCCTTTCGCAGACCCTATCCTGTTCGGCTGTGGGATTTCATGTGGTTTGTCCGTGATGCGAGATCTGCCCCCAATTTCATTACTTTTCGGCCCGTGATCGAGTAAACTCAGCCGACACGAACAGATCATGACAATGACCAAGGAGGGCTCCGATTATGGCTCCGACTAGACGCAACGTTCTTGCAACGGGCGCAGCGGCAGCAGCAATCTCCGCGGTGCCGGGCGTGTTTGCCCAGCAGACTGGACAACGAGGAGCTACCATGCCCTTCTACGAAAAAGGCCCCGTTCGGATTCACTATGAGGTGACCGGATCCGGCTTTCCGTTAATGCTCATTGCCGGCGGCGGATTGAACTCCACGATCGCTGGGTTGACGAACCCATTTAACGCCATCGAAGAGTTCAAGGGAGAGTACCGTTGCATTGCGGCAGACCTTCGCAACGCCAACCCTGGCCAGTCCTCTGGCCCGTTGGAGATCGACCGGCCGTGGGATTCCTACACGGATGACCATCTCGGCGTGATGGATCATCTTGGCATCAACAAATTCATGGTCATGGGCTTCTGCATCGGCGGCCCATTCATCTGGAATTTATTGAAGCGCGCTCCCGATCGCGTTGTTGCAGCCGTGCTTGCACAGCCCAGCGGATGGCGTCCGGAGATGCCCACACTCAACTACGACACCAACATGAGCGGCTGGGGTCCAGACCTGGTCAAGCGGCGGCCCGACGTCACCATGGAGGTGGTGCAAAAATTCCTTACCAAGATGTACCGCACCAACGCTGACTTTGTCTTCACCGTGACACGCGATTTCGTGCGCAATTGCCAGGCACCCGTATTGATCCTGCCGGATGATATCCCGCCGCATCCATACGCAGTCGCGATGGAGGCTGCGATGCTCGCGCCAAAGGCCGAAGTAAGCATGTTTCCGTGGAAGGAACCAGTGGAGCGCATTCCCCTGGCAGTCCGCCAGATCCATTCCTTCCTGCGAGCACATCGCCCGGCTTCTGCTTAGCCGGCAGTGTCCATCTCGCCGGAATTTTCAGCTTTTCATCACTTGGCCCAGTAAAGCAATGCGCATTAATCGATTGGCCAAATAACTTCAAGTTGGCCGGCAAACCGTAGGTACTCCTCGGACCCAACACCACCTCACGATTCGTGCCAAGTTCCGTGAAGTCTCTTCGTCAACCTCGACTTGCAGGATTGCCACATGACGATAAGTTTGATTCACAGATGGGATGAGAAGTCGTCTTCTCGGAATGTGAGAATTTCGGCGTGGAAGCGCACGGCCAGATTGTCGTTTCACGGGACACGCCCGCCGGAGCCTCCCAAATAGGGCCTATTCTGGTAGCAAATTAGTTGTGTCGAGTGCGAGAGAAACGTACGATGGCGAACCGAAAGGTCCAAATCGGAAATTCTGGCCTACTTGCTATCATTGGTACGAACTTTTCAAAAGGAGTGTTATTGCGAATGCGCATCTTTAGTAGATCAAGTGCGGCTCTGCCGGTTGGTCTCCTCTTCGGATGGGCGGTTCTCCTAAATCTCTCGATGGTAAGAGCCCAGTCTCAGCGGTCGTCGCAAACCGTCGCGGTCGGGCCGCAATACGATTCGACGCATGTTTATTTATCACCGGAGGATTTCGACCGCTTCGTTGCATCTGTTCTAGGCACGTTCGGTGGCACAGCCTCGAAAGAAGGCATTGCCACGGTGACGCCGACGCCGAGCAGCACGATGTCTCAGATCGTCTTCACACCGGTAGGAATTTTTTCGGTTTTCGGATTCAAAACGCCTATTCCGTATCCGTTTGGCAGCGAGCGAACGGGTTACCTGGTGAACGACATGGAGGGTGCGATTCGCGCATCACGCGAGGCCGGGGCGGAAGTTATTGTCGCCCCATACGATGATGCGATTGGAAAGGACGCCATTATCCAATTTCCTGGCGGCGTCAACACACAGCTCTATTGGCACACTACCGCGCCGTCTTATGCGCCGCTCCAGACCATCCCCGAAAACCGAGTCTACGTTTCTTCGGACCGTGTCACGGCCTTCACGCGCAGTTTCCTGGCGTTCTCGCGTGGTAAGGTCGTGTCTGACGATCCGCACGCTACCGGCGTCGAGATTGGACGTCCCCGTGATACGTACCGGCGTATTCGCGTTCAATCAAAATTTGGCAAGCTCACAATCCTGGTTACTGACGGCCATCTGCCTTACCCCTACGGACGCGAGGTGACCGGCTACGAAGTCGCGGATATCCAAAATACTCTCAGTAAAGCAAGAGCGGCAAATGTTGCCGTTCTCGTGCCTGCGTATCAATCGGACGGGCGAACCGCAGCTATGCTGCAGTTTCCAGGGGGCTACGTGGCCGAAATACACGCCTCAAGATGAGCGCATATGCGATTCGCGATTCGGGTGGAAGAGACGTAGACGCAAATAAATACAAAGGGATTCACTAGCCTTTTTCGTCACTTGGATCGTGTTGATGATTAAGGCATACCACGGACAGAAGGCGAAGTTGCCAATATTTGGAAAGCTTGCGGAACGTTGGGCCGGATACGCCTGACGACCCATCTGATGGGCAGTAGCAGCAACAACCCAACGGCTTATGGCATCTAACTAGGTGGGCTCGCTTACGGTTCACGCCGCTATCGAGCCGGAAAGTGAGGGTTGAAGCTATGACTCACTTGAAGAAAGTACTTGTAGGCAGTGCCTTGGCACTATTTCTGTTCGCACCAATTGTGTCAGCACGGCCTCCCCGCGTGGTAATCGGGGGCGGTTTTGGATACTGGGGTCCAGGCTGGTATGGTTACTACGGACCATACCCATATTATGGCCCGTACGGCTATGCGCCTGCGTCATACCCTGGTCAGGTCAAAATCGACGACGCCAAACACATAAAGGATGCTTCCGTCTACGTAGACGGCGGTTATGTGGGCTTAGCGGGGGAACTAAAGAAGTTTCCGCTAGTTCCGGGTACACATAATATCGAGTTGCGTGATCCCAGTGGCAACACAATCTACCAACAAAAGATTCAAGTGTTGGCTGGGAGAACAACTGATATTCACGCATCCTAGCCCAACCCGACAAAGCGAAGGAGGAGAATGCCTTGGCACAGTGCGTTCGCGCACTGTGCCATATTTTTTATCTAACGCTTCGCGAAATTACAGTTGTCTAGAAGCAATGAGATTCCCTCTCGCTTCGGCTGGTACAAAAATCCCCGGTCAGGTCATTGGCACGTCTTACCGGAGATGGCTCACTTCCAGCGAGGAGCATGTCGTTTTGATAAAATTTAGATTTTCCCTGCAGGGTTGGCGCCGGATGGCGAACCTTCGATATTTTTTGCGCTCGCCTTCTTAATGCCTCTTATCTGAAAGTGACAGAAGCAAATAATCAATAGATCAGACACGAAAAAAAAGAGCAGGGATGATGTCGAGAACGGCATTTGTGTCTCATTGAGTTTGCTCATAATTTCGGCAAATACCATTCCACCAATTCCAAGTGAAAGGACAGCGATCGCCTTCCGCCAAGTTCTTATTCGCAATTCGGCAATTTCGGTCACTGTATTTATCACTTCCCCTTTTCTAAGTTTTATACACCGCGAGCCTGATTGAGCCAAGTCCCGTGAAATCGCCAGTCGAGAGATCGGTCGCGAATTCGGCGAGGCATTGCAGGTGACATTCCATTGTTCTAAGGCTGCAAGAGATATAAAATACATACCCCTGCAAGTTGCCCAAACTGGGGATCGCGAAGGATTCGCTCGGCAGTGATCGCTTTTACCTCGCGAACAGCGCCAGTGCGATGAACCTGATTTGCTGAAGGAACAACGGACATGAGAACTACAAGCTTGGGAATTATGCAAGATGTGTCGAACCTCCGGCGCCAAATCGGCCGGCGATCCTGGTGTCGGCGAAGCACACTGCTCCCCTTGGGCGTCGCGCTCCTGGTCGCTGCAGTTGCAGAGCCCACGTTCAGCCAGACGTCTCCTGCTCCACAAAATCTTCCAAGCCACTCCATTTCAGGGGTCAGGTCCGTGATAGGCCTGGAAAACGTCAAGCCGGGCGTCAAAGGCACCATTACATCGATGCGCGCCGGATTGCAATTTTTGAGCGGAAAAAAGAACACCGAAATTCCCACCTCCTCCATCGAAGACATTTTTACTGGTGAGGAAAGCAGGCAGGACGTTGGAGGAATGAAGGGCACGCTGGTCGAGGCGGCTATCCCTTACGGGGGCGGCCGGGTTGTCAGCCTACTCTCGCACAGAGTGGATGTCCTCACCGTGGAATATTTGGACGCGCAAGGCGGCTTCCACGGCGCCATTTTTGTGCTCCCTGCGGGGAGGGCGGCAAAGTTCAGGGATGATCTCGTTGCGCAAGGCGCGAAAGCCTTCATTCATGTGGAAGCGCCGAAGCCGCAGGACAAACAATGAAGACACGCATACATGCGGCAATTCTACTCGTTTGCGCGCTGGCAGTTTGTGGCCTCGCCTTCATGATGGCAACTTCCCTCTCTGCGCAGGCCGGGCCAGCATCGCCTTCCGAGCAACCACAGAAATTAACTGCCTCCTCCATTTTAGTAGAGCGAATTGTGCCTCCGCAGGACTTGCTGATTCCGGAGGATACTCGCGTTTCGATGTACGAAAACGTGATCCAGGAATTGATCAAGACCAAGAAGTTTCAGCACGTCTACCGCAGCGGCGACCGCCTCGCGGACAACGCACCAGATCTGGTGACCCTGCGTTTGATTCCCGAGGCTTACAAACCAGGCAGCCAGAAAGAGCGCGAAGTCATCACGGTCGCGGGAGCCACATCCATCAAAGTGCGGCTGGAATTTGTTACGCGCGACGGCAAGATTCCCCTCGAGAAGGAAGTGGACGGCAAGGTGCGCTTCTACGGGGAAAATCTGCGCGCCACCTACGACCTGGCCAAGAAAGTTGCGGCCGTAGTTAATAAATCGTTCTAATTTTGTGCGCAATTCCCTGTAAATTTCTTCCTACTTTGTGTATTATCGTTCTGTTTATTATATTTTTCATCATTATGCGCCTCGCAAATCGCGCGGCCTCAATCGGGAGTTGGAGCACGCAACACTCTCAGCGGGGATTGACGGATGAGCGTCGCCACGCGCATGAAAGAATGGCGCGAAGCCTTTCTTGAGCTACTCTGATTTCGTGACACGAAAGATAACAGTCAGCTTTTTCGTTCTTCTCTTCACCACGGCGCTCCTTCTTGCCGCTGCACGGGAAACCTCCAGCTGGAAGCCCTACCTCAGTTCCGAATACGGCTTCGAGATTGGCTATCCGGCGGACTGGCAATTTGTCTCCGGCTACCAGAACAACTACGGCAAACCGCCTTCACCTGGCCAGCAACCCGCCTTCGCTGGGGAAACCCGCAATTTGTTTGGTCTGGAGATGGATGGTCCGGACCAGTCGCAAGACGGAGGAGGTTCTTTCGACGACGGCGCGATCATCCAGGTCCTTATTACTGGCACCAGCGGCACTGTCGAGGACTGGAATATGAAGCCCGGTGGATCGTGGTCTCTGCACCAGTCAACGCCATCCGATTGGGTGAAAGTTAATACAACGCTTGGTCCCGGCAGCGGCCTCAAACGGGTTGCCGTCGATACCAACGAATTTAAGGGCGAAGTCGCTGTGGTTTGCATAGGTTCGAATCCTTGCAAACTCTTCGAGGAACAGGGCGCTGCCTATCGCACGCTTCCGAGCGGTCGAGTCCTTCTGGTGAGCTGGGAGCGCAGCGTTGGCAGCAACGATTTTTCTTACCAGAAATACTTCTTGCCAATGCTATCCAGCTTCAAATTACTCAAGTGAGCAGTTTTGCGTTGGAGCGAAGAATTCCAGTGTTCGGGAACGCCGTTTCACAGGGTCGTGGACAGCCATATTCCGATAGCCGGCAGGGTTAATTGGGAATGGGGAGTTGGCACGTTGCTATTCGTCTTAATTCTCAGCCGGCTGATCGGCATTCAGCGTTGTTCCTTGACGAGGCGCCTTGACAGCCGCGCCGACTTCGGGACGGATCGAGAGGAACATCACGCGGCCGCTCCCTCCTTCCAAAAAGTCGTTCGAATCGCCTTCAATGCTAAGTCGAATCCCTTCGACCGATCGGTCGCGCGGAACATCTCCCAGAGCGCAGTTCACTTGCAGAACAGCGTTTCTTGATCGACCTTGCAAGGGCACAAGGCGAATGCGCAGTAAGGCAAGACCGCCAGTCGGTACCGGTCCGGGGGGCATCGGAAAACGCTTCAGAGCGAACAGTGCAGGCCCGGATGCCCAACCCTGTCGTGGCAGTGCATTCGGTGCGGCGCCGTAAGAGTTGAAACTCACAAGCTCACTAGCCAGCCATACACCAGTCTCCAACACATTTCCACTCGGAGACCTGTGCGTGTAACTGCCGGCAGCACTCACCGACTTGCCTTGCACTTCTAGTGTGCCCGCCCCGCTCATATCGTAACTGTCGCCTCGATTGGACTTGGCCGTGGCCGGGCAAGAGGAAGTATCGCCCGGTTCGCAAAGGGTTCCGGAGGCGAGCAGAAGAAGAAAATTATTGTCATTGCTCTGCGCCGCTACCAGCGAGGCACAAAGAAGTATCGCCAAGCACCTGAGCGCGACCCCGACAATTGCAGGACTTGAGATAGGTTTTAGCCTGAGCATAATCTTCTCCTTTACACACGAATACTGACCACGCGAAAGGAGGCATTCTGTCGTGGCTTGAATCGTATTTTTCATGTTTGCTTCCTAGTCTTCCGGTAGGCCGCGTGGTTCTCATTCATGCGGCCTAGCGGAAAAGCAGGACCAAAAATCGCCGTGTACAGGCGAACCCTCAATGCACTTACGGCAATCGCAAGAAGGCATGGCTCACGCCATTCGCGTCGACGAAATATCCCGTGACTACGCCCCAGACGTTGATGCTCAAGGGAACAGTGGCCTGTATCCCCTCTCCCGGCGCATCAAAGAAAAAATCCTTACGGTTTGGAGTGCGCACGAAGCCGTGACTGATGCCATTGTCATCGATGGATTGTCCGGTGATGAGGCCCTCCAGATCGGCCGCGTTGGCCAGAGTGCCTGTGTTTGCCTCTTCTCCGGCTCCCGGCACATCAAAGGTGATAATGTTGCCATCCGCAAAACGCAGAAAGGCGTGGATTACATTGTTTGCATCTGCATATGCTCCGGGAATAGTCCCCGAATCGGCAATCATCGAGGGAACAGTGCCGAAACCCGGGCCTGTCCCTGCTCCCGGCGCATCGAAGCTGATGACCTTGCCGTCGGGCGTGCGCACGAAGCCGTGCTCCGTGCCGCTCGCATCCATGTATGGCCCCGTAACGGCACCCGCTCTGTTAAGACCCATGGTGGACGCGGCGGTAAACACGCTGTCGGAAGGGTCGAAACTCGTGATCGTGCCGTCCGGAGAGCGAACGTAGCCGTGGGGCACACCGTTCCCGTCGACGTAGTCTCCAGAGAGGGTGCCCTCCGAATTAATACCCGTCGCATTTGTACCTTGATGGGAGGAGGTGCCCGCTCCTGGGGCATCAAACGTCCTCAAATGCTCAGGAGGGCCAAAGACGCCGTGAAAAACGCCGTACCCGTCGAAAACCACTCCGGCGATAATGCCGGCATCGGTGGCTGCGTTTACGATAGTACCTTGGCCTGCGCCCGAGCCCGCACCCGGCGCATCGAAGGTTGTAATCTTGCCGTCAAGGGCGCGAACGAAGCCGTGATTTACACCGTTCGCGTCGGTGAAGGATCCGACGGTCAAGCCCGAGCCCGTGATTTGTGCAGGGAAGGTGCCTTGGCCCTGATTGGGGATGGTACCGGCACCCGGGGCATCAAAGGTGATAAATGGGGGTTTCGTTTGCGCATGTGCTTGCTGCCATCCCGTCGACACAAAACAGAGGAAGAAAAACAACATCGAAATGCCCATACGTCGCATAGCTTCTCTCCTGAAATCAAATTTGCCGTGTTTCCGGCAGCCTGTTGCGAGCTACGCCCGGTGCGCCGAGTAGTCTAAAGACCAAAGCAAGCCATCACGGGAGGGCACGGCTTGCCCGAGATGTTGTGCCCGGCATGCACGTCGCCGCAACGTGCATTGAGAGGCAAAGAAGAGCAAAGTGAGGGATCTGCCAGTTTTTCCGCCAGCTCCGGCGGTTGACCCGAAACTAAGCGGGTGACATAATCCAGCCACCCCGCAGGAACGGCTTGGCATGCCTGTAGAAGTGACATCGAGCGCTAAGAGCCAGCCCGACTCTCGCAGGCGGCGCCTGGAATCTTGGAAAGAGATCGCCGCCTATCTAGGACGTGACGTCACCACCGTCCGACGGTGGGAGAAGCGAGAGGGGCTGCCCGTCTATCGTCTCCAGCACAGCAAGCTTGGGTCGATCTACGCCTACACATCGGAACTCGACGCCTGGAGGGACAGACAGGCGCTCGCGGGCGCATCGGATGTTCGGGAAGCAGAAGCAAACCACCCGGCGACGAGGTTTGGTCCTGTGCGTCGCTGGATTATTGTGAGTGGGGTTGCTGTCGTTGGGCTGCTTGTAGCCACCTATCTCAGTACCCGCAGCCGCGCTTTCAATGTCAATGAAGAAAGCACGGTGGTAGTGGCTGATTTCGCAAATTCGACCGGCGATTCCGTCTTCGATGGTGCACTGCGGCAGGGCTTGTCGGTGCAACTTCAACAATCACCGTTCCTAAGAATAGTTTCCGACCAACGAATCCGAGAAACACTGCCTCTGATGGGTAAGCCGCAGGATGCTCGACTGGGTCCAGAGATCGCAAAAGATTTGTGCCTGCGTGTCGGAAGCAAGGCATACATTGCGGGTTCCATCGCCAATTTCGGAAACAATTATGTCATTGGTCTCCAGGCGGTGAATTGTTTGACGGGCGATCTGCTCGCGCAGGAGCAAGTGCAAGAACCAGGCAAAGAAAAGGTCTTGGATGGCTTAAGTCGCGCAGCCGGAAAGCTACGTGAGTCACTCGGAGAATCGATCAGCTCTGTCCAGAAATTTGACACTCCCCTGGCGCAGGCGACCACTCCATCACTGGAAGCTCTGCGAGCTTTAAGCTTTGGAAGGGATGCGCTGGCAAATGGCAACTATGCCAGTGCGGTCAACTGGCTTAAGCACGCGATTGCCGATGACCCCAATTTCGCCGTAGCCTACGGAGGTCTGTGGGCTGCTTATGGAAATTTAGGAGAAAGCAACCTTGCGCGAGTGAACCTCAAGAAAGCTTTTGAGCTTCGAGAGGAAGTCAGCGAGCGGGAAAGATTGGGCATTGAGGCTGGTTATTATTGGGGTGTTTCCGGCGATCTTGAAAAAGCGCGAGATGCCTATGAACTATTGGTGCAATCCTATCCACGCGATGCCGATGCGCATTTCAATCTCGGAAATGTTTACCATGGCCTGGGGCATTTAGAGGAAGGCCTTGCACAAGCTCAGGAATCCTTTCGCCTCGACCCCAATTCTCGACTGAGTTACGGCTACCTGATTTTTTCTCTTGTAGCTCTCAATCGATTCAAGGAAGCAGGAGAAATTGAGAAAGAGGCGCTGGCCAAATACCCAGCGTACCCCCTTGGCCAAATGCATTTCGTTTTGGCTTCTTTGCAGAACAATACAAAAGCAATGACGGAACAAGTAGCATGGTCCACCGGCAAGAAAGGAATCGAAGATGTATTGCTCGGGTCCGAGTCTGAGCTGCTGGCGTTCCGCGGGCAGCTAAAGAATTCTCGCGAACAATCCCGCCGAGCGGCGGCTTCGGCCAGTGAGGCCGAGGAGACAGAGACCGCGGCATGTTATCTAGTCAATTCGGCACTAGCGGACGCGCTTTTTGGAAATGGGGAAGAAGCGAGAAAGTCGGTTCAGGCACTGCGGCCTTCTGAGAGCCGAGACCTCCAATACGCTAAGGCGCTGGTACTTGCGTTAGTTGGCGAGACCGCAAAGTCTCAAACGCTGGCAGAAAGTCTGGCCAAATCTTTCCCTGAAGATACCACCGTTCGGTTTAACTATTTGCCCACCCTTCGCGCCCAGCTCGCGCTCAACCGTAGAGACACTGGTGGCGCCATTGAGAGCCTTCAGGTGGCTTCCTCCGACGAACTGATGATACCCAATGGTGCGACAATTGACATTGTGATGCTGCCGGTTTTTGTACGTGGAAAGGCCTACTTAAAAGCGCATCAAGGCAATGAGGCAGCTGCAGAGTTCCAGAAAATTCTAGACCGTCCGGGTCTTCTTGTGTTTTCGCCCATTCGAGCGCTCGCTTACATTTATCTCGCTCGTGCCTATGCACTGCAGAGCAACTCTCCCGCGGGTCCCGAAGCAGACGCGGCCAGGGCCAAGGCCTGCGCTGCTTACAAGGATTTTCTGACGCTATGGAAAGACGCCGACCCCAATGTTCCCATATTGACTGAGGCCAAGGCGGAGTACGCAAACCTACTGTAGCCCGAGACCGCCTGCACGGGAGTGAGAACAAGTAGCGTCTCCTAATCGCGTTTGTGGAAACCTTCTTGGTGATCGCAGCGATGAAAAAAACTGCTGAAAAGATGACTGGGAAACACGAGTCCGTGAAGTTGAGCTGGCACCGTTTCAGAGGACTCGGGATTCAGAATATGGTAATGTCCCCAGGTGAATTGGGAAATAGCCTGCGCACTGATAGACGGAGAGTTGAGAAGCGTCCGGAATTTGCCCGATACGGAACTTCTCAATATGATAGATCGGTTCTGTAGGCGACAGAATTCCTCGGCGTCAAGGGAGTATGACCTTTTGCACCGCTGATGAAACCCACTGGACGTATCCTGGTACCTGGAGGTAGTTCATGAAAGCAGACGGCAAGAGTGAGGCTACCAAGCCCAAGTCAAAAGCGGAAGACCACAAAGAATCGATCATAAGTTCCGTTCAGGAGGAAACTGAGGGCGAAGCCATCGCCGATGCTGCCAGGGCCGCCAAACACATCTATTATGCCGAGAAGCTCGTTCGGCCTGAGGAACTCAGTACTTTGGTGGAACAGGCGTTAGACGGCGCTGGCGAGCCATTTCGTCTGACCTTTGACGATGGCTCCTCTCTCTATTTAACCACCAGCGAAGGCATGCTGACCGCTACCGTTTCCAAGTAACAGATTTCGTTACTCACGCTGTCGGAACCTCCGAGCTGTTCTTGCGGCCGCCAAGGACGTCCAAAAACCAGTCAGCGATACCGCCGTTTTTCAGGCACCACCCGGGTGACGCAGACTCAGCGGAAAGCCTCCGAGTACCCCTCACTCATTGAGAATCAGTAACGCGTCGTGCCAACTTGACATTACTGCGATCGACGCCTAGCATTCACAAAATATTCGGTCCTCAGGCCCCAACTAACTGGAGGTAACACATGAATCTCGAAACGCGCCTGCGTTTTCTAAGTATAGCGTTGGTTGTCTTCGGGCTGATTTTTCTTGTTGGTGTTTACCCGCTCATGATGGCTTGGTGGCCAGCGGGATGGCGGTGGCAGCCCAATCAACCTGAGTATGAACAAATGATCCTTGGGGTATATGCCACACTTGGAGTATTTCTGATCATCGCATCGAGGAATCCGCTGCAACACCGAAGTCTGATTTGGTTCACCGTATGGTCGAGCCTGGTCCACGGCTGCATCATGGCCGTCCAAGCGTTCAATATGCCGACAGAGCATGGCCATTTACTCGGAGATATTCCAGCATTGCTGCTCGTGGCGGTTGTTCTGGCGGTTTTAACGCCTCGCGGAGCATCTGCCGAAATGGCTAAAACTGCGGCACAGCACGCAACGGCCACTTAGCGATAAGCCCTGCTTCACGGAAACTGGCTTTTTGCCAATTCCTAGTTGCCGGCGAGCCAGTTTCTCAGGTGGTGAACGTAAGGTATCGGCCCAGCTTTGCTCAATCTAGCGAAGGTCGAATACCAGTGTCTTGATGTTTCGTTGGGCTGGTGCAATAACGAAGCCTAATTCGTCACGGAGGCGATCGAGAAAACCGTTCTTCCCGGGGCTCGGCTCTATATGAAATTCGAATTCACCCTTTAGGTTCGTTTCGTTCACAATAGGCCGGTCCAGTATCCTCTCCAGCAGATTGCAGAACTCGTCCGTTGTGCCATCTACCGAGATGCTGCGAATGGCGCTGACGCTGAGCGCATTTGTCATGGTCCCGACACCGCCCGGACTACGGACACCACTGGGGACCTTCAATCCAATGTGAGTTTGCTTCAATGATGTTCGGGTCTCCTCCGGCGGAGCCGATATGGCTGGAGGCTTCCGATTCGGTGCATTTACTACATAGACGCCCAGTGAGCGATCCTCTCGCCTAGCGGAAATGTGAAAATGATCCTCTATTCCTTGGCAGAACCGTTCGCACATTCTGTCCTGATCTTCTGGCTCTGGCAGAACTAGCGAGAAATCGTAACGCCTGCCGTCGTGCAGCGAGGTAGGGAGTGCGATGCGGACGGGATTGACGTCGTAGAGCACGCTGATGACGCCTTTCAGATCCAAGCCTTGCAGACTCCAGAAATCCGTTCCGCAATGGTTGCCTGTGCCTGCGATTTGAGACGGCAAAACGTGAAGATTGTAGGATGGTGGGAAATTTGGCTTGTGGTCACCGGGACGAAGCATTCGCCGCCTCCATTAACTTACAGGCAGGGTACCGAGATACCTGAACGAGGGCAAGAAAACCATGTGGTCACAAACTGGTCCAAAACATCCCGGAGCCAGTTGCCGATAACCCCGGCGGTCTCAATGGGTCGACGCAACAGTCACCCTGAATCTTCTCATCGCTGCCTGCAATGCTGATTTCGCGCGCAGTTGTAAATTCGAATAAATCAAAAGCTCTGGTTAGGTTCTGTTTAAGGGCCGCAGTAGAGATCGATTCTCGACGGGAGGGAATGCGGTAGCAATTGGCTATTGGATGTTGCATTGACCCATTGAGACCGCCAGGATTATCGGAATGAGGGACACTGCCTCCGATAAGCTGATATTTCCTCTCGGTTCACTTTCTGGCTGTAACCCAGTAGACTCCGATTCTCGGAGTCTCACGGGGCTACCCACATTCAATCGCTCGCGGAGCGGGAGGAACAAATGAACCATGATGCCAGGCTAATGTCCGGCATTCTCCTAATTACCGTGCCTACGATTCAATATGGCGGCTATTTTTTACTGACGCTGTTTAGTGGCAAGATGGCGCGAATGAATCCTTCGCCGCTGCAAATCAGTTTTTTTCGAGCTGGGCATGCGCATGCCGGAGTATTAGTAATACTGTCCTTGGTTTGCCAGATTTTTGTGGAACACGCGGCGCTGGCCCCTTCGTTCGCATGGTTGGCGCGAATTGGTGTTCCGCTGTCAGCTATATTAATTCCTCTGGGATTTTTTCTTTCCGTTGCGTTCACGCCGGATCGCCCCAGCAAATGGATTTTGTCGTTGTACGCGGGAGCGATTGTGCTGGCCATCAGCGTAATTGTGTTGGGAGTAGGTCTGATTCGGGCGTGACGTGCAACCGAAATGATTTCCTGGGCCGAGTACTGAGAAACACGTTTGCCCGTAAATGACCGCCATGTGTTACAACCAGCCTTACAGGGAACCAGAAAGGAGCGGAAAATGAATCGTCGATTTGCACTGCTATTGGTGATTAGCGCGGCGCTTGGAGTTGGCGCGCTTCACGTTCTTGCGCAGCAATCGGGCAACTCGAGGCAGGAAGGGCAGGCCAACCCCTCGGCCGATCCCGATGCGGACCGCGGCAATGCCGGAACCACGCAGTTTCCGCTAGCGGCGCCGGCCGGAAAAGACTCCGGCGCGGTCAGCAAAGCGCCGGCGGGAGCCGCCAATCAAGGAACGGTCGACGAGAAGACCTGGAAATATGGGCACCGATTCGATCCGCCGCCGAATGCAAAAATCTGGAACCCGGTAAAGCTCAAGTTGATGCGCGGCGAGAAGGTGACCGGCGGAACGGTCTCGGCAGCTTCCGATCCGTCCACTTACTGCGCCATGGCCAATGCGGGTTATGACTTCATCTGGACGGAAATGCAGCACAGCCCGCGCGAGTGGGACAACGTGGCCAAAATGTGGGAGGCCTGCCCGCATGCCAAAGCAGTGCCGGGAGTTCGCGTCGCCTATGCGAATGAGCGTGAAATTCAACACGCCATGGATGAGGGCGCGCTGGTCATCGTGATCCCCACCGTTCGAACATTCGAGGAAGGCGTCGCGGGGCGAGACTGGACTTATTTCCCGCCGCTTGGCAAACGCAGCCAGGGAGCTGGACAAGCGTATTCCGCTGCGTTCTGGGGCAATGTCCCGGGCGGTTACCGCAATACGATTAATCAAAATGTAGTGCTGATTGAGATGATCGAGACCGTCGGCGGCGCAGCGCAGGCTCGCGAGATCGCCTCCATTCCAGGTGTAGACGCACTATTTGCAGCCAGCTCGGACCTGGGCAATTTTTCCGGCTACAAACAAGGCGATCCCGATTACGAGCGTCTGATCAACGTGGTGCATGACGCCGCGCTGGCCGCCGGGAAGCGTCTGTGTGGCCCGTTCGCGTGGCTCGATCGCCCCGACTTCACCTGCTTCCAAAACGGCAGCGAAACAGCGGCCATCGAAAGGGGCGTAGCCACAGAGCTTGGCCCCCTGAAAAACACGCAGGCCAAGCCTGAAGTTGGACCATATGCCAAGTGAAATGAATTTCTGACTGCTCCTGGACCAAAAACTCTGGCTGGTCAAAAAAGCCACCTTAAGATTGCTTCGGCCTGCCAGGCAGCACCCGATTCCCGGTCTGGGCTCTTGGCGCGAACCGAAGATAAACCCTAATTTCAAGCCCATTTTCTGCTGCCAGAATGGCTCGGGTGACGTCAAAGTCTTCTGTATGTCGCTGAAAATAAGATGGCTCCGAGGCCTGGGTCAAAATTACCCCGAGGTGTACAAAGTGTCAATTCCCGTTATGAGACATGGCCCTTTTTTTGGCGGCACAGAATCCCATTTCGACACGGTATATTGCGTGTATGTTATCAGAATATTGGCAGCCCGTAGCCCAGTGCAAGAACCCGGAGTGCTTTTCCGGCAAACCCACTTTTCTGCCGTTTCCGAACCTCCCAACCATGAGTGAAGATAAGCCCGAATGGCCAGTGGATGATTGGAAACCGTTCTTGATCTGCATGCACTGTGGGCACGGTTATAGCTACTCAAAAGACGACGTTGAGTGGAGTGGCGCCAACAACAAGAATGGATTAAGGGAGAACCACTTAATTCAATTTGTCGAAATTGCATGCGCCGAACGAAGCTGCGGCCTGCCCGTAAAAATGTATTTGCGGCTCGACGATACGATCAGCGAAAAAGATCGCGACAAATTGCTGGAGACCGGAAGCAAGGGCGCCTCGTGCGAAGCAGGCCATCCTCCCGCGAAACCCTTGCGCGTAACCCGCTCCATAAATGTGAGCGCCATCAGGCGATTCCGTCCTTCCGTAGCGCAAGCAAAGTAGTTTTGGTCAGGCTTGTCGCTGCGTGTTTCCTCCAGTTCCGCTGCCCGCTTGGGTGACCACGGCGATCTTCGCAAGGGCTGCTCGTAGTTTCAGATTGTGTTGTTGTTTCCCACAGGACGTTAACCATGTTTAGCAGGCCTTGGCTAAGATTCTCTTGAAGGATTTTTACCTCTCGGCAGCGAACACGGTCCCTGCGGAATTGCCAACAGTACCTGCCACCAACAATTGATTGGTAACGCCATCCGATAGCAGGTATTCAACTCCTATGCCATTTGCCGTTTGATTTGGAAACGTGCACGGACTGCCTCCAAAGGTCAGCGATACATCGAAGAAGTTCGTTCTAGAGCTATCTGGCACGGCTGTCCCCGTGAACGAGCATCCAGAGCTGGAACCTGTAACGCTTCCAGTGGAGCTAATGGTCACAGTTGTCGTCATTCCGTCCAGCAACGTACCTGTCCAAGTGCCAGAAATTGAAGAGAGTGATGCAGGTGTTTGAAAAGTCGTACCATAGTCCCAAACGGAACCCAGCACCGATGTTCCGGTAAAGGTTGTCATAGTTCCGTCTTCGGCGAGGGTGCCGTTCAGACTAACGCCTGTAAAATCAGTAGCACTGAAGGTGCCACTTTTAACCGCGCCCGTATAGGGGAAATCGGTCACGCTGGCAGTGTAGCCGCTGCTGTTCTCTGTCCCTTGGCCGGTGATCATCCCGTCGAGAAGGAGCTGATTCCCATTGGCCGTGCCGTATATTCCAAATAATTTATCATCTGGAAGAATGATGGCCCAATACGTATCCCCGCTGGATGCCATACCCGAATAGATGCCTTGATTGCCCCCTGTAGAGTTCACGCCACTTCCACCGCCGTTATTTCCACTTCCGCCACTGACATTACTGTTGTTGCTTGCGCCGCAGCCTATCAATATCAAGGACAGACTGCACAAGAGCAGAATATTCTTGGACATCATATTCCTCCATCAACCTGTCACAAAGTCCCGCAGCCACTCGATACACTTATTGCAAACGCAATCGGAACAGTGAGTCTCCAACGGTTCCGCTTCCTGGTCCTCCGTAGCTGCTACGAGAACCGTACTCAGCAAAGGTTCACTTATTCGTTCATTCTTGCCATTTCCAGAAAAGGGATCAGGGTATTGCTCACTCAAGAAAGACTTGGCGAGTCTCATCCTTGAGGGCTTCATCGTCAATGGGATGCGAGTAGCGCGCAAGTAAGATTTTTCTGTCGGTCCAACTGCTTGAATCAAAAGTAGCTTAGGGGGACAGCCTGGGCCGGGAACGTTCGTCAAATCCGTGGAAAAGTGGTAAGCTGCGGCCGGTTTCCTCATAATGCAGGCACCCACCCAAATGCGTCGTGCTCGTTTCGGCCCGTTCGAGGCGGACCTGCGCTCAGGCGAGCTTCGAAAACATGGGCTGAAAATTAAGCTGCAAGACCAACCATTCCAAATCCTAGCTCTTTTGATCCAACGACCTGGCGAGATTATTTCCCGTCAAGAACTTCGCGAAACGCTTTGGCCTGCGAACACCTTCGTGGATTTCGACGTCGGCCTGAACAATGCGATCAAGAGACTGCGGGCTGCCCTTAGCGATGAGGCCGGAACTCCGCGGTATGTGGAAACTATACCCCGGCGTGGATATCGACTGATTGTTCCGGTTGAGAACTTGGGGACTTATCAGGGTCTCGCTGCCCAGGAGTCCATCTCTTTCGGCAATGGCCAGCGGACAGCAGAACCAACTTTAGCGAGCCCCTCTACCCGACCGACCTCTCCAAAGCCACCTTTTCTGCACTGGCGCACCACGGCAATGGTCGCAGCTGTGCTTGCGATTCTGGCCGCCGGTTTGTGGTGGTCATTTCGACAGGAGATCGACGACTATAAGATCGCCGTGCTTCCTTTCAAGAACCTGAACCCGGAACCCGGCAGCGATTACTTCAGCGACGGCCTCACCGATGAAATCATCAGCAATCTCGCCGCGATTGATGGATTGGAGGTAAAGTCACAGACCTCTTCCTTCCTTTTCAAAGACAAGCCACGCAATATCCATGAAGTGGGCGCACAACTCGGAGCGACGCTCCTGCTGGAAGGCTCCGTGTTGCGTTCGGGCGACAAGCTACGTGTAAACGCCAGGCTGGTCCGGGTGTCGGATGACCATGCGCTTTGGTCCAATAGCTTTGATCGCGATCTGAAGGATGTTTTTTCGATCCAGGACGAAATCTCGCGTTCCATCGTGAACGAGTTGCGCTTGAAGCTGCAACGCGGCCAGCGACGCTACAATACCAACCTGGAAGCGTACGATCTATACCTCAAAGCTCAATCGTTGACCAGGAACGAAGGGCTTCCTGAAGGGCGCGATCATTTGATTGCAGGTATAGGTCTGTTTGAACAAGTCATTGCCAGTGACCCCGCCTATGCCCCGGCGTATGCCGGGCTCGCTACTGCCTACGGGCGGTTGTCGATCACCCCGCGTTCTTTTTCACCCGACCAGGCTTACACAAAGATGCGAGCGGCGGCCGAAAAAGCGCTGGAACTCGATCCGCTGCTCGCCGAAGCCTACGCGAGCAACGGTCTTGTCTATTCGCGCGACCACAACTGGCAGGAATCCGAGAGAGCCTTCCGCCGTTCTATTGAGATAAACCCGAGCCTCTCGGAATCACACAGGGATTTCGGATTCTCGTTGCTCTTCCCGCTGGGAAGACTGGATGAAGCTGTTCGGGAATTGCGTAAGGCAGTGGAATTGGATCCATTGTCACCAGAGGTCCATGTTTCACTGGATTACGTCCTCGTGAGTGCCGGTCGCTACGATGAGGTGATTGACAACTGCCATCGCATTCTCGCTGCCGACCCCAATGATAATGGAGCGGCGCAGCTTCTCGCGCGCGCTTTACTGCAGAAAGGCAGATTGAACGAAGCCACTGCGATCTTCGAGAGACAAGATCAGTCCGGAACAGGCTCACCTGGCTTTCTCGGCTACGCCTATGCAATGGCTGGCCGCCCCGCCGACGCGGTAACGGTCGCAACGCGCTACCCCGAGTGGCCTTGGGTTCATGTTTTTGTCTATGCAGGTCTCCGCGACAAGGACCGCACTTTCCAAGCCCTCGAGAAAATGGTCGCCAACCACGACCCGCGTGTTGGACCGTATCTGACTTACCCGGAGCTCTCTCTATTGCGTGGGGACCGGCGGTTTAGCGAGCTTCGCCAAATGCTAGGCATGCCCGCGACGCCCTAGAGGCCCAACTTTAGAAGCAGACTCTCCCGTTGAGTTTCATTTGTTTCGGGAGCAGAAATTGATTCTCGACGAGGAACTCCGGCCAGCTCGAGCCGCAACTGCACATCAGCGAGGAATGCGACCCCTATCTTCTAAGGACGCTGATGGTGCAAGGAGCGCACCATATTCTCGGGTGGTTTGGACAAGACAGCGATTTATGGCACTGGGGACTAAAGCTGGCCGAGCGCGGAGGAAAAAATGCCAAGAAGCAAGCCGTGGTTGCCGTGTCGCGCAAACTAGCTGCTCTGCTGCACAAGTTGTGGGTGAATGGAGAAGTTTATGAACCGCCGTGCAACAACCACAAAATGGAAAGCGCCGCGGCTTAGAGGTTGAACCAGAAGCGCCGAGCTCAACCGCCGAGATCAGGTGGCTGCGACCAAGTCCTGGCACAGCTCTCATCCCAGAGATGAGAGCCAAGGTAGATTCACAGGTAGCAGCACCTGCTGAATGAAGGGCGCCCAACTTGCACCGAGCGAACCATCGCTCACAACAGAGTGCGGGTGAAAGTATGGCGACAGAGGCGGCCCGGCTCAAACGGAAAAAACCCCCTGATAAGAGAAAGAAAAACCGACTTGACACGAACCAGCGTTCTCATGGAAGGACTTGGCCAGGGGCTGCGCATGTGCGACCCTCGGGCAATGCAGGACCTGCCGCGCCCGCGAAGCTGGAGCATCCTCGGCGTCATTCTCAGCGTCACCACTGTCGAAGCCGCAGCGGGCTACCTTTTGCTTCGATACGTCTTTCACTCGTCTCTTTGGTGGCTGTTTTCACTTGTTCCGGTTCTCGTGTTGTGTTTGTGGGGTTTCTGCCATCCAGCGTCGGCATTGCGTTTCTCGAAGAAGAGCGAGGAAGCGATGAAATTAAGTTCCAATTTTCCCAGAAACTTCTTTCCCTAAAACTACTTCTCAGTCGATCTAAGCCCCCAAAGCCATGTTCCGATAATCCCGGCGGTCTCAGCGGGTCGACGCAACACTTACCCTGTATCTCCTCATCGGTGTCTGCGGCGCTGATTTCGTCCGCAGATGTAAATTCGAATAGATCAAAAGCCCTGGTTACGTTCTGTTTGAGAGCAGCCGTACAGGTTGAATCTCGACGGGAAGTATTGAACTAACAATTGGGTATAGCCAGTTGCATCCACCGGATGAGCTGGCACGGATTGAGGTGAGATAGGCTTGCTGCTGGACAAACCATTTTCTGCCGATCCTCTGCCTCTGAGAAGATTTACCCTTCCGAAGTCACGAACCAGGACAGGCTACGCGAACATAACGATTCTTCTTAGTCGGCTTTAGCGCGCCGGTGCTGCTTTCGTGTCGCAGTCGATGCTGCTCAGACGAACTGCGAGGCAAAGTTCCGGTGGGCAAGTGACTGCAATCGCGTCTAACCTTGTAAATCTCCAATCTGTGCCGCCGTTCAAGCAGAAAGCCGGGATCGCTTTCGGATATGCCCGCGAGCAGGCATAATCGATAGAGTAATGACATGGACTGTGTCGTTGGTTGGGCGAGGGTTCGGCGACTGATGTCAGTGGTGATTGTCGGCGCTGGAATCAAGACGAGTCCAGCGACCGTGGGGAGAAATTTCAATGTCTTCGCTACCAATTGGGAAACATGCTGGCTCGGGCACAGTGACGAATCAGCCTGCGATCACCGAGCCTACGTTTGCCGAGCGAGCGCGCACGCTTCTTTACCTCGGTCGAATCGGGACTCTTTCAACGATTTCACGTAAGCAGGAGGGATTTCCTTTTGGATCCGTGATGCCCTATGCGCTGGACGAAAACGGACGCCCCGTATTTCTTATCAGCACGATGGCCATGCACACTCAAAATCTGCACGCCGACCCGCGCTCCAGCTTGTTAGTGACTCAGGCGGACGCCAGCGGTGATCCCTTGGGCGCGTCGAGGGTCACGTTGGTGGGAAATGTTGAACAGATCCCGGAGCCTGAGGTGGCTTCGGTGCGTACGCTTTATTTGGAGCGTTATGCCAACAGCAAGAATTGGGTGGACTTTGAAGATTTTTCCTTTTATTGCATGAATGTGGTGGACGTTTATTACGTGGGCGGCTTCGGTGTGATGGGCTGGATTGCCGCTTCGGATTATCTCCACGGGAAACCCGACCCGCTGGCGGATGTTGCAGCCGGCATCATCCAGCACATGAATGCCGACCATGGAGAAGCGCTCACGCTACTCGTCAGGAAATTTGCCGGGATTGAGTCCCAGCAAACGGCCATGACATCGGTCGATCGGCTGGGATTTCAGGTGCGCTTAAAAACAGCAGACGGCCCGCGCAGCGCACGCATTGCATTCTCAAGGGAAGTGCGCAGCCCGGAAGAAGCGAGAGCCGTTCTGATCGACATGGTTGCGCAAGCGCGCCAACTATGAAGAACAGCGCAACGTTCTCCTACCCGGTGTGCACCTCTGTACGCTGGCTTACTGCGTCACCATCCCCTTTCTTCAATTCGCGAAAGACGATCGTGGACAAGAGTGTCATTCCCCCAAGAACAAGGAATGCCCTGTGAATTCCGTGAATGAATTCTGCAGCGCCGGAAGTATGGCGATCGGGAACGAAGAACGCTGTCACGAGCGACGCCGAAGCAACGCCAAAACTGATGGCCATCTGCTGAACGGTGCTGGCGATGGAGCTTGCACTGCTCTCTTGTGACTCGCTGACATCCGCATACACCAAAGTGTTCATGCTCGTATATTGCAGTGAGGTGAAGAATCCATAAAAGAATACTTCTGTCACAATCAGCCACACCGGCGAACCCATCCCGATAGTTGCGAAAAGCAAAATCTGCACGCCGATGATCAGGGTGTTTGAAACCAGCACGGCACGGTATCCAAAGCGCGCCAAAATCCGCGGCATGATCACCTTCAGGCTCATCGCCGCAATCGCCTGCGGCATCATCAGCAGACCAGATTGGATCGGTGTGAACCCCAGGCCGACCTGATACAAGAGTGGAAAGAGAAATGGAATGCCGCCAATGCCAAGGCGTGTCAGGAAGGTGCCGCCCACTGCCGCTCGAAACGTGCGAATGCGAAATAGGATGAGATTCAGCATTGGAAATGTGGTCTTCGTGGCGTGAAAACCGTAACCCGCAAGCAGGGCCATGGAAATGGCGAGAAGACTCAGGATTTCGCGTCCGCTAAGTGTGTGCTCACCAAATACTTCCAGCACATACGACAGCAGCGCGACGCCCGATCCGAAAAGGATTAGCCCGGACACATCGAGAGGGTTGGTGGGCTCGCGGTAATCCGGCAAGTGCATGTAAACCAGGATCAAGCCAGCAATGCCGATCGGAATATTCACAAAGAAAATCAGGCTCCAGTGAAAATATCCGACGATCAGGCCTCCGGCAATTGGCCCCAGCATGGGACCAATCAAGCCGGGAATGGCCACGAAGCTCATGGCGCGCACCAGTTCGGATTTAGCAAACGTCCGCACCACAGTGAGTCGGCCGACGGGCACCATCATGGACCCGCCGCAGCCTTGCAGAATTCGGAAGGCGACCATCACATGCAGATTGCTGGAAACGCCGCAGAGGAATGACCCCAGTGTGAAGATGCCAATCGCGGAGGCGAACACGCGGCGCGTTCCGAAGCGGTCCGCCATCCAGCCACTAATCGGAATGAAAACCGCAAGGCTCAGGGTGTAGCTTGCAAGCACCGACTTCATGCTGAGCGGGGCAACGTGGAGTGCGGCTGCCATGGTCGGCACCGCGGTATTGAGAATGGTGGTGTCCAGCGACTCCATAAAAAAAGCCACCGCGATCAGCCACGGGACGAGACGCTTGCTGGAAGCGGCGAGCGGAGGCTGCGAGGAGGAAACTTCGATCGGATTGGGCGTGTTCATGTTCGTCGGGCGAGCCGGAATCGGCCTCCATGTTTGCGTTCATGCGCGAAGCCATCTAGTCACAATAAGGGAGTCCGCACAACAGGTCTACCGCGATCTGCAATTGACGATTGAAGGCGCGGCCATACGCGCCGATTCGGGATATAATTTTTGGCACCTGCCCTCGCACGTACGAATCTTCGTGGAGGCACTTTATGGCAAATCTACAGGATCGGGTGGAGCTAAAGGGCAGCGCGCGGGCCACATTGCCGGGCGGGCAGGATGTAGGACCCGCTGATCCGAATGAGCAGATCGAAGTGACCGTTCTCTTGCGGCGAGGATCAAAGCCTGGTGAATTTCCGTCGATCGCCGAGATGGGCGCTCGCCTTCCGCGCGAACGAAAATATCTCACCCGCGAAGAGTTTGCGCGTTTACATGGCGCGTCCGCGGCAGATCTGGAAAAAATTCGCGGATTTGCAGTGCAACACGGATTGAAAATTGTGAGCGAGGATGGCGCCCGCCGGATTGTGAAACTCAGCGGCACGGTTCAGGCATTTAACGATGCGTTTGGCGCGAACTTGCGTCGTTACCAACACAGTTCGGGCACGTACCGCTGTCGCACGGGGAAACTCACGATTCCCGCTGATCTGGAATCCATCATAGATGGTGTGTTCGGCCTCGACAATCGCCCGCAAACCAACGCGCATTTTCGACTGCGCAAGAAAAAACCAACGGTTCACGCTCAAGCAGCGGCCCTTTCTTACTCGCCTCTTCAAGTCGCGCAAGCCTACGGATTCCCTTCGGGCGCAACTGGCGCCGGGCAGTGCATCGCAGTCATCGAGTTGGGAGGCGGGTATAATGTCAGCGACATTAATTCATTTTTTAGTAATCTTGGGATAACAACTCCGAAGGTCACTGCAATCTCGGTTGACGGTGCGGCCAACTCTCCCACGGGTGACTCAAGCGGCCCCGATGGCGAGGTCGAGCTGGATATTGAAGTGGCGGGAGCCATTGCGCCCGCAGCACAGATCGCCGCATATTTCGCGCCCAATACCGACCAGGGATTCATCGATGCCGTCACTACAGCCGTGCATGACGCAACTCTGAAGCCTTCGATTGTTTCGATCAGTTGGGGAGGACCGGAAGAGTCGTGGACCGAGCAGTCCCGCGACGCGCTCAACTCCGCGTGTGAGGATGCCTCAACGTTGGGAGTCACAATTCTGGCCGCGTCGGGTGACAATGGCGCGTCGGACGGAAGCACGAGCGGAACTCCCACTGTGGATTTCCCCGCCGCGAGTCCCTACGTGGTCGCTTGTGGCGGCACCAAGTTGACGATCTCAGGCGACGCTATCGGCAGCGAACAGGCATGGAACGAGCTTTCCGCAAATGAGGGAGCGACGGGCGGCGGCGTCAGCGAAGTTTTTGCGCTTCCAACCTACCAGCAAAGTGCAAATGTGCCCAAGGCCCCGAATGGCTTCGTTGGCCGCGGCGTGCCCGATGTGTCAGGGGATGCCGATCCGGAGACAGGTTACAACGTTTTTGTCGATGGGCAGCAGTCAGTGATCGGCGGCACGAGTGCAGTTGCTCCCTTGTGGGCGGGCCTGCTGGCACTCATCAACCAGTCCTTGGAGAAAAATGTGGGCTACGTCAATCCGCTGCTGTATATGGCTAAAGCCGAATCCACGTTTCACGATATTACTTCGGGAAGCAATGGTGATTACTCCGCAGGTCCTGGGTGGGACGCGTGCACAGGCCTGGGCAGTCCAAATGGCGCTGCCCTCTTGGCCGCGTTGCGGGATGAATAGCCGAAGAGATCACGCTTCTGAAAGCGGTCTGCAATCGCCGAATCCAGATATTTGAATTCGCGGACAGCGATTATGCGGGACGTGGCCCTGCGACCGTGGAATTGTTCCAACAACGAATGCCCTCAGGTTTCAGACAACTCTTTGAGCAGCGCTTCCCCTTTGCGGAACCAGGGGCGCTCGATGCGCTGCCAGTAGCGCGGGAGCGTCTGCTTTTTCTGCTGCAGCTGGCGCAACGATTCGCGAGCCTCTTCGCGCCGGTTCTGCGATTTCAGGAATGCAGCATACAGATAGAGCGTCTCAGGCGTATTGGAATGGAGCACTACGTCTTCAAATAGCGGCGCTGCTTCTTGCTCCCGCCCCGTCGAGGCATAGGCTTGAGCCAGCATCAACTCCTCGCGGTAGGAATCGTACTTCGGGTCTACGCGAAACACGTGCTCGAAATCCGGCACGGCATCGGCCGGCTTTCCCAACTCCATCGCGCACAGACCGCGCCGGTAGAACGAATGGGGTGAATCGCTGCGCGTGGCAATGGCGCGTTCAAAGGCCTCCCGCGCCTTTGTGTATTCCTTTTCGTCCCAATAAAGCTCGCCCAACTCTTCGAGATTTGCCGCCGAGGGATTGCTGAGAATGTCCCTTTCGACCACGGCGATTCGCGACCGCCGGCCGTATCCCTGGTATGAATGCCGCAACAGCCCTGCATCCGGCGCCATTTCCACCACCAGGTACACCAATGCACCGAGGAAACCTCCAAAGAAAATGACAAAGAACCAGTATCCGTTCGGACGCCGGCGAAAGAAGTGCACCAGCGCGACAACCTGCAGAATGACTCCCCATGGAAAGAAGAGATGGCTGATGCCAAACATAGCAGCGAACGAGGATGCCTGACTGTCGCAACCGGAGTCAACTACTCTCCTACACAGGGGCGCGATGAATCAGAATATTGTGTTCGGTGGCCATTCGATTTGACCGCATCAACCGAAAAATGATGTTACCGGCTGGACCGGCCAAGTTTCCTTTGCGGTCCGAATTGCGATCTTCGCAATATGCTCCGGCGACGAAAAAGCCACATTTGACTCAGAAACTCTGAAATTTACAGTCCGTTTTTTCGCATCCAGTCGTCCAGGAACTTGATGATCTGGTCGCTATTCTTCTCAAAAAACATCTCGTGGCCGTTTCCACTGATACCCACGTCTTCCAGGCGCACGAAATCAGTCTTGACGCCAGCTTGGTTAAGCCACTTGGGGGTGCAGGCGTCACCCTGGCGATGATAGCCGCCGTTTCCGGAAACCGAGAGAATAGGAATGTGCTCCAGGTTGACGAGCTTGTGCACCGGTTCTTGTTGCAGCGTGCAAGGGTTCTCGCCTTCCCGCTCGCCCTTGGCTTCCTTATAAGTCTTCAATTCTTTCGGATCGGCGATTGGCGGATTGTAGTGAAGCGGTAGATTATTGATTCCGCCACCTGGTTCCACCGTGACGATACCCCGGACAAGATTCGGCCGGGCATCTGCAACGCCCCAACCTACGCCTCCTCCCATCGAGTGCGTCAACAGAATTACAGGGCTGCCAATCATATCCAGCAGCGCCACACCGGCGTCCTGATTGAGTTTGGCGGCATTATTTTCGCCACCGCCCAAGAATTGCACCTGGCCTTTTGCGAAATTGTCAAAGATGGGATCGCCCATCTTGCCCGAGCCTGGCCATTGCGTGTGGTTATTCTTTAGAGGGAAATTGCCTTTCTCCGCGACGTTGGTCCAAATCGACTCTAGGTCATTGTCGTTGCGAATGGTCAAAGCGCCATCCATTCCGGGCACGTAGGCGGAGCGGCCGCGCGCGGGATAATCCACCATATAAAGTGTGTAGCCCTGCGCGATGAGATAATAAGCCCAACCCGGCCTTCCATCGGGCGTCTGCAGCCAGTCCGTACCGGTTTGCCCCGCACCGTGGAAGAGCACGATTGGATAGGCATGCTGGATTCGCTTGGGGACCCACACCTCCACATACATTGCGCCGTCCATCACTTCCTTGCCTGGCGGTCCCGCCCACTTGCCACCGGCGTAGAAGAAACCGATGCGGCCGATATTGTCCGTGGGAAACGTTGGAATCGAAGACGGCGGCACAGCTTTGGTCAAATCGGGCTTGCCCATAGCCTTACTGTTATTCTGCGCGCTCGCGCCCAGCCATGCACCCAAGGTCACGGCCAGTCCCAGCAACACCACGCTAAACATTTTCCGCCGCATGACAGTTACCTCCGTCCGATTCAGCGTTATTTCCGCCAAGACTAATTCTTTCGGCTTTCCTAATTACACAAAAGAGGAACAACAATTTCCGGTTTCTATCTCTTGCTTGCGCATAATACTCTTGTCCTGCGGCGGAAACAACGAACTCTCGCCGCGCCACTCTTGTTTCTAGGTGAGAGATTCGTATAGTCCCTCGAACAGCTCCACGCCACGCTCCAATAGTTCATTGTCCGAAATATTCCGGCGAGCCCAGCCTTTTAATACTTCGTTGATTCCAAACCCCTCGTGCCGTCCAAATTTGTCATCGAGCACGTCAGCATCATGAATTATTTCCGCGATGATATCCACTTTACGGTTTCGAATCCGAAATTCCTTCGCCAACGTTTCGAAAGTGCAGTCATCCCCACGATGCCCGAATCCGCCGTGGTACATGTCATAGGCGATTCCTTGTGGGGGAACATGGGCTTCGTCGGCAAAGCCGAATCGGGCTTTGGGGTCAATGAAGCGTCGAATCAGCCAGGACGAACCGCAACGGTCAACTCCGGGCCGATGACGGGTCACCCAAAGTTTTTGCCGATAATCCCGGGCGTGCAGATTGCCGTGTACTGGTGCGGTCGAAGTGCGATTAGCGTCTGATTCCGCTCGTTTGAGCAGTTTCTCGACGTGGGCCTGTAACGGAGAGTGAAAGAAATCGACCGCCACAATCTCCTGAAATCGGCTACGCAATCGTTTCGCGTGGCTTCTCAAGCGTTTGTGCTGCGACGGCGTGGACAACTTCGTAAGGTCTTTGATGATCTCGCGATATTCGCGCGCGCGTGCTTCTCTGAAGTTTTTGATTATCGGCGGAAATTGCAATGCGGCACAACGCGACACGGAACGGAGCCTTGCAAGGAATTCCTCAAAATGGAACGGCTTCGATATGTAGTCGTGCGCACCGAGGTCCAGACCCTTCACAACGTCAGACACCGTATTGCGGGCGCTGAGCGCCAAAATCGGGGTCTTGTTCCCAGTCTTGCGTAAGCGCCTAATCACTTCCAGGCCATCGATCCCAGGAAGCATGACATTCAGAACGATGGCGTCATATTCCAGCCCCTGCGCCATTTCGAGCGCGTCATGGCCGTCGAATGCGATGCCGACGGAATGGTTTTCCTGCTCCAGGCTTCGCTTCAGCGAGGTCGCCATTTTCCTTTCATCTTCCGCGATCAGCACGTGCATAGGATTCCCATCCCTCAGCCGACTCGTCTATGCTAACGTTATTGCCTGGAGC